>Ga0181568_10001041_pt1 | contig 25463 bp, 27 predicted proteins | sample 101ome_20_FD_133758 | JGI IMG/M metagenome (GOLD analysis project Ga0181568, IMG submission 133758) | Coastal salt marsh microbial communities from the Groves Creek Marsh, Skidaway Island, Georgia - 101404AT metaG (megahit assembly) | ecosystem: Environmental > Aquatic > Marine > Intertidal...
AAAAGTACCCAAAGGGTCACACCTGCACCTGCGCTGGGCGGCTGCCAACATTGACCCCGATGAATGGGAGGATGCCAACGAAATCAAACTCGACCGCAAGGCCGGCACACGCCACCTGACCTTTTCTCAAGGCGCCCGAGTCTGCCCGGGCGCGAGCCTGTCACGGGTCGAGCAAATGTGCAGCTGGGAAGCCATCTTCGATCGCATCGAGAAGTTTGAGTACAGTGCGGGCAACAGCTTCATGCACCAGCCCGGCATCATGCTCGGCACCCTGGAGCTCAACCTTGAATTCACCCCCGCCTGAGATTGAGAGCGGAGAAGTTTTTCACCATTGCGCTTTTGGCGGTCGGGACGTTTTTGGCGGTCGGGAAAAAGGAGCGCAGCTCAGGTTTACTCAACCAAACCTGAGCGGGTAACTCGCCCCAGTCTCTGTTTACAGGCCACCGTTGATCATGATGTCGTGGCCAGTCATCCAGCTGGAAGCGTCCGAGGCGAGATAGACGCAGGCTGGTGAAATGTCATCGGGTCGGCCGATGCGGCCCAGCGGGACGTTGAAGGTCTTACCCATTTCAGGGATGTCGTCCTCTGACATGCCGGTGAATTCCAGGAACACTTCTGTGGGAATGGGACCGGGTGAGACGGAATTAACCCGAATACCGAGTGGTGCCATTTCTGCAGCGAGAGTCTGGGTGAGGTTGTTAACGCCGCTTTTCGCGACAGCATAGGGCCCATTGAATGGGGAAGCCCTATTCGCAGCCTGGGACGAGATATTGATGATAGTGCCGCCACCATTATCTTTCATGATGTTGCCCGCAGCCTGCGCACCGGTCCAGACCGCTTTGAGGTTCAGGTTCATCTGGAAATCCCACTGTCGCTCCGGCATCTCGAGAAAGGTTCTCGGCACTCGATCGTCTGCCCCGCCGGCGTTGCTGATCCAACAGGTCAGCGCTCCCATTTCATCAAAAGTTTTTTGCGCCAGTGCCTGAACCTGTTCAATGTCCATCATATCCGTTGTCACGGCCAGGGCGCGACGTCCAATGGCTCGAACCTTGTCCGCCACCGCCTCGATCTCATGAGTCCGCCTGGCAGCGACAACAATGTCAGCGCCCGCTTCCGCCATTCCCAGGGCGATCGCTTCACCAATGCCGCGGCCGCCACCGGTTACCACCGCGACCTGCCCCTCTAGACTGAACCTGTCAATAATGCTCACTAAATCTCTCCCGCGATTAAAAAGTGTATGCTACTACAATATCCTGGCCAGGGCTGCCGATGCCAGGCCGCTAACCGGTTATCCGCTTATGCAACGGCGGCTGCTCGTTCAATTGGACCGGCTCACCGACCCAAGCACCGATATTCTCGCCGGTTCTCCCGCTCGCCATGACGTCCATCATGAGCTGTGCCAGCTCCGATGGCAGCATGACGTTATCGACAAGGTCAGACGGCAATTGCCCATCAGCAAACAGACCACGCAGCATTGGCGTGTCAACAGCCCCCATGCAAAGCCCGTTCACCTTGATATTCTCGGCTTCCAGATACTTCGCCCAGGCATCGGTAAATCCGTTTAACGCCCATTTTGAAGCGCCATACGGATCAGTGTCAGGTGGATTTGTACCATCGCTTTTAGCCGGCAGGACATAGTAGGTCGAAATATTGAGGATGTGACCGCCAGCCGGTTTCATGTGGGGGACAACCGCGCGAGAGAGCATCAACACCCCCTTCAAATTGGTATCCATGATTTCATCCCAGTCAGCCAGCGCCTGCTCCCAGCCACTGTCGACCGGCGTTTTCTTCCAGGCGCCTGCATTGTTGACCAATACCTCAATGGTGCCCATTTCAGCAGCCAGGGCGACAATGCGCTCAACATCATCGCGCTTTGAGACATCTGCAACAACACCTGTCGCCCCCCCTAGGCCTTCAACCGCCGCCTGCACATCGAAAGCAAGGACCTGATAGCCCTCTTCCGCTAACCGCTCAGCAAAGGCCCGGCCCAACCCCTGAGCAGCACCGCTGACAATCGCCACTTTACCTGCGTTGTTCATGCGCCTTCTCCCAACTTCACGTGATCTGCCACGACATAAACATGATCATGCGCCGGCTCCAGCAGCACCGGGCGTCCCATGCAGAAATTAATGTTCTGGGCATTCCTGCCAGCAGGCCCTTCCTTAAGTAGGTCGACCAGCGCCTGGGCGTTGTCCTCCGCTTTCATCCAAGATGCGATTTCCTCCTCGGAAGGATCGAAATTATGGAACGATCGCAGCATGTAAGAATCTGTTGCCCCCATGCATAGCGCATTGACCCGAATGCCGTGAGGTACGAGCGCTTTTGCCCAGGCATAAAGGAAACCATTTAATCCCCATTTCGCCGCATCATAGAGATCCATGGCATCGCCACCCCCGGTTGGTCGCGGTGAGTCGCCCCAGGGGCAACTCTCAAGTGACGGGCAACAGAAGTAAGGCGTGCCGCAGGTCACCATGTGATCGGTGGCAATATTGACAATTTCACCGCCTGCACCCTGCTCAATCATGACAGGGATCACAGCACGTCCAAAAAGATACTCGCCTTTAAGGTTAGTACCGACAATACGCTCATAATCTTCAAGTGACTTATCCAGATCGTCGTCGGCTACCGAAGCGCCCCAGACACCGGCATTGTTAACCAGAATATCGATACTACCGAAGGCCGCACGGGTCTCATCAACGACTTGTCGAACGTGGGCGGGATCTGACACGTCGCCCTGCCAGCCCTGCGCCTTGACGCCCAGGTCAGTAAGCTCGGCGACCAGTTGATGGACTTCATCGCGCAGATCGCAGACCGCGACATTTATACCCTCCTGGGCTAAAGCCCTGGCATAGGCATTGCCCAACCCCACCGCCGCACCAGTGACGATGGCGTTCTTTCCCTTCAAATCAGTCATGTTGTAACCCACCCGCAGCCCGTTATTATTTCTTGTACTCTACTACAAAAATTAAGCAGTGGGCGAACTTGTGTGCAGCGAGGTTTCTCAGGGCGCCTTCGAGAACCGGGCAAGCACTTCCTGCCGCAACGACCCCAACCGTTCGTGCCAGGCAGTCACATAGGCGTCAGTCCAGTTATCGCCAAGGCCGGCTTCCAGCGTTTCATAAATCGCATCAAACAGGTCGCGATACATGTGCGGCAGGACACTGTAAGCCATCTCATGATTGTCAACCTCCCAATTGAGGTAGGCAGACTCTTGAGCATAGTCCTCTACCATGAGCAGACGATAGATTTCGTCCATCATCTTGCCTTTGACATTGTCATCGACGTAAAGCATCAGCTCCGCGGACTCAGGACTTTTCTCGTAGTACCGCTGGTAAATCTGCTCCGTGATATCACCGTTTTCAGCGGCGATCTCAAGCGATTGAACAATAAGGTCGTCTGGCACAGGCCACCCCGAATTGAGTCTGCTGCAGTGGTTATGGGGGAACGCTGCTGCGCAGCCTCGGGGAACTAGCTGCCGCTCAACGCTGGCTCTTGCACCCCGTTCTCGATTACCCCGTCAACACCTGCGGGGGTTTGAAGCAGATTATCTGCAAAGGCCGACAGACATGAAGGGCCACATTCGTAACCGTCGACGCTCAGCGCGCCGCTTTCAGCCAGTGAACTGACAAGAATGGCGCGAGCGTCGACATCGCTTTCGGCTAGGATATCCAGCGCTATCTGCGCGGTAGATTCCAGCATCACCGGCGATACTTCCTGGAACAGCATAACCATGATGTCCGCAATCGCCATAGGTGTGACGTAAGGCAGACAGGCAGCCATAGTCCGTTCCATATCGGCACCATCCTGAATCAGGGTCCGTATCAGGGCTTTAATCGGGTCATCGCCAATACCCGCTTTGCACTGGTCCAGAACGTCCTGCAGGGGATAGCCAGCTTCCAGTCCTGTCGAAACAAACTGCTGCGTGTCCAGCGGTAAGTCGAGAATCGCTTTATTCAATGCCTCGAATCGGCTTTCTGTTGTCGCCTTCACGATCGAAACAAGCGAATTTTCCAATTGGCCGTCGCCGCTCTCGTTTTGGGCCCAGGCCGTTGGTAACAGCAGCATGCCGACGAAAATCAGTGTGTAGAGTTTCATTTGCGTCCACCTTGAGAGCACATAACCTTTATATTGTACCCTTTTCTGCGAGTTCAATACTGCTTTTTTATCGGCGTTTAGGGACCTTTGGCGCTAAGGGCTAGCAAAGGGCCACCCGACGGCAATGCAGGCCGCCAGGCGACGCCGGGCTCCTGAGCGGCACTACTGGCTCTTCGGCGCAGCCTCACTCGTGAGCCACTTGTCTAACGTCGCATGGAAGTGCCGGATCTTGGTTTCCTGATAGCTGGCGTAGACGGTCTCCCCGGTAGGAACATAATGCAGGCCTTTCTGCACCTGGCGATGATTGACGCCATCCTGGTTGAAGATCTTGGCCAGCGAACTGCCAATCTCTGCCGCCAGCGTGTAGTCATCATCCATTTCCAGGAAGGTACACTTCGCCGGTTCCGGATGTGGCACACCTTCCGGCAGCGCAATCATGTACATGACTTCATGCAAGCATTGCTCAGGGTTGGAACCATCGGGACGGAAGCGATAGAAGATCGGATTGAAGTCTCCCCAGGGGCTGATATTCGGGAACACTGAGTAATAGATGGCATCGACCAGGTCTGCATCGGAAAACTTATCCACTTCGTCTCCCCACTGCGGCCGCATCATCTCCCGACGCGCGGCTGCGACCTGGTCACGATAAGCGTGGGGTGATTCCGTGCTGTACTCCATCGGCGTGTCTTCTTCACCGGCACAGATTTTACCGCCCACCCAGCTACACATCTGGATGTCGGCAGATTTGACCTCGCCTTCAACATATTCAGCGCGCTCGTCAAATATACCGGTTCGACCATCCGGTGTTGTCACCTCAACCCTGTTTTCTTCCAGCCTGCGATAGATATGCCCGCTCAACATATGCTTCATGCTGGTGAAAGCCTTTTTGTCTGGGTAGGCCGACATGTCGGGATTATCCAGACCTGTATGCGGACTTGGTGGTCCTGACGGCGAAATTGCCCGCGAAAGGTTACCGAAGACATCGTACTTGGAGTTGGTATCGCCAAAATAGCCCAACAACTCGGGGTGTGTAGCCACCACGTGGTATGACTCCATAAACGCTTCCTGAGCCACTTTCCAGTTACACGGCAGACGCTTAATCAGGTGGGCGGCTTTGTAGCGGCGTTCAAATGGAATACCGAAGTGACGATCAATGTCACCGAGAAAATCTTCCAGAGGCTCGCAGTCCGGGTCCGGGTTAATGAAGACGAAGCCCCCCCAGAGTCCAACATTGACTTCCGTGAGGGAATAGCCTTCTTCAGTCACCTCAGGAAAATCCCAGTGAGCCGGCACTTCTTTCAGGCGACCGTCGAGATGCCAGGACCAGCCGTGGAATGGGCAGCGAAAGACCTTCAGTTCCTTGCGATGATTGTCACACAGCGCTCGACCACGGTGCAGGCAGGCATTCGGGTAGCACTTGATTTCGTTTTCCGAGACCCGCACCACCATGTACGACAGCTCCGCAATGTCGTACACGTGAACATCGCCAACATTGGCAACATCCGACTCATGACAGGCCATCTGCCACACCCGTTTCCAGAGCCGCTCGACTTCAAGGTCATGCTGTTCCTGGCTGAAGTAGACGTGGGCTGGCACCTTCGTAACCCCGGCGGGAAAGGGAGAGTCCTCAAGGTACACAGCAGGGGGCGGCACCGTGTCACCTTTCAAAAGGTCGTTATAGGAAATACCGCTGGAAATACCGGATTCTGTCTTGGTTTCAACCATGATTCTCTCCTTTCAAAAAAACAATCATAGCTGACTGTTTTAACCTGTACCAGTCTCTGAAGAATGGTTACTTGTCCAACAAGCATGAAGGCAGTGTATGATCGCCGGGTTCGATATTATCTGATGAGAGGAGCCCCATGAGCGAATACACACCACCGAAAGTCTGGACCTGGGATACTGACAGCGGCGGCCGGTTTGCCAATATCAACCGTCCGATCGCCGGTCCCACACACGACAAAGACTTACCGGTCGGTGAGCACCCCTTACAGCTGCATTCCCTGGCAACGCCCAATGGCGTCAAAGTAACCATCCTGCTTGAGGAACTGCTGGAGATTGGCAAAGACGCAGAGTACGACGCCTGGCTGATCAACATCGGCGACGGCAACCAGTTCAGCAGCGGCTTTGTTGATATCAATCCCAATTCAAAAATCCCCGCGCTGCTGGATCGCAGCACCGACCCGGGCACCCGGGTGTTCGAATCAGGCGCGATTCTGGTCTACCTTGCAGAAAAATTCGGCGCTTTCCTGCCGGAAGAACCGTCAGTGCGGGCAGAATGCATGTCCTGGCTGTTCTGGCAGATGGGCAGCGCCCCTTACATTGGCGGCGGCTTCGGTCACTTCTACGCCTATGCGCCCGAGAAGTGGGAGTACCCGATTAACCGCTACACCATGGAAGCGAAGCGTCTGCTCGATGTCCTCGAACGCAACCTGACCGAACGCCAGTTTCTTTGCGGCGATGAATACAACATCTCAGATATGGCGAACTATGCCTGGTTCGGTGCCCTTGTGCTCCACAACATTTACGATGCAGCCGAGTTCCTTGATGTCAGCAGCTACGAAAACGTGATCCGCTGGGCGAAAGAAATTGAGGCCCGACCCGCTGTCGACCGCGGCCGGCGGGTGAATCGCCCCTGGGGACCTGAAGAAACCCGTGTGCCCGAGCGCCACAGCGCCGCTGACTTCAAATAGCCTCGTGCCCCAGGGTCAGCAGGCGCTCATAGGCCTCCATACTGGCTTCGGCCACCCTGGCCTCTTCAACTGAGAGCTTCATCTCTCTTGGTTGATAGGGGACAAAACCCGTGCTCTGTTCCACCGCACCATACCAGTGCGGTGCCCAGACGCCGTCACTTACACGCCGTCCAGGCGGCCATGCCAGCATCTCGGGGTAAAACATGATGCCGAGTCGCTGACAAAGATCGCCCAGGACCCGGCGCGGATCGATGAGAACATCACGAGCATCGATGACCGGAATTGACTGCCCGCTGATGGCGCAGATTTCTTCGTAAAGCGATAGCTGGCGGACAATACCAATATCGTCCAGCGTCACCCCTCCACGTTTCTGTCGGTAGGAATTGACGACCTCGAACGGATTTCGGACCAGAAAACAATGCTGTAACTTGGCGGTCCAGCGGAGGTCAACACCAGGCTGTATGTGGTGAGTCATGTGCTTCTGGTAGAAGATTGCCGCGGCCACAGGGTCTGACGAAAGCCGAGCAGCCACATCTGCCGAATCAGTCGACTGGCTTGCCATGACCGCCTCGCCCATCGGATGTTCGATGCCGGTCGCCGCGAGGTAACAAGCGTAGAACGGCTCATCGACCACGATCGTATCCGGGCGGTTTTCCCATGCACGCATCATTGCGGTGGAGATATTCCGGGGCCCTGACCACATGGCAAGTCGCAATGTCACGCACAGGCCTCATCGAGCAGACCGAGGTAAAGCGCCTGCAATCGCTCAACGACCGGGCCGCGTGCTCCCTGTCCAAGGATCCGGCCATCCACCTCAGTCACCGGCGCGACCCCGGCAAAGGTGCCGGTCACAAAGGCCTCTTCCGCACCATAGACATCCGTCAGCGAGAAATTTTTCTCATAGACCGGGATGTCGTTCTGCCGGCAGAGCTCAATGAGTGTGGCCCGGGTAATGCCGCCAAGACAGTAATCACCAGAGGAGGTCCAAACTTCTCCTTTGCGAACTATGAAAAAGTGGGTGGAATTACAGGTGGCAACGAAGCCATGCGGGTCCAGCATCAGCGCCTCATCGGCGCCGGCCTTGGCCGCCTGGATACAGGCGGTTATACAGTTCAGTTTCGAGTGGCTGTTGAGCTTGGGGTCCTGCACATCCGGGTAGCCCCGGCGCACATGCACAGTGAAGAGGCGAATACCCTGGCTCAGTGTCGCCTCTACAGGCGCCTTGAACTCAGGGATAATGACAATCGTCGCTGGCGAAATCGTTACCCGCGGGTCCTGGTACGGTGTCGCCTTAATGCCTCGCGTGACCATCAGGCGGATATGCACACCATCACGCATGCCATTAGCCTCACAGGTCTCGTACAGCCGTCTGGTCATCGCCGCCGCATTGATCCCGATATCCATGTCGAGCGCCTTGGCACCTTCGTAAAGCCGATCGAGGTGTCGATCAAGCTGGAAAATCGTGCCGTTATGCAGTCGCAGGCCCTCCCAGACACCATCACCGAGGATATATCCTGAATCAAACACCGACACCATGGCGCGACTGCGATGCAAGAGTTCGCCATTGATGTTGATCTGGATGTCTTCGTTACGAGGGTCTACCTCGTAGTCGTGTGTGCCGTGTGCCATGGCTGCTCCCCGAATAGTCTGAAGGCACAGATTGTAGCGGAGATGCAGCCTGGCGTGGCGCCATGGGGTCAGGATGCGGCGGCGTTGATACCCGCTTCTTCCAGGCGCGGATCATTTGGCATCAGCCACTCGTCACCCATGACCTGCTCAACACGAAGCTCTGCGGGGATATTCTCAATCCCGATCAGCCGATCTGCCCACTGATTCCAGTGGTAGATCCGCGCTTCCTGGTAGCTCAGCGGAACACCTTCGAAGCCGTGCGATTCCATCGAGCGCTGAATCCAGGGGCCAAATAGCGTGTCCTCCTGCAACACGGCACCGAGCTCAGTGTCGTCTTCATTCGTCCACATGTTCTTGTAACCTTCCGGCATCGGCCCGTCGCCCCAGTCCTTGCACATCGTCAGAACTTCGAATCGTGTCGTGTTGATACTGGTAGGCCAAAATAACAATGGCGGCAGCGTGCGATGAGATAAAGGAGAGACCCAGTTCGGGAAGATGCCGTAAGACTGGGTACAGGTCCGCCCGATCTCACTCACCGTTTCAATCTCGGGAAACAGCTTGCGTCCATCCTCCTCGCGTTCCTCGATCACGATCTTATTGGGAGCAACCATGCGTCCATGGCCGTTTGCATAAAAGCTGTTCACGTTTCTTCGATCATCCAACATCGGCGCCACAGTTGCCGGGTGAATTCCCTTGACGTGATAGACCTCGGCATTCGCCTCCATCGCAACCTTCCAGTTACAGGCAAGCTCAAATGACTGCCGGCCAACAAGACGACTGTTTTCAAACTGAAACTCCCTCCACTCATCGGCAACCGGACCCAGCCATTCGAGCAGCGTCGGGGCATTGCTATCGAAGTTAATGTAAATCAGGTTTCCGAACCGCTCGCAGCGAATCTCCTTCAGACCACGAGAAGACAGGTCAAGGTCACGGAAATCCTCGGAGTCACGGACATTCACCAACGCACCCTTCAGGTCATAGGTCCAACCGTGATAGATGCAGGTCAGGCGAATCTTTTTCCCGGCGGGATCCGTCACTACTGCGGCACCGCGGTGTCGGCAGGTATTGTAGAAAGCGTGGATTTCGCCGTCTTCATCATGGGTCAACACAATCGGTTCGCCCGTGTTATCCCACAGTTTGAAACTGCCAGGCTCCGGAATTTCATCGATGTGAGCAGCAAACAACCACGACTTCATCCAGATGTGTTCCTTCTCAAGCTGGTAGAAACGCTCATCTGTATAGCGACCCGCCGGTATGTCAGGCAGTGTTGGGAACGATGCTGGTGGCGCGGTCCTTGCTGCCTCGTATTCCATCAGCATTCTCAGGTTATCGATATCTTTCTGTTCCATCTTCCCTCTCCTTAATCACGCTCTTATTTGTTTTATTAAACTGACTGCCACTCAGCATCAATCCACGCAGCCAGCGGTTCTTCGGCACAAGCCTTCAGCAACAGCAACGCTCCTTCGATCGAACCACGCGCATAATTTTCCAGGTCAATCAGCCCCCGATGCAGCAACAGCACCTGGCCCCAGGCCTGACCTGTCAGCTGCAGCGCCAGGGCCTCAGTATCAGTGCCTGCGCACAGACCGCCCTGCCGCATTTCAGCCGCCAGGTGATGCACCTGTGAAGCAACGGAATCCTGCAGCAGCAACTTCGTCAACAGCGCACCAGATTCCTCCTGCACAAGGGCCGTCATCATCGCCATGGCATAGTCCGGTGCTGACCTGACCTGTGCAATCGCTGCCCGGCGACTGGCAATGATCGCGGCTGCGCCCTCGTCTGCAGTACCGGGCACCTCGCGGTAGGTACCAATGACCTCCGAAATGGCCGCTGCCAGCAGGGCCTCTTTGCTCTGGTAGATATTGTATAGCGTTTTCTTGGTCACCCCGGCCCGCTCAGCCAGCCGGTTCATGGTGACACCCTGAAACCCTCGATCAGCCAGTTCCGCCCGGGCGGCGGCGAGTATTGCCGCGTGTCTCGCAACAAGTCTTGGGGAGTTGTAGGCACGCGCCTGAACCGAGGCCATAGTGAGTGATTATCAGATTCGTCAAACCGAAATTACACCCACGGTGTAATTTGGTCAAGGTGCAACGAATAATGCGGGATCACGCCTCACGGTCGTGCGGTGTAACACTCTGTCATAGCCGTCATAGCCGCCATTGGCGCGGTGCAGAACAGAGCGGTTGTCCCAGATGACAAACATGTTTTCCTGCCACTGATGACGGTACTGGAATTCCTCGCGGATCTGCCAGGCATAGAGTTCCTGCACCAGATTCTCTGCCTCCTCCTGCCGCATACCTTCAACAGCGATGATGTAGCCGAGGCACCCATATAACGTCTCACGACCCGACTCGGGGTGCGTCATGATGAAAGGATGGGTCTGCGTCTCGTAGGCTTCGTCAGAATAACGAATGCGCATGCTGCGATCCGCCTCCTGATCGTTATCACCATAAAAACCATCCGGTGCGTAGGCACCCCTGGCCGAGTGCACGGCGATACGGTCTTCGATGCGTTGGCGCAGTGAGGCCGGCATTTCAGCAAGCGCCTTCTGTTGATTAATAAAACAGGTGTCACCCCCCACTGGCGGGATAGTCAGACTATAAAGGCAGGTGCCGATGGGCGGATCAGCTTCGAAGCTCCAGTCCGCATGCCAGGTTTCGGCAAACAATGGGGCCTTTTCGTCTGCCCGGCGGGTCAGGGCCACGACGTGTTCGCTACCATCAATCGGCAGGAAAAAAGGTTCGCGACCAAAACTGCCGAACTGCAGGGTGACGGCTTCGAGGGCTTCGTCGGTCAACGACTGATCAGGGAAAGCCAGCACGTGATGGTCCACCCAGGCACGGCGGATTTGACGACGCAAGGACTCTTCCAACGGCATCGAGAGGTCAACGCCCATGACTGTCGCACCGCAAGCCTGCCCGGAAGGCACTATTTCCAACATTTTCCTTATCCCCCTGTTGCTGGTGATATACCCTACACCATTCAGACACGTACAGGACACAGTAATCATGCCGAAAAACCGACGCATCCTCTTAAGCGAGATTCCAACAGGCAAACTTACCGAAGCGAACTTCAGTCATGACGAGGTTGACACGCCAGCGCCCACTGCAGGCGAAGTGCTGGTCAAGACCCTCATCCTCTCCCAGGACGCAGCCAATCGCGCCTGGATGCAGGGCGCGACTTACCGCAGCGCATTAGAGTCGGGCCAGGTCATGAGCAGCGGTGGTATCGGCCAGGTCATAGAGTCCGGCGACGCGAAGTTTGAACCCGGCGAACTGGTCTCCGGCGATCTCGGCTGGCAGGAATATGCTGTACTGCCGGCCAACCAGCTCGGGCGGGTAACTGCCCACGACGGGCCCATCAGTCATAACCTGTCCCTGCTCGGGGTCGCCGGGCTGACGGCCTACCATGGCCTGATCAATGTACCCGGTATTCATGCTGGCGAAACCCTGCTGGTCTCTGCTGCAGGCGGTTCGGTCGGGTCTATCGTCGGCCAGATTGGCAGAATCAAAGGCGCGAAAGTCATCGGCATTGCCGGCGGGCCGGAAAAGTGCCGATGGGTCACTGAGGAACTCGGCTTTGATGCCTGTCTCGATTACAAAGACACCTCAGCCCCACTGCGCAACCAACTGGCAGAAGCCGCACCCGAGGGTATTGATGTTTATTTCGACAATACCGGCGGGGACATTCTGCAGGCAGCCCTGTTCGCAATGAAAATGAACGGCCGCATCTCATGCTGCGGCGCTGTTTCAATGTATGACGGCAAACCCTCACCCGGGCCATTCGGTGTCCCCGGCCTGCTGGTCACGAAGCGTTTGACCATGCAGGGTTTTATCGTCTCTGACTATCGTCAATTTGACACGGACGCCTACCATGATCTGTCACTGTGGGCACGGCAGGGCGAGCTCAAGGTCGTTGAAGATATCCTCGAAGGACTCGAGAGCGCACCCGCTGGACTGATCGGACTACTGGCCGGAGAAAACCGCGGCAAGCGAATGATTCACGTCGCAGACCCGGCATAGCCCGGGCATCAAGGCTCGCAAGGCCTCACAATGCTTTCGCAAGGCTTGCCATCAACCTAGAATGTGCAGAGTGAATCAGGGCTGGCACAGGAATATTTGCCATGAGTCATCGTACGATTAACCTTCTCATGTATCTGGCAGCGGCATCACTGGCCGTCAGCATGTTTTTGCCGCTGGCAGAGTTGCCCGTGCTGGGGCGCATCAGTTACTACGGCATCGCGGAGGTTGAGGCCTATGTCATCATCGCCATGACCATGATCGTGCCATTTCTGATCATTGCCGGGCGAGAGAGGCTCTGCCTGATCCCGGCAATTGCCATCTGGGGCACGCTGCTATGGCCCGCCTTGGAAAATGAGTTCAGGCCGGCAGAAACCAACCTGTTGAACCAGGCACTGGGCCAGTCCCAGCGCATCATGCAGGAATTCGCGGTTGACCTGTTTCGCCATCTCACTGAATTCAGCTGGGGCGGCCTGCTGATGCTGGCCGCCCTGGTCGTGCTGACTCTGACTGCTCTCGTCCGCCTGTTCAGATAACCTGCAAAGCAGTAAGGCGTGACCCGGCTCTAGCCCGGGTCGGCGATCTTCAGCAGCTGCTTACCAGCATTCTGGCCGGTGAACAGTCGTTGCAGCGTGGCCGGAATGTTTTCGAAGCCTTCCTGGATATCGACCTGGTACTTCAATTCCCCAGACTGAATCCAGCCCATCAGATCCTGGATGGCCTCGCCGGCACGATCCATGTAATCGATGATGATAAAACCTTCCATTCGAGCCCGCATGACCACCAGATTCATCAGGTTGCTGGGGCCCGGCACAGGCTCAGTGGCGTTATAGCCGGAGATGCCGCCACACAGCACGACTCGCGCCTTGAGGTTGATGTGATTAAGCGCCGCCTCGAGAATATCGCCGCCAACATTGTCGAAGAAAACATCGAGCTTGTCAGGGCAGGTCGCGCCAATACGATCGTTGACATTGTCGTTCTTGTAGTCGATGACGTCGTCGAACCCAGCCTCATCGCGCAGCCAGTTGCATTTCTCCTCACCGCCGGCGATGCCAACGACCCGGCAACCCTTGATGCGGGCGATCTGCCCGGCAACGGAACCCGTCGCCCCGGCAGCGCCGGAGACCAGGACCGTTTCACCCGCTTTCGGTTCACCAAGATCCAGCAGACCAAAATAGGCGGTGAGGCCAGTCACACCAAAGACGGACATCATCAGTTCCGGCGGAACGCCATCAGGCACTTTCGACAGCCCCAGCACTCCCTGACCGGGCGCGGCTATGACGAAATCCTGCCAGCCTCCTGTGGTCTGAACGATGTCACCAGGCGCGAATTCCGGGTGACGTGATTCCTGCACCTGACCAACTGAACCTGCCCGCATCGGTTCGCCCAGTTGCACCGGCGGCAGGTAACTTTCCCGATCTTCCATCCAGCCCCGCTGGGTTGGATCAAAGGAAAGAAAAAGATTTCTGACCAGAACCTCGCCCTCTCCCGGAACTGGGATAGGCTGCTCTGCATATTCGAAATTGTCGGGCCCCACCATACCGTGGGGTCGCTTGGCGAGAAGCCACTGTCGATTTGTATTCATTATGCCCTCATTTTGTTGATTACAAGGCCCATGCTAGACCATTAAGCAGTCGATACTCTAATTGTTTATGGGGTGTATAAGATTTCGCTTCCCTGCGACAATGCAGCCTCACGCAAGAAACCAAAAAAGCTTTGCCCGGACTTCGACTGACCAGACAGGAATTGATTTGCCTGATATTTATTCTGTTCCTCGCAGGCTGCCAAAAAGCCAGCGACACCAGCAGCTGGCAGACCGAAGGCAAACTCGTCAATATCGACACGAGTGCAACGGATAAGACGCTGATACTCGGCGACATTGAACCCGATACACCAACCCGCCGCATCCAGAATATTCGCCCGCTCGCAGATATCCTGGCACGCAAGTTAGGCTGGCCAGAGTCTCGCGTCAAAGTTCGTATCGCCCAATCTATCGACCAGATGGCCAACATGTTGACCGATGGGCGCGTCGACATCTATCTCGACAGCGCCTACCCCAGTCTGCTGGTGCGCCGGGCCTCAGGGTCCGAGATTGTGCTGTTATCGAGGATCCTCGGTGAGCGCACTTACAACGCCAAGATCATTGCCATGAAAACGCCGTCCATCAGCTCAGTTGATCAGTTGAAAGGAAAGACCATAGCCTTTCAGGAGCGTTATTCGACGTCGGGGTATCTACTGCCAGCAGTGCTGCTGCTGAATTCAGGCATCAATCTGCAGGCTCTCGCCAGCCCTGCCGTCAAGCCGGCAGTCGACCGGGTGGGTTTTATTTTCTCAGGCGATGAGGAAAACACGCTGGCACTCATGAGAGAACGCCTCGTCGCTGCTGGCGCTATTTCGTCAAATGACTTCGAATCACTGGCCCCTGTGGTCCGGGACGAGCTCGACGTCCTTGCGGTTACCCAACGTGCACCGCGCAAACTGGTTTCCTTACGTCCCGGGTTTGACACGCTGCCTCGAGAGGACCTGCTGCAGCTGCTGCTGCAAATCGACGAGGTTGACCAGGCTTATATGCAGGCACGCGGCTGGAACTGGGATTTTGAAACGCTGGACACCTCGTTGGTCGCCGACATGAATACTATCGAAGATATGGTGGACATCGTGTCACTGGAGCGCGATCTTGACTAGTCGTATCAGCGCACGCACGCTCGAAGGCAACTTGCCGCATATCAACGCCATGATCGCCCCGTTGGTAGTGGCTTTGGCCGTCGCCCTGTTTCTTCTCTACGAGTCACATCGACTTGACATGAACACCATCGACGACGGCATACGCGAAGGCAGGTTCCTCTTTTCCCATAGCAGCATGCAGCTTTCAAATGCACTCTATTTCAACGACATTGAGAAAATCAGGGAAGACACTGAGAACATCGTCGCTCACCATAACATCCAGACAGTCGCAGTCTTTACCGAGGCTGGCCGTTTTTTGACAGACTCGCGGCAGCTAGGCATTCCCAGCGGTTTCATAGAGGCGGAGCAGCTGGACCTCGTTTTAACCCGGGACGATGTTCTGTACCGGATCAGCGCAGAACACATCAGCTTTGTCGGCGCCATCCGCATTGAGAGCGAGGTACTGGGAGGTATTTATTTTGAAATTGACCTGACAGAACAGCTGGCCCTGAACGAGGAAACACTGCAGGAATCCGCGATCACGGGATTGTTTCTGATGATTCTGGCAGCGGCAACCAGTTTCGGTCTCGCCTATCTGCGGGGCACGACACAGTCCCTGAGACTGGCAGAATCCAACTTCAAGGATTTAATAGAGAGCTCACCGCTGCCCTGCTCTATCCATACGCAGGATGGCGCTCTGCTACAAGCTAACGCCGCCATGCAGCAGTTGATGGGCAGCCGTGAGAAAACCCGCAGGATGACCCGGCCGGACTACAACATCTATACAGACAAGACGTTAGCGCAGTTGGGCATAACCCAGCTGATTCACAGTGCCTACGAGGATATCGAGGTTGATATCCCGGTCTTCGAATATCGCAAAGACAGTGATCAGGAATCGGACCCGGATCGACTTTGGCTTAAAATCACGGTCTTCCCACTGCGAGCAGCAGACGGATCTGCCGGCGAGATGGTGGTGATTTACCAGGACAGGACCAGCGAGAAACGGGCTGAGCAAGAAAGGGCTGAACTTAACGCTTATATCCTGCAAGGCCAGAAGCTTGAGGGGCTGGGCAGCATGGCGCGTGGCATCGCACACGATTTCAACAATCTTCTGACCCCCGTTCTTGGTAACGCCGATATGCTGCAACAGATGCTGGAACTCGACGACGATCAACACCGCATGATGGAGAGCATCAAATCCGCCGCGAAGCGCGCTTCGGACCTCTGCGATCAGATGCTCACCTATGGCGGCGAGGGAACGAAAGACTGGCAACCGACAGACCTGTCAACAGAGATCACATCCTTAAGTGAACTGATCAGGAGCTCTGTCTCGCAAAAGGTCCTGCTCCAGCGGTATTTTGACCCAAAACTACCAAAAATACTGGCGGATCGGACCCAGTTGCAATCGATCATTCTTAATCTACTGATCAATGCCTCCGAAGCGCTAGAGGAAAATCCTGGTGAGATTCAGCTTATCACCGGTACCCGAGTGCTGACGGAAAATGAGAGCCGGCGACTGCTGCCTGATCCCAATCTGCCACCGGGTGACTACGTCTATATCGAGGTCAGCGATACCGGTGATGGCATGACAGAGGAAGTCCAGGCACGTTTGTTCGATCCATTCTTCACCACCAAGTTCAATGGCCGTGGTCTCGGTCTGTCAACCGTGCTGGGAATAGTTGGCGACCATCAAGGCGGCATTGCCTTTACCAGCAGCCCAGGCCAAGGCACGACCTTCGTCATCTACTTCCCCGCGATCACGGCTTGATCAGGTCTGCGGGTTATCCGGCGCCTTGATGTGTTCAACCCAGAAACGGGTACCGCCCGCAACACCGACTGGCATCAGGATCAGGTTAACTACCGGTACAGTTAGCAGCAGGTAAGCTGGCAGCCCAAATGCAATGGCTGGCATCCGCCGCCGCCGCAGCGCTGCCTTCAACTCACTAAAACCCCAGTCGTTGTTGTCAGCACCATAGTCCGAATATTGGATGGCCATCATCCAGGCACCAAACAACACCCAGAGCACCGGCGAGATCGCGTTGATAACCGGAATGATGGTAATGATCAGTAAGCCCAAAAGTCGGGGCAGGACGTAGAGCAGCTTACTGACTTCCCGGCCCAGCGCACGGGGTAGAATCATCCAGACGGAGACACTCGACACCGGTGGTTTGCCTGTCAGCCTCTCCTCCACCCGGATCGAGAGCATGGCGTTGAACGGCGACGCAATCACGTTGGCGACCAGCGTGAAACAGAACAGAACGAGCACCATGATAATCAGGAGAGCGAGCAGCCAGATCACCCAGTAAACGCCTGACATCCACGCTGGAAACCAACCCATGATGTCATCGACCCAGCCGTTGAAGTAGCTCGCCGACACCGCAACCAGTGCCACCAGCACAGCGGCGTTAATTAATGTCGGCACGACCACATAGCGCACGAGGCCCGGCTGCCGAATCAGGCGGAATCCGTCAAGAAAACATTCGAAGCCACCCAAGTGTCACACCGCCTGCAGGTAGTAGTCGCTGATAGGCAGACTGCGGATCCGGCGCCCCGTAACCTCGTACAACGCATTGCAGACGGCTGGTGCAATCACGGGCGTAGCCGGTTCTCCGAGTCCACCCCAGCGATCGTCAGCAACCGCTGGCACAAAATGAACATTGATTTCCGGCAGTTCTGCCATGCCGAGGATTTCGTAAGTATCAAAGTTGTCTTCCAGCACCTGGCCACTTTCTATGGTCAACTTGCCATAGAGCGCCGCTGACAAACCAAAAAGCGTTGCCCCTTCAACCTGCTGACGAGCGGTTTGCGGATTGACGAGATGACCGCAATCGACCACGACGGTAATTCGGTTGACCCCGACAGCACCATCAGGCCGGACTGTCACCTCAGCCACCTGGCCGACGATCGTACCACTGCTCCTGTGTATCGCGACGCCTCTCGCTGAGCCTGGTGGGAGGACCTGCTTACCCCAACCGGAGTGCTGCTCCAGCAGATCGAGCACCTTGAGATAGTCAGGCCGTTCGGCCAGCAGCTGCCGACGATATCGCAATGGATCCTGTTCGGCAGCGACAGCCATTTCGTCGATGAAACACTCCCGAGCCCAGGCGTTGATTGAGCTGCCAACAGAGCGCCACCACCAGCTCGTCACATGTGTATTCTTGCGCGTATGCGAAAACTCCCAGGCCGGAAACTCATAGGGGTGATTGTGTAGCCCGTCAATAGAGTTCGGGTCGGGCCCGTTCGTCGCACCGTCGCGATCATAGAGAATAGAGTGCGTCACGGAATGATTAGTCAGGGCCACAAGTCGCTTTGAAAGATCAAAGCCAGCCTTGAAACGCATTGCCGACATCGGTCGGTAGGCGCCTGCCCGCATATCCTCCTCCCGTGTCCAGATCATCTGCACGGGTCGTCCGATCTGCATGGCGATCCTCGCCGCTTCACGAACAAAGTCAGTATGACTGCGGCGGCCAAACCCGCCACCGATATAGCAATTATGCAGATAGACATGCTCTGCAGCGATGCCTGTCACCTCACTAACCGCCGCGATGGCCGTTTCCGGGTCCTGGTGTCCGACCCAGATGTCGACGCGCTCGGCCTGAACATGAACCGTTGCATTCAACGGTTCCAGCGCTGCGTGTGCGAGATACGGTGCGAAGTAGTCGGATTCAATCGTCCTGTCTGCCCGGTCCATCAGGTTGACAATGTCACCCTGGCGCGAGATGACCTGCCCCGCAGCACCAAGCTCCGCAAAGAAACCTTTTTTGATAGTGTCAGAGTATTCTTCTTCTGCGTGTCGCGTATCCCAGAATATCGGCAGTGCTGCCGCCGCCTGCCTGGCGTGCCAGAAAGTATCAGCGACAACAGCCACCGCGCTCTCGAAGCGAAGCGCTCGAATAAAGCCCGGCATGTTTCGCACGGCGTTCAGCCTCATCCCTCGGACCTTGCCGCCTATCACCGGGCAGTGCAGAACCGTTGCATAGACCATATCGGGCAGTCTGACATCCATGCTGTAGACCGCGGTGCCATCCACCTTTGCCGGCACATCGAGCCGAGGGGTCGGCAACCCCAGGAAGTTATAGTTATCGGGCTGCTTAATGCGGACGTTCACCACTCTCACCTCGGCGGCAAGACCGGCCACCTCTCCAAAGCTGAATGAGCGGCTGCTGCCCTGGTGATATATCCGGCCATAGTCGGCATAACAGTCAGACGCCGCAACATGCCACGTCTCAGCGGCCGCTTTGATGAGTCGCTCTCGCGCCTCGGCGCCGACCCGCTGCAGCATTTCGCGCCCGGCCGTGATCGAGTCGCTCGCGACCGTACGCATCGGACCATAGACGCCGTTTTCCTGCAGCTGACGGTTGGCATCGGCATACTCCACTTTTACCTGCCGCCAGTCGGCTTCCAGTTCCTCGGCAACGATCATCGGCAGCGAGGTCAGCACCCCCTGACCCATCTCGGCCTTTGCCACCCGGATAACAATCGTATCGTCGGGCGCTATGCTGAGCCAGGCATTGATCTCGATCGCAGTCCGATCGGGCTGCTGCCAGGGTTTTGATGTCGACAGAGTCGGCAGACTGAAGCTAAGCAGCAGGCCGCCGGAGGCGGACATCGAGGCCTTCAAAAAGCGTCTGCGGTCCATGCGGCTCACGAGTCTCCGCGTTCGATAGCAACCTGCCGAATTGCTTCACGGATACTGCGATACGTGCCGCATCGGCAGATATTGGTCATCGCCACATCAATCTCTGCATCCGTCGGATTAGATTTGTCATTCAACAAGGCAACCGCAGCCAGTACCTGGCCGGACTGGCAGTAGCCACACTGCGGTACATCATGATCGATCCAGGCCTGCTGCACCGGGTGCCTGCCACTGGCGCCAAGCCCCTCGATGGTAACGATGTCATAACCTTCCGCTGCCGCTGCGGTGGTAGTGCAGGACCGAACGGCATGCCCGTTCATCAGCACCGTGCAGGCACCACACTGACCAATACCACAGGCGTACTTTGTCCCGGTGAGATTCAGGTTGTCGCGCAGAACCCACAACAGCGGTGTCTCAGAATCCACATCCAACGCGATGGCCTGGCCGTTGATGTTAAGTCTGAGCATCTGCTGGTGAGGTGTTATCCGCGTGCCGGTCTTTCATTGGCGATAATCGATACCCGCTCACCATAGCGGGAGTGCGGGTAATAGTCCCAGACAGCATGATGCTGAGTGCAGCGATTATCCCAGAATGTCACGGTATTCGGCTGCCAGTTCACGCGGCAGGTCAATTTCGGCGTTTTTGCGATGTGATCAAACAAAAGATCGAGAATTGCCCGGGATTCAAATGGCCTCAGCCCCTTGATGTGCGAAGTGAAGCCGGAATTAACGTAGAGCAGCTTGCGGCCGGTTTCCGGGTGTATCGCAACGACCGGGTGCTCGTTCCGCGGGTAGCCGCCCGGCGGTGGTGTCGACTTATAGGCCCCGACATAGGGCAAGGCGCCATCATGAACTGCAGTCAGGCCTTCACACAGTTGCCGCATGGGTTCAGACAGCAGTTCATAGGCAAGATACATATCCGCATAAAGCGTATCCCCACCCCGATCTGGCGGTACTTCCTTGATGTACAGCATGGAACCCATCGGCGGGTACTCATCACAGGTCACATCGGTGTGCCAGCCGTCTCCCGCGGTATAGGCGGAATCAGCATTGGTCGCGACTTTCAGAATGGCCGGGTCGCCATCACCTCGCGAGTGGTTCATCGGATGCGTGTGCAGTTTGCCAAATCGCTCACCAAACGCCTTGTGCTGGTCACGGCTCAGCGACTGGCCAGGGAATACCAGGACCATCCAGTCGAGGAAGGCCTGGTGTATGCCTGCAAAAGTTTCGTTATCCAGCGGTGCAGCGAGGTCAACGCCGTGAATCTCGGCACCAATGTGCGGTGTCAATGGTCGAATATCCATGACCTAATCGTGACACATGAAGGAAAGCGGTTAAAGCGTGTTCCTCAGCATCAGTTCAGGTGGATGCGGCTCCAGGTAGGACTGACCGTCAATGTAGGGAACCGGATACTTCTTGCGGAAATAGTTGATCAATGTGATTGGCACGATCACCGGTACCAGTCCCTCTCGGTGCAAGTGAATCAATCGCAACAGCTCTTCTTTGTCGGCCGCATCGAGCGATTCTTTGAAGTAACCCATGATATGCATCAGCACATTGGCATGGCGGGCGGGCGTCGAGATCCTGCGCATGGTTTTCATTAGCAGAGTGAGATACTCGGTGGCAGCTTCCCGCATGTCGCGTTTACCTGCCTCAGCAACCAGTTTCCCCAGCTCGCGGTAGCCAGGCTCATCATGGGCGAGAATGGCAAACTTGTGTCGCGTATGAAACGCCACCAGGTCACCGGCACCGGGCGCATCAGTCATCTCGGCCTGCCAATGGTGCAGCATGAACACCCGCTCGATAAAATTTTCCCGCAGTCGGGGATCCTGCAGTCTGCCCTCTTCCTCCACCGGCAGGTGCGGATATTGCTCCATCACGACCTTGGCGTAGATGCCGACACCATCACGGATTGGCGGCTGGTTTTTCCCCTGATAGATTCGCACCCGCTCCATACCACAGCTCGGCGAGTCTTTCTTGAAGATATAGCCCACCATCTGTGCAACCTGCGGCGCCACCTTCGCGGCATAGCCGGCGAGCGCCGCGGTATGATCCGTCGTGTCATCAGCATTCGAGAGAGCAATCACGTCATCACCCCGCTGCTGCAGACGAATTGTCGCCCTCGGCGTGCCGAGTCCGGCGCCGACTTCTGGACACAAAGGTCTGAACTCGAAATATTCGCTCAGCACATCAGAGATGTATCGGTTGTTCTTATGGCCGCCGTCGAACCGGACCTCCTGGCCCAGCAGGCAACTCGAGACACCGATAACGGGTTTCAATTCCCTGTCTCGATGAGCGCTTCAGACCTGACTTCACCGTCAAGCCCTGCCGGCACTGCCATACCGATCGCCGCACTCAGCGTTGGTGCCATATCAATACTGTGCGCCTCGGCCTCAGACTGACCCTGACGGATATTCCCGCCAAAGAAGACCAGCGGCACAGCTCGGTCGTACAGATAGGGCGAACCATGTGTGGTCCCTTCAGGACGCCAGATCAGGCAGTCTTCCGCCGACTGCACAATAAGATGACCGGACTTGCCGTCGACCCAGGAGTTCCGATACAGGCGGGCCATGTCCGACTGACCCTGCATAATTTCACTTTCAGTCCAGACGGTTTCGATTCCTGGCTGGTCCTCGAGAAAAGCCTCCAGTCCCGCAAGCACTGCGGCCCGGTCGAGCCCGAGCTCATCGGCCACGGCCGCGTTTACGGTCACGCCTGCCGCCGCCATACCGATCAGGTCAGTAATACGGTCCGGCGGGATCTGAAACTGCTGAATCAGGAAACCAAACACGGTTCTGCCAAATGCGGTCATTTCAATTCTGCCGCCCGTCACCGGGCACTGCAGTTCGCCTCGCTCCTCAAGCCACTCAGGCAGCGCCTGGACGCCATGATCAGCTGACAGTGCAAGTACGTAGTTCTCGCCAAAACGCGCGTCGAGGGCGGTCAGCAGCAGACCGAGCTCACGATCCAGTCGGGCCAGGGCATCTTCTGACTCAGCACTGAAAGGGCCGTAGAGGTGACCAACTGTATCTGTGGCGGAATAGGAAACCGCAAGGAAGTCGGTGCTGCCGCGCATACCAAGTTCTTCTTCTGCCAGCACCAGTCGGGCAAGCTCACCCGTCGCATCGTCGATGAAGGGCGAAAAGTAAATCTGGTTGCCACGCTGTTCGCCCTCGGTCAACGGATGACCTGAGACGCGCAAATTCATGGTCGCCTCGCCGACATAATCATCCAGGCGCCGACTGCCCTCGACGTGTTCCCAAGTCTGAGGAAAGCTCGCGGCAAATCCATCCAGAAACGCATCAGTGCCGTTGAATGTCGCCACGTACGCCGGCAGCTCGTCTCGGTAGTAGGCAGACGTGGTAAACCGCTCACTGCCTGAGTGATACCAGTAAACGCCATCCGCTTGTCTGCCACCCATCGTGATCGCAGCACGGTCCTTGGCAGACACTGAGAATACCCGCGAGTCAGCAGAATGGTCCTTGAGCCAGTCGCCAAAAGTCGAAACTGTGATCGCGACCGGCGACCGGGTGTGATCGCTGCCGATAACAACACTGCTGCTGCCTGGTTCATCGACACAGTATCGCTCCTGCCCGGTATCGTGGTCGATGTAGCTGTTACCGGGGATACCGGTTTTCCCAGGGTTGAGACCACTCGACATGACAATATGCCCAGGACACGTGTTGGTGAGACCGTGATCCAGCGTTGCATTGGTGTAAACAAAGCCTTCTCGGGCCAGCCTTCCAAGGCCGCCCGGCAGCTCCGGATCAAGTCGGTCGGCACGAAGTTGATCAATGCTGACCATGACAACCAGCTGCGGGGTCGAAGCCGGCGGCTGCGATGCACAGGCAGACAGCAGCAGGAAACTGCCGGTGGTGAATACTCTGATAAATCTTGGAAATGAGGGCATAAAATTTACTGAATAAGGCGACAGGCAAGGCAAACGCCATCATGCAAGAAGCCTCAACTCCAATCAATACGAAATCCGCGCACTCAGCCCCACGGCTGAAAGACAGCTCAGTCGCCGCTGACGACCCTTTCAACAGACAGGATAATGATGGGGTTAACCGGCACATCATCGTAAGGACCAACAGAGCGGGTTTCACTCAATTCGATCAGGTCGACGATTTCCATACCGTCGATGACTTTACCAAACACCGCATAGCCAAAGGAGCGACAGGTCGCAGGCTTGTAGATGCCTCGCGCTCGCATTTCGGCTGCCCTTGCTTCATTTTCGCGGGTACAGCTGTCAGGCCCATGGTCAAGAAAGGCGTTGTCGACCACATTGATGAAAAACTGCCGGCTGGCAGAGTCAATGTCGTTCATTCGCGCCATCGCGATCGTGCCTCGCAAATTTTTCAGGCCATTGTCAGCCTCGTTACTGATCGTCCCGTTGTCAGGCGTCTCAGAAAGATCAATAGTAAGGCCACCGCCCTGCACCATGAAGCCGGCAATCACGCGATGAAAAACGGTTTCGTCGTAGGCATCGTTGTCGACATACGCGAGAAAATTAGCAACCGTGACGGGTGCATTTTCTTCATCCAGTGCGAGCGTGATACTGCCAAGGTTGGTTTTCATGACCACTTGCACATCTGCTGACGCCAGGCTGTTGGCAAACAGCATCAAGAGCATCAGGCATCGAAAGATTGTCTTCATAAGTACCGACCCTCGGCCCAAGCGGTAAACTCACCGGCGTCAAAGAATATACCGTGTTCATCACATTCCTCGAACTGGACATGGCTGCCCTCGATGTCCATGACCCGGCGCATCTGCTTGCCGCAGCGTGGACAGTCGATGAGATCAACAGCGTCCATCTCTTCGCCGACTTCAGGGTCTCCTGTATCAACAAATTCGGCAATCCACTGTTGCGACAAGGCCTCCGATTCACCCTCGTCGAACCACATGCCACCGCAGTCCACGCACCGGTCGATCACAACCCCGTTGCACTCGACCTCAGCCATTGTTGCTGCACACTTAGGACACTGCATCGCATACCTCTCCCGGCCAGCATAAAGCTTAGCCAGATGCACCCATCATCACAACCGAGCCCGGTGGCTTGATTTGCAACCGACCAGAAATTAGCATGCGCCCCTGCCCCAGCGCCGAGCCAATCGTGACCACCAGCGACATCATCAGCACCACGATCATCTTCTTCCTGATCATGGATCCGCTGGGGAATATCCCGATCTTCATGTCTGTGCTGAAGACCATCGAGCCGCAGCGGCGCCTCAAAGTCACCTTTCGCGAGCTTTTGATTGCCTACGTTGTATTGCTGATTTATCTGTTCTTCGGCGCGTACATCCTCGATGTCCTCAGCCTGTCAAAAGAAGCGATATCCATCTCCGGCGGCATCATCCTGTTCCTCATCGCCATCAGAATGATCTTTCCGACCCAACACGGGATCTTCGGCAATGCCACAGCCCACGAACCCTTGATCGTGCCGCTGGCGATACCCGCCGTGGCCGGCCCCTCAATCATGGCGGTGCTGATGCTGATGTCGACCAGCCAGCCCACCATGCCGCTGCTGCTGAGCATCTCCATCGCCTGGGTCATCACAGCGGCAATACTACTGGCGGCGACCCCACTGGATCGGCTGCTGGGCGAGCGAGGCTTGACGGCAATAGAGAGGTTAATGGGCATGCTGCTGGTGATGATGTCAGTGCAGATGATGCTGGATGCCTGGAAATCCCTCTCAACCTGAGGATTCCCGCCAAGCTATACTTAGGAC
>Ga0181568_10001047_pt1 | contig 25413 bp, 33 predicted proteins | sample 101ome_20_FD_133758 | JGI IMG/M metagenome (GOLD analysis project Ga0181568, IMG submission 133758) | Coastal salt marsh microbial communities from the Groves Creek Marsh, Skidaway Island, Georgia - 101404AT metaG (megahit assembly) | ecosystem: Environmental > Aquatic > Marine > Intertidal...
CACCTTTGACAAGTTGAGATTTGGTCATGTCTCTAACTTGCTTCTCGTTGAGAGCGTCTGTAATCTCCTTCTCCGTGGATAGCATTCCAAGAGAGTCTAGCACAAACATGCACGGTTTGCGCTCGTCCTCAGGCGCTTTCAGGTACATATCAACTGCCTTGAGTGCCTTGCTTCGGAACTCTTCGATAGTTACAACATTAACTACGACAACCCTAGAGAGGTCGATTCCACGACTCTGAAGAAGAGATTTATTAACTGCTGCTTCAGTGTCAAAATAGAGACAATAACCATCAGGGTTGCTGTCAAGGAAATTTTTAACGACAGCGAGACTGAAGAAAGTTTTTCCAGTGCTAGACTCGCCAGCAATGGCAGTAATCTTATTCCCAGATACACCACCAAATACACTGCCTGAAACGAGTCCGTTAAAAATGTACGAACCCGTGTCCACATATTGCTCAGTCTCGTCAATATCGGCAGCGAGTTGTGTGTATTCATCACCAATCTCTTTTACAATACTTTTTAAAAAATCCATTAGATCACAAATCCAAACTGTTCACGGGCAATTTTTTTGTAAGGTCCACCAGGGTTCTCCTCACGAATCTCCTTGATGATCTTCAACTTTTGGTAAAGAGAAGTATCTCCACCTAGACGAAGGGCATTTACGATAGTAGCGAGTTCTGCATCAGTAATAGGAAGTTCCATTATCCAAAAAATAGTTCAAGGTTTACAGTCTTCTCAACATTCCATCCGATGGCGTCGAGAATAGTTTTTACGGGTTCAACAAAACTCTTGTCGAATTGTAGGTTGTAATCAATATACTTGTCAAGGTTAAGTTCCTTAGGAAATTCTTGAATGAATGAGATGACGTTCTCTCTCAATGGGTTTGGTTCCTTCAAATAGCAGAACTTAATCTTCTCTCCGTTATTGATGAGTGAATATTTATTAGTCAGTTTTTTATCCTTTACATGATGATTGAATAGAAGAGCACCCCTGACGTGAATGGGTGTTCCTTTTGTGTAGATAGAAGTTCTACACTCATACTTCTTGACATTAGATACAGATCTTGGGAATGAGATTTGTTCAGGAGGGAGTTGCTTGAACTCATTTCTACTCTTATCAATGAATTCAATCACATCCTCTTCAGTGCCAGTCATCATAAGTTTTAGAGCACCCTTAATCATAGTCCGACAAGGTGCAGGGGTTGATGACTTAACCGCCTCAATACCCATGATCTTCAGTTTGGGTTCGGCATAGGCAACACCCTCACTGTTCCATACATTCAAGATATATCGTTTCTTAGCTGTCCAAATCCCACGGTCAGCAATGTTCTCACGCTTCATGAACATCTTCTGATCATAAGCGTTGACATACTCCGCCAACTCCTTGTAACTCTTATCGATAAAGGGTTCAATTTGATCTTGACATGCTTTGTCAAGGAACTCAACTACTTTTCCTTTGTCATCAGTTCCTTCAGCAAAGACACGATCAACAAGCGGACCAAGGTGTAGGTAGATAGAATCAGTATCAGAAGCAATAACATAGTCTTTGTCTTCTGTCTTTAGAATCCTATTTAGATAGGCATTCATTCTGTTCTCAATCCAGCGGATGGAGACTTGTCCAGATAGGGTGATTGCTTCGGCGTTAGCAAGTTTATAGTAACGAAAATATTGATTGCCAATAGCACCATAGGCAGAGTTAAGGGCGATCTTCTTAGCCATCTGAATATTGTTACAGCGTGCAATTTCCTTCTCCAATTCTTTAGTAGGGGTCTTCTCATATGCTTGCTTTGCTTTGAGCATCTTCTTCTTGAAGATCACTCGCTCGCTATACATCTTATCCATGAGTTCTGGCAAGAACCCACGAGTATTCTTACGGTACATGGACCCGTTAGCACACACCGCACTATCTTTGTAATCCTCGAAGTCTATCTCCTCATTAAGGATTCTATCAACTGTTGCCGCTGGATGTCTGGTATCACGAAGCGTCTCTGGCGAGATATTGTACTGCATAATAAGGTGAGGGTACAGACTATTAAGGTCAAAACTGACCACCCAATCATACTTTCCTGGAATCGGTTCCTTGACATAAGCACCTGCGTACTTTTCGTTCTTGTCGGACTTCTCTTTAGGAGGAATAACAATTCCCCTTCCCTTTAAGTAGTTATAAATGATCGTGTCCCACATCCTCACCTGATAGAACACATCTTCATAATTGACCTTGGCATCGTATGCCATAGTCAATGCAAGTTCAATCAGCTTCATCTTGTCTTCCAATCGGTCAACAAGTTCCACGTCAATGATGTTGTATTCTACAAACTTCTGCCAACCGTTTGTATAGAAGTCTTTGAATGTATCAAACTCAGAGTGGTCCAACTTCTGCTGACCCAACTCCACATTTGCAATGTGATCCAGTCGGTAAGACTCCTGATTAGTGTAGGTAAACTTCTTGTACAGGTCCAGATAATCTAACTGAGAGACTCCACCAATGTCATAGGACAGTTGCTTCCTACCTTGGATATAAACCTCTTGCTCGGTTACGAGACCCCACGGAGAGAGTCTCTTCATCAACTTCTCACCAAGGATTCGATCAATACGGCGGACTAGATATGGAATATCATACAGTTTACTATTCCACCCAGTGACAACTTCAGGGGTGTTGTCAATCCACCAACTGATGAAGTCATGAAGAAGATCTTCTTCATTGTTGAACTGCTTGTAGTAGTGATTCCCCTGCTTCAGTTTGAATGGACCCTGACCCCAAGTGATGATTTCCTTGGTTGCATAGTCCTGAAGAGTGATAAGGAGAACTTCCTCAGCAGCAGACTCTACGTCTGGGAATCCATTCTCAGAAGCGACCTCAATGTCAATGGTAGATAGCATGATCTTACCAATGTCAAACTTGATCTCTTGCTCAGAATACTTCTCAGAGATATACTGGTAAATAAACCGTTCATTACCGTAGATTTTAAATCCCTCTACACCATCATATTTTTTGATGAACTCACGGCACTCATGTACGGTCCCAGGTTTAATTGCTTCAACCTGTTCTCCGCTGAGAGTCTTATAGAACGTCTTCTTTTGTGAGGGCACAAAAAGGGTCGGGTTCCACTTCTCGCGGGTAGTGAAGCGTTTACCGTCTTCATAACCCCTGACGAGGAACTGGTTCCCGACCATCTGGACGTTCGTATAGAATCTCACTTAGTCAAACTGCTGTACAGTTCTTTGATTCTACCAGTTGGTTCGGCAATGGTCAAGATCTTATCGGAATGAATCTTGAACTTACTGTCTGTTGTGATGTCACCCAACCAATTTTGAAGGGTTCCATCAGGCATAATATTAAACGGTTGTACCAAAATGCAATCTGGTTCACCCAGATCAGCAGAAGGTGCTTCTTCCAATTTAGCAATTAGAGTTCCACCAGTTTGAAAGATAATTACTTTAGGTTCCATATCAGCAATCCTCACAACCGTCAGTTACTACCATAGATTGACTTTGATCCTCTACCTCTTCTTTAAGGATGTCAACCATGTACATTCGATGAAGTTCATTGACTGGATCAACAAAAGTTACAATCCAATCAAGAGGAACTGGGAATCTATATCCCTTACCCAAAGCAATCCAAGGACTCAGTTTGATCTCAAAGGAAGCACCACCTTCCTCACTGACTTCTGGATCACCAGTTTTTACTACACAAGGTTTGTTGAAGAAATATCCTACTACTTTGTCTTCAAGAAGCATCTCTTCAACATCAGTAATAATTTGTTCTCCTGTCTTTACGACAGCTAATTTAATTGCCATGACTAAATGAAGTTTAGTATAATGTTAGCATGAAAAAGAAAAGCGGGCAAGGGTTGATTCTGACCAACCCCGCCCATGCGGCGACGATATTTGGGTATCCCCCCGCAGTTATTTATAGGTAGTCTTTGCGAGCATGATGCTCAGGAACCACTTTACCGAGTTGAACACTCAGTAACCCATCCTCAAAAGCAACTGATCTAATTTCCGTATCATCACTGAGCGTCCATGCTCTGGTGAAAGATCGTTGAGCCATTCCTCTATGGACATAGCTTGTTGTATCTTCTTTAGATTCTTTTTGTCCTTCGACAAAAAGTTTTCCGTATTCAGTGTAGACATTTACCTCTTCCTTTTTAAATCCAGCAAGCGCGATTTCTAAACGCGATTCTACATTGCTGACCTGGATCAAATTATAGGGAGGATAGTTGGTAGATGATTCATGTACGTTGAATAAACGGTCAAAGTACTCGTCCATTCCAATACTATTACGATTGATTCTATCCAGAAGCTGCGGGATATCTGCAGCACCGTATCTCATGAGGTTACCCATGGTTTTAGCTCCTTTACTAAGCGAGTTTATGTTGTGTGGACCCTTACGGCATCCACTACTATTTAACCATAAACTACAAAAAAGAGTAACCGTGATAACCGAATGTGGTTATAGGGTTAACCGTTATTGAACGTGTGGTCAGCAAGCATAGCAAACAGTTGAGACTTCAAATGCCGCAAAAATTCTTGTTCTTCGTATGGTCTAGCAGGTGCTCCTGGCCACTTCTCAATAGAATAACACGTATGATCATAAAACAGACGAACGTCTTCTATCGATAAAAATAGTTGATATCCGTCTTGTTCTAGATCTTCCATAAGATTACTCGGTCGTTTCTACTTTTTTCTTCGACCCAATATTATACTTCTGTTCCAGGATCCAATCGTTCTTATCTTTATAGGATAAAACCTTGATTTGGTTTAAAGGCGCGATATCCATAATGGATTCGCCATCTACTACGCTAATTAAACCCCAATCAGAGAGGAGTCTCGCAATCCTATTCCGTCTCTGAACATCATTTACAGTAAGGTTTGCATGTTTACCATCAAGAGCAAACAATTCCTTGAAGTGAGTGATGTAGTACCTGCCTTGCTTGTGGAGAATGTGGCAAGACTGATAAAGTTTCTTTTCTTTGCGTGAAGCAACGCCGATGCGGGTAAGAGTTTCACGAACCTTCAGGAAGTCATCTGGTTCATTCAACATAACTTCAACCATCATCTCAGGTGTCCAGTTTACCTGGGGTTCAATACTGTTTGTCATGTTCCACCAATGTCAAGTCGTTTCTTAATAAAATCTATTTGATCTTTTGACAAGATCTTCAATGCCTGCATTGCCTTCTCATTACTATAACCATAGTATTGCTTGACAATATCAAGATCAGTAATCTTATCCTTTCGGAGCCAAGGAGAAAACCTTTTACGCTTCCTCAAACTATTTAGATAAAAAGAATATTGCATGTCTTTATCAAGATGACCATTTTTGTTCATCTCATTGGCAAACAAAACACAGTCTAAATGACCAGACAAGCAACGGTTAACAATGAATGGTGGATACTGTTTAACGATATCGGGATCTTCTTTAATAAGGTTTTCCTTATTAAAGTTTATTGAGTTCAACCAATCCTTCAGTTCCATTATTTTTTAAAATAGTCAGGGATGTCTTGAATTTGATCAGCACGCAAATTAGCACTGACACCAGTAATGGTTGCTCCAGGATTTCTTGCTAAGGCAATCTCTCTAGCATCCTGGAAGTCTACTGCTTGATACTCCTCCTTCCAGAGTTTGCCCGCCTTGTAGAGTGAGACTTCTATTTTCATAGTTCATTAAGAGTAGTTCTTTACGTTCTTTTTGATCACTCATGTAATCACCAACAGATCTCATGGTGTATGTAAGATCAAACTCACCCGTTCTCCATTTAGAGTCAGTAAACCGATCTTTCACAAGTTGATCAGAATTGTAACTAATCATCATGTCTGTAGAAGAGTTGTTACAGTCTTCTGCAAACTTGTCATGATCAAATCCTTTATGCATTGTGCCACCCTTTGCACCATAGAGATTATCTTTGATGTCATAAGGTGGATCAAGATAAACAAATGCATTAGATCGCTCCGAAGATTCATCTAAGATTTGATCGTATGAATAATTAGTTATCGTCCAATTATGTATAAGTTGTTGATAACCACTCAATTTAAGAATCCCTTTACGAGAGAAGTTGCTAACAGATGCCTGACTTGAGAATGAGGAGGATTGAGACAATCCAGAGAAAGAGCACTTATTAACAACATAGAAATAGATAGCAGTCCACAGAGGATCTGAATTATCTTCCTCAACATACTGCTTTGCAGATAGAAACAATGCTCTAGCAGTATCTGGATCTGGATACTTTGATTTTAATTCTTCAAGAATAGATTCCATCTTCGATCCATTCTCTTGCAACTGTTGCCAGAAGGTTGCCAACGGATAGTGAAGATCATTTACCCAGACCTTCAGATGCGGATATTTTTTGGTGAGATATACAGCAACGCTACCACCACCAATGAAGGGTTCATGATACTCCTTATAATCCCTGAGATCAGGGAAGTATGGATCCATCTTTTTACACGCCCTAGACTTGCCTCCAGGGTAGCGGAGAGGAGTCTTATAACTCTTCATCAAAGGATCTCCTGCAGGTTATCAAGAATCTCAGCAGAAGTAATGCTCTTCTGTGCAGGTTTGATACCCTTAGCAAGAATAGTAAAATCACCAGGGAGAAACTTGACTTTGGCAGTTGGTGATTTGGGAGTATAGTAAATACGCTTCTCCACAGTGTCCCAATCAGTAATACCGATTGCCATAGAACCAGTATCAACCAGGAGCATATAATCAAAGGTCTTCTCAATCACTTTATTGTCGCCCTGGAAGTTCTTAAGAACGATTGATGAAGTAGACCCATTCTTGTTGAACATCTTGAGTTTACCCTTCATCTCATAGTTGATATTATCCTCAGAGACAAAATCAACTCCATCTTTGAAGTCCCCAACATATTCAAGTTGACCATCACTCCACTTGGCAAAGGACTTCTCCTGCAACCAAGTGCGAATGGTTTTGAATGCGTTGGACTTCATCTCTTTAGTATTGGTAGCGTTCACGCAACCAAAGAACTCTTCAAGGTTGATGCGATCAATGTTAATCATAATAAAATAAAAGAATCAGAGAGCAAGTTTCTTGCTAGGAGCGATGATAGGACTGAACATAGACTGATACTCAGTCACGATCTGGTCCTGTGCGTCTGCAATATACATTACAAACTTTTTGTCGATTGTCAACTCCTTCACGTCTTTGCTAAGGAGAGGAGACCAGGGAGCAAAACCAATTTGACCGTTACCTGCAGGAACTGCAACGATTGCGTTGGAAAAGGTAACAGAGTCATCGGTCTCATTCAACACCTCACAGATGACATCTTCACCAGAGGTAGTACGGACAAGTTTAACGTTCATTTAGATAACCTCGCTTTCGATAGTAAGAGAATTTAGGAAGTTGGTGAGTCTAAGAACCTCACCTGCCATGACACGGTATCCCGTGCCGACATAAATTTGCCCAAGAAGGACAGTAGCAGTCATGACTGCCCAGAAGTAATAATACATTCTGGACTTCTTTTGCCTAGGTTGTTTTTTCATTTGAATTCACACTCGCACATAATTTCAGTTAATGCTGCCAGAAGATTAATTTCTTGATCTGCTACAAAAGCCACTTGATACTGATACTTAGCAATAATAAGCACGGCAGCAGGAATAGTAGAAGGGACGAGGGATGTGTAACAAGCATCGTAAATACGGCGCAGAAGTACACCAGAATCATTATCCAGGTTATTAACGACCCATTTACGTACTTCAGGGAAGTTCTTCTCCTTAAGTCGTTTAACCAACTCATCAGTCTTGACCTCACTAAAGGACGCGAGAATCGCTGCATCAATCTTACCTCCAGCAGAATAACGTTGACACTCATTCAAGACACGACGCCAGTCTGGGAAGTGCTTATTGATGAGTTCTACCAGGACCTTGTTATCATATTCAATACCCTCTGCATCCAGGACTTGTTGGAGGCGTCCAAAGAACTTGGATGCCATCTCTGGGCGCTTACTTGCGGGGATTGAGAACTCGACCACTGCACATCGGGAGTGGAGGGGTTCAATAATTTTGTTTTTGTAGTTGCAGGTAAAGATGAACCTGCAGTTGCCAGCAAACTCCTCAGTAAACGCCCGTAGGAGGAGTTGTACGTCATGGGTTGTGTTATCTGCCTCATCAATGATGATGACTTTGTGTTTAGCAGTTGACGTAAGTGATACGGTCGAAGCGAAGTTCTTCGCATTGTTTCTGACAGTATCGAGGAATCGACCTTCGTCGGATCCATTGATGACATAAACATCTACTCCCAGTTCGTTGCAGAGTGCTTTAGCAATGGTTGTCTTACCGCACCCAGCAGGTCCAGCAAGGAGAAGATTGGGAACCTCACCCTTAGACAAGAATTCCACAAAGGTCTTCTTGATCTCCTTGGGGAGGATACAATCCTCAATTGTTTTGGGTCGATACTTCTCAACCCAAAGGAATTCATCACGAGTCATATCCAATCTTGTTTTTTGGATCAGTAATAAAGAGAATGAAGCATAGACCAAGATGTGGATGAACCAAACACTTAGATAAAAGTAGGAGGGTCATCGCTTGGGTTATGTTCATTGTACCAGTTTTGACATTGAAATTGCCAGTAGGAACGATAGCATAATCACTACATCCCAGGCTTTTGTTTTTGCAAAATACGGAATTGAGATCAGATCAGCAATGAAGTTGATGATCACACCCGTAAGAACATTGACATGGAGGATAATGAAATAGGCAGCAATGACACCAACGCTGCCTACAATCCTCATCAACGTAAGAGTACGCATCAGAAGTTAGAATCAGGTTCCAGAGCAATATAATAAGTCAGATCATAGTCAGTGTTGACAAACTTTGACAAAAGTTTACTGGAGATGCTGACCTTGTAATCACCAGGAATAACCTTGATGTTCTCCACTTTGAAGTGGAAGCAGAACTCTCCATCGGTCTCACCAACAAGAACCTGGAAGTCATTAGAGGTATCATTCTTTTTGTCATGGACAACAAGTTTGACAACCCCTGCTTCACCAACAACAGATAGATCAGGAAGTTGGAATGCCAGAACTGCTTTACGGATCTTCTCCAGTTGCTCTGCAGCAAGTTCAAACTCTACATCCATTGTGGGGAGAGTTAGGGACTTCTCAGGAGGTACTACGATTACGCTGGGATCAGCGAAGAAGTACTTAGAGCGAGTCTTGCCTTCGCGAATAACGACATGTCCATCATTAGCAAAATCAAGTTCTGGATGATTGTGCAGGAACACACCACGAAGGAACTGAGTCAGATCATAGATCGCAAAGTCCTTAGGGAAGTCTTCCTGAATCTCCGCTTCTGCCATGATGTTCTTCATCACAGAGATAGTGCGAAGTTTGTTACCCTTCTTGAACAGGATAGACTGGTTGATGTCTGAGAAGTTCTTCAGAAGGTTGATCGTTTTATCAGAAAGTTTCATAGGTTCCCTTAATTTCATTATGCAGTCCAGAGAAGTGGTAGAGAAGAATGCAATAGTGAATTGCCTTCAGGATGTCTTGTTTTGACTTACCATTCTTCTTGCCAAATCGAGACAGGTATTTGATTGCATTAGATCGACAGAATGGTTCCGAGTCACCAATGCTCTCAATCAAGTCAAGAGTTTGAGTTTTAGACTCTTGAGAGGTGTAGTGAGATTTATATGTTGAGGAGAGATACTCACGGATCTCCTTCATGGTCTTATCTTCTTCATACTTCCAAAAACCATTGTTCGTAAGTTGATCAAGGTTCAAATCAATTTTTTCGGGTTCCATAGTAAGGTCGAATGAAATAGTGTCTGGTGCAATAGCGCCAGGATTACCTGTCAAACTAAACCCATCCTCTTCCCAGAAGTCTTGGTTAGGTGTTGCGAAGGGGTCTGGTCTATCAAGATCATTACGATCGTAGTCGTAATAATATGCAGAATGCTTTACTTGATCCATTACAAAGTAGCGGGGGTCATGAGGCATAGTTATCCGATATCATTATATCAGGATCCAATCTCCTGGTCAACGTATACCTTCTCGCCAGTGGCAGTCAGGTCAAAGTCAGCATCAACTTTGTCATAGAGTTCCAGGAATGCCTGCTTAGTGTCTTCATCAAATCGATTGATACAGACCTGCATTGCCTTCTCCTTATTGCCAAAGATCTCATATGCTTTGACAATGTGAACCAGACGGCGGGTGCTGATGATCTCTTCGATACCACCGTCATAGAAGGTCTTACGGATAATGTCTGCCCAATCCACAAGACGCTGACAGAAGTCATCATCACTACAAATCTTGGAGAGAATGTTCTTCTCAACAGAGACCGTAGGATAAGACTGCTCAAAGGTCACTGGGAATCGCTCAAGGAATGCTTCGTTGAGCACGTTAGTTCCAATGAATCGTCCATCATCTGAACCTTTACCTTTAGTGTTTGCGGTTGCGATGACATTGAAACCTGCAGTGGGTCGAACAAACTTTCCGATTTTTTTAAGAAAGACTCCATTTCCTTCAAGGATACTTTGGAGACAGAGAATTTTGTTACTAGCGAGGTCGATCTCATCAAGGAGCAGGATAGCTCCTCGTTGGAGTGCTTCAATGACTGGGCCATTGTGCCAGACGGTTTCACCATTAACAAGACGGAAGCCGCCAATAAGATCATCTTCATCGGTTTCAATAGTAATGTTTACACGAATCAGTTCCCGACCCAACGTTGCACACGCTTGCTCAACTGAGAGCGTTTTGCCGTTGCCAGACAATCCTGTAATGAACGTCGGATAGAATAGACGGGACTGAATAATTTTTTTAACATCAGCGAAATTGCCAAACTTGACGAAGGAATCATCTTTTTCAGGGATAAGGTTCTGTTCGATAGCGGGCATTGCGGCAGGTGCCTGATAGTTCTGCTCCAGTTTTTCTTGAACAGTCAGGTTCCACTTGCCACGACTGACTTTGCAGTCAGCAAGTTTATTAGTAACGGTCTGGTAGTTAACATCGTTCATCGCACACCAAGCGCGAATGTCTGCTGCAGTCACAGAATCTCCGTAGAGATCTTGCAGAGAACTGACGATGCCTTCTTTGGAGAGACCCATTGGATTTGTTTGAACTGAAGTTAGTATAGTGGACAGATGGGGGGATTCAGGTCCCCCATGGACAGTTTATCAAGCGACCAGATCGATGAACTCGTTCAAGACTCGCTTGTTCATTTTCTTAGTGCGAAGACTTTTGACAAATGCACTCTTGATCTGAGATTTGGTTGCATCCTCTTTGACATCAAAGGTGTTGTCCTGTGCCAAAGAAGTGGCAGACATAGCAAAGTAGGAATGATAACCAGAATTAGTGATCGTAAATGCACGTTCCCTCCTCCAGATAGCATGGATGCGATCATGGTCATCATTCCATCGACCATAGTAACGGGCAATGAAACCGTGAGCATCACGACCTTCGAGGACACGGATACCAATAAAGTTAGTATCCTTGAATTTATCCTTGAGATGGGTCAGGAGGACATCAGTAACCTCATACCAATTACCATTCAGAGAATAAGTGGTTCCAAGTTTACGGTCACGGAGAATGCAATTGTTGTTGCAGACTTGACGGACACCCAGATAAGGTTCATTCTCCCAATGGCGCTGAACAGTCTTGTGATACTTCAGAGGAGGTGCTTCACCATCAGTGAGAACCACACACTGAACCTTCTCAACATTGTTCTTCTCTTTGAATTGAGGAATAATCTCATGAAGAGCGATAAGAGTATCGTTCAGAGGAGTTCCTGACAGGGACAGATTGCTGGGGATAGAATAGTAAGTGTAGTAATTGCGATTGAATCCTTCCGCAATACGGAAGATAGTCTTCATCTGGTTGTCCAATTCTTTAACCTTTGTCTTGCTAGAGAACATGTTCATCAAAGAGAACTGCTCATAAACTTGCAAGACACCATCCTGCTTCTTATATGTATCTGGAGGACACTTGTAAACACGATCACCATTCTCATCAAGAGTGAATCCAAATTTAGGGAAGTCACTAGTAAAGGCATATACCTCGAAGGGGATGCTGACCTTCTTGCAAAACCAGATCAAGTTGAACAGTTGCTTGATAGTATCCGTAAGAACATCTGACATAGATCCAGACCAGTCAAGAATGAAGATCAATCCATGGTTCTTGCCATCAGGAACAACACTAACCTTCCTGAACAAATCTTCATTGTACTTATAGGTATGAAGTTTGGTGCAATCCAAAACACCAGTACGAGCAGTGGTAGCACGAGCATATGCACTGGCAGACTTACGACACTCAAACTCCTTTACCAAATAGTTGACTTCTTTTTGAGCAGACTTCTTAAAGTCAGAGTACCTCTTATCAACTTCATAGAAGTACTTTGAATCAACATGATCCCAACACTCAGGAACCGACTGATAGACTTCCTCATTCGGAATAATGATCGAATCAAGATTGACCTTAGGAACCTCAAGATATTGATTCTCATAAGATTGATCACTAGTCAGATCCTTGATGGCATCTTCAAATGACTTCATCGTATCAACATTGAAGTCGCTGCCACTGTCCCCACCCATGGTGGGTTGGTCTGCTACATCTTCGGGAGATCCCTGAATATCATCATCGATAGAATCGTTGGTTCCTTGCGATGATTCGCTGGACGGGGATTCTGATTCTCCCTCCTGACTATCTGATCCCTGTGGGATGGAGGAAGACCCACCATTATTCGACTGTAATTGAACGTCTGCAGGGGACTCTGATTTCTGTTCATTCTTGCAATAGTTGTAAATTGCTTCCGATACATCCAACACTTGTGCAAAAGTCTCACAATCGCGAACTGCAGATAGAAGAGACTCTTCTTCATCAGTAAATGGAATGTCCGTATAATTACCAATCTTGCAGTACAGATTGATCTTGTCTGCCAGATTGAATGTCGATACATCTTCATCCTCAATAGCAAAGAAGTCCTCTGCTGCCAGCTCTTCGTATCCTCGGTAGAAGGTCTTGGAGAGACCAGCATACCGACGCTTCATCATCTTCTCGATACGAGCGTCTTCGACAACATTGACAATCTGTGGTGGGATCTTACGATCCTTGATCCAATCTTCATCTGGTGTATATAGGGCGTGACCAACTTCATGACCCACTAAAAGGTCATACACATTGTTAGATGCCTTGTTCCACTGAGGGAGCGTCAGCACGCGGGTATGGACATTAAACTGAGCAGTATCTACAGCACGATGCTCAACCACCAGGTCTTCAGTGGCAAGCAGTTTGGCAAGTTGTCCTTTGACTTCGTGGTTGATAGTCATCGGGATTCGTTTGAACTGAACACAGTATACAAAGAGGAATCCCCCTATGGTCGTTCAAGATCCAGTTTTTACACTGTCTACTGCTTTGGCAACCCACTCCCTAAGGTCTACCGTAGGTTCCCAACCAAGGGTCTCTTTGAGTCTAGAGTTGTCTGCAAGAGTAATTCTTGCTTCTCCTGGACGGGCATCAATGAATCGTTTCCTGGGAGAGATCATCGCAGCAATCTCATTGACAGAGTAATTCTCTCCATTACCCACATTGTAAACTTGCCCAAAAGCATCTTCAGGAAGATCTTTGATTGCTGCAAGAAGGTTCGCTTGTACAACATCAGAGACATGAGTGAAGTCTCTACGCTGCTCACCATCACCAACAATAGTCAACTCTTCACCGTTTGCAAGCTGACGAAGGAAGATTCCAATAACAGGAGCGTATTGACCTTTAAGTGGTTGACGCTCACCATAGACATTAAAGTATCTAAAAACAATTGTGTTGAGATTAAACAGATCAGTGTACATCGCGCACAACTTCTCACCAGCAACCTTAGATACTGAGTATGGATTCAGACAGTCATCTCCCTGTGTCTCACTATTTGGTGGAGAGTTAAATCCATATGCAGAAGACGTGGATGAGTAAATCACTCTGCTGACGTTTGCTTCTCTAGCACACTGAAGAACAGTTGCTGTACCAAGAGTATTAATTCTAACAGCGTTGAGTGGATTCTTAATTGCTGGTTGAATTCTTGCCTCTGCTGCAAGGTGGAAGACCCAATCAACCCCACAATAAAAAATCCTAGTGAGTTCGTAATTACAAATATCTTGTTTTACATAATGCGCCTTCTCATTGTAATAAAACTGATCATGAGCATCCGAATACTCATTGTCAATTACAGTCACTGTATGTCCAGCACCTACCAAAGCATCTACCAGATTTGATCCAATGAATCCACTACCACCTGTTACTAAGCAATTCATACCACTAACCTACTGAATCCCTTTTGCTTCTCAAATTTTAGCACGTTTAAGAACTTATCACGCATTCCCTCTTTATGAGAGATAACAAACGTATTAGCGTCCTTAATTACAAACCGAATAATCTTCATAAATTCATCGGTTCCAAACCCATCAAGAGACGAGTCAAAAGTCTCGTCAAAGATGATAAGGTTACAATTTAGAGAGTTCTTGATCTTAGCAATCTCTCTCCACGTAAACAAGAGAGCAAGATCGATACGCATCTTCTCACCTTCACTGAAGGAAGCGTAAGAGAAGTCCTCTTGAATGGGAGATTGAATTGATTCATTAAACTCCTCGTCCAGACAGAAGTTAATGAAAAACTCCATCATCTGCAAATACTTATTAACTTGACTGTTAATAAGAGGCAGATACTTTTTAATAATTTGTGTCTTTACGCCTCCATCCTTTAAAAGATCATACACAAAGTTAAAGTTAGTCAGTTGATCTTTTTTAGATTCCGTCTCTTCAGAGGCGATCTTAAATTGTTCTTCTAAACTCTCTAGCTTCTCATGTTCAGAATTTCTTTCTGCAAGTCGAGTGGCAACAGTTTGAATTTCCTGTTCAAGATCTCGGACTTGTCTTTGGTATCCAGAGATCTTAGTATTGATTTGAGAAATCTCATGTGTAAGGTTAGTAACCTCTTTAGAAACTGTAGAGAAGTGACGCTCTCGCTCTTCTTCCTCTTTAATTGCCTCTTCCAGTTGTATAAAACCAGAACGCAACTCTTTTGCTTTATTTTGAGCGTCTGTAATTCTATTTATTCTAAAGGTCTCTTCAATAGACTGGGTACAAGTGGGGCAAACCGTATTATCGCTAAAAAACTTATGTTCTTCAGTAATCACAGATACCTTCTGTGAAATCTTACCCTTCAGGTTACCTAACTTCCTTAACTTTGCAGTTGCACCAGAATACTTTTCAAGTTCTTTTTGCTTATCAATCAAAGAATTCTCAACTACCAAAGAATCTTTTAACAGATTGTCTTGGGTATCAGTTAAGGTTTTGATTTGAGTTTTCTTAGCACCAATATCTTCCGTAGCAAGTCTCTCGACTTCAGCAATAAAGTCTTTTTGCATCTTGACTTTTTCTTCAAGATTATCAGTCTTATAATCAAGAGTACGGATCTCGTCTTTACTTGCCTTAATATTCTCCTTGACAACCGTGTTCATCGAAGAGAAGATTTTAATGTCAAGTAGATCTTCAATCACCTCTCTCCTAGATGCTGCAGGGAGTTGCATAAAGGGAATGAAGTTACTACTACCCAGAATCACGATCTGAGTAAATGACTTGTAATTCATCTTAAGAACTACTCTCTCCAACCAGGTCTGCTGATCTTTAGCAGCAGCGTCAGAGTTTAATAGTTCTCCGTCTTTGTAAATTTGAAATACTGCAGGTTTGATACCACGCACAACCTTCCAGGCAGTATTACCAATTTTAAATTCAATTTCAACAAGACAGTCCTTCTCGTTGACTGAGTTAATTAGTAGTGGTTTATTAACACCACGATATGACTTACCAAATAGAGAAAATGTCAATGCATCAAGCATCGTACTCTTACCAGCACCATTGTTACCAATAACAAGAGTGGTTGCTGTTTTTGTAAAATCTATCTCGGTAAATTGATTTCCTGTACTAAGAAAGTTCTTATAACGAATCTTCTCAAAACAAATCATTAATCTTCATCGGGTGGTATTACAAGATCATTGGCAGTGATGATGGTATAGTTATACTCATGCATCTCACAAGTTTGAATCATGAGATCATCATCAACTTCAACGACATCCAATTCAGGATAGTCTTTATCCTCAAGCATCATAGAAAAGCGAAGAGCATCATCTTCCTGCTCAAAAATGTAAAGGATTTGATTTCCTTCACTATTTGTGACAGAGTATGCACCTTCTTGATTTTTTCCAGATAGAGTGAGGATAAACATATTATATCAATTCACATGCCTGTTTGTAAACCTTATGTATCAGATGTTTGATTTCTGCTTTATTTAGAGATAGATCAGATTCATCAATATACTTACTCAAAATAGAGATTGTATCTTCAGACTCTGGATCATAGTCATCAAAGTTTGTCTCAACATCAACGAAGGTTTCAACAATCTTCATTTCATTGATATTAGATCCAAGAAGTTTATCAACGAACTTCTCATACTTTTTAGGATCACTTTTTTTACGAACAATCAGCTTGACAATCTTATCTTCATATTGTCTAGTATCAAACGTTTGATGAGGAGTATCATCATACTCGATAACTTCATACATCGTGTATGGATTATTGATTGGTTCCAATTCCATCGTAACAGTGTCTAGAATATGGAATCCCCTCTCATCACCAATATCATTTGAGTAAATCTCGTATGGATTACCCAAATAACTTATTCTTCCGTCTGTTGATCTAGTGTGGTAGTGTCCACTGTAGACATGGGAGAACGACGCAAATAGTTTGCCATCAAGACCTTCCTCCATGGTGTGTCCACGATAAGCAGGAAATCCTCGTAACTCAAGGTGCCCCATCGCGCACTTGCTACTGCTAGTTTTAATAGATTGATGGGTAGTCTCAAAATTTTCATCATTAATCCAGGGAATAAACAATACATTTAATTTACCCAACTTTGCTTCAGTTGGTTCAGAATATACTTTGACATTCTTATATTCTCTAAGCAAGAGATCAACTGCATTCAACTCATTTGTATTCTTGTAGTATGCAGTATGGTTGCCAACAATTGTATGAATAGTGACTCCCATGTCTTGAAGTCGATCATAGTAATTGTCTTTTGCCCAAGCAAGAGCAGCAAAGTCAATACCTTTACGACTGTCAAAGGTATCACCCATGTCAACCACAGTTTTAATTTTGTGCTTCTCTAATGTAGGGAAGAACACATCATTATAAAACTTCAGGAAGTAATCGTGAAATTGCTTAGAGTTTTTACGAGCACCAAAATGCTGATCAGTAATAATAGCAACCTTCATCAATACCTAGACTTGGAATGAATACTATCCTTTATTTGATTATAGTCCGAGTAGTTCGCTCCGTCAATCGTGTTGTCATCGTAGAAGACTTCATCAAAACCCGTCTTCTCCAAGATCTTATTTTTAATCTCAAGCTGTTTCTTTTCCTTCTGAATACGACGTAGAAACGCGTAATGTATAATCTGAGTAAAATAAGCAAACGGGTTCTGAGACTTCTCAGGATCAAAATTATGGATGTATTGAACACAGTTCTCAATGCCATCAGAAATCATGTCATCTTTAAAGATATAGTTTACAAAGTTTGGCTTAAATGACAAGTGCGTTGCAATCTTTAAGAAACATTCTCCTAGATAATTTGTAATCCGTGGTTTTGGATCTCCTCTCTGTTCTGCTAACTGAACCATTTCTCTATAAGCAATCAATGCTGCTAGAAACTCTTTGTTGTTAACATAATGTACTGATCTTTTTCTTTTAGTCATTGGTCCTATTGCCATAATAGTATATCTATGTTCACAGTGATATCTTTATTATATCAACATGAACGAATAAACACAAGGCTTGACAAGACCCCTGAATCTGTGTACAATAACCTTTGTGGAGGTTCAGAAACAATATTAGCTTTCTTTAAATAATCTTTCTAGGATTTCTTTGGTATCGTTGACGTTACCGATCCTACCCATCTTTCTATCGATTCTTTGTCTGTATCCAGTGGGATCCTCAGAATCAGTAAAGTCTTTAGACTCCCTAATCCATGCCTGGTACATGATAATCATATCGATGTCTTTAGACTCACTCATTGTCATGACATCATTTAAATCAATGATAAACATGTCATCACGAGAAGTCTTTAACCAAGGTTCCATCTTGTATCCAGATACGCCTCTTTTAGTCTTAACTTCAGAGAAGGTAATTGGATTTGAGACAAGTAAGAATGTCTTTTCCTCTTCTGTACAGGGTGAGACTTTTGAGAATATCTCTTCACCAGATTTTAGTTTTATTGTTGCGTAAAAATCATCTTCCATATGCTATGCCTTTAGGTTGACGTTTATAATGTCATAATTAAATTTCTCTTCATTGTAAACTTTAATTCTTTCAATCAGGTGATTCAACGTATAGTTTCTTCTTGACTTATGCGTACAATCATCGGAGATGTCATATAGCATTGCTTTGGTCTTGTTCTTGCCTTTTCTCAAGACTCTTCCAATAGATTGTAAGTTACGAATTCTGGATTTACTGGGTGAAGCAAAAACCACATTGTGTAGGTTTCTTATATTTATTCCTGTAGAGAATACACCATATGAAGCAACAATAATTGCATTCTGTTCTCTTTCAGTAATCTCCCTAACAAGTTCTCTTTCTTCAGTGTCTACACCACCATGAACAAAGAAGATTTTCCTATCACCTTTCTTTGCAGCATTAATCATCTCATATAAAGGCTTACCATGTGCTTCTACTCTTGAGAATAGAATCAAAGTATTACCTTTAAGATCTAATGCCAAATTCTTGATAAAGTTATTTCTTTTTTCGTGCGTAATGATGAATTGAACTTCATCTTCATAGGTTGCAAATATCTGAGGATTATGTTTTAATACTAAGCATGTAATATCGAGTTTAGATAGATGACCTTGTGCCATCAGCTCAGCAGTTCTAATAATTTTGTAAGATGGTCCGAACACTCCTTCCAAAACCCACTTATGAGTCTGTGTGCCATCTAAAGTTCCAGTAAATCCAAATCTATATTTTGCATGGTGAAGTTTCGTCATTATAGATATTAAAGACTTACTTTTAAAAAGGTGCGCTTCATCACCAATCACCACTTCATAATCCTCAAAGAATGATCTATCTAACTTATAAATTGATTGCCATGTAGTAATAGTCACAGGAGCATCCGTAACCTTTTCCCGTCCAGAATAAATCTTGTGGCAATATGACTGAGCATCCCAACCATAATCCTCAAAGTCCTTATACATCTGCTCTACTAGCGATGTCGTTGGAACAACTAAGAGAATTTTTTTCCCTTTATCTGAGTAATACCGAACTACTGAATAAATCATCAATGATTTACCTGAGGCAGTCGGTGATATCAGTAATTTTCTGTTATGTCTTAGAGCGTCGTATACTCCCTCAATTTGATAGTCTCTGGGACGAATTGAAGTAATTGAGTTCATATAATCTTTAACACCTTCTTTTGATATGCCATCATTTACCTCAAACGGCATACCATAGAATTTGTTTTCTTCAAATGTATAAGAATATCTATAATTCTCACAAAAAGATATAAGTTTATCTAATAACCCAACATATAATTGCTTGGTCCTCATATCAAATAAATGAATCTCGCCATTCCAATTCCTACCCCTATACTGGGGCATAAATTTTGCATTAGGAACTTCAAACTTAAAGTGGTCTCTTAACTCATATTCAATATGAGGTTCACACTTAATCTTTAAAAAGACTTCATTTGATTTTTGGATAACGAGATCATGAGTATTAGCCATATCCTGCCTGGAATTTTAGGAAGTCAATAGCATTCTTTATCTGGTAAGTTCTGTTCTGAATTACCTTCAGAATGCTTTCCAAATAGTTCAAAGTGACATCGTAATATTCAACCTTCAAACTTATTTGTGATAGTTTGTCGTCTGCGTCAAGATATTTTTGTAGAGTGTCTTTGTCTCTTACTTTTTTGGGGAATGGTGATTCCACGTATACTTCAGGATCTGCTTTACCTGTGAAGTATTCGTAACGTTCGTGCCTGACGTTCTTGCGAGTTTGTTCCGCTTTTTTCTTAAGAAGAATTACAGTATTGTAAATCTCAAAATATTTAGCATGTAACGAGGGGACCTTAATTGATTCATCATGTAGGTTATCCATGTTGATGTGAGAGTCCTTCTTCCACATCTCTTGGATAGATTCAAGATCGATCATAGTCTATTGCCTTCAGGATCTGTTATATTGTAGATAGTATACTTGAAATCGACCTCTGCCGTAAAGTACTCAGTGTCTGCGTTAGTAGCATCGAACGACAGATCTGATAAATTGTATGGGAACATGTCGGTGAACTCTACGTTGAATTGAGTTCTTTGATTACTATTTAAAACCGAGAGAGTGCCATCGGAATAGATATTCATTCCCTGACCATCGTATCTGATTTGAGATGGATCATCTTTTTGCAAATCAAATATTTCGGTTTGAGATTCTGGAAATCCAAGTCCACGAATCCACTTATGGATTTGCATGTAGTTCTCTAAGTTCTCATCGACAATAAAACTTAGAGTAAAGTCAGCATATTGTATCTTGTCTCCAGGAATATCAATATTCTTCAGATATGTTGGTTGTTCAGCAACTCCAAGAGTAAGTCCAGGAATGTTTGCTTTATTGGAGAAGAATGAGACCTTCCTTGCTCTGCTCAGAGTAAATCTGAATCCAATAGAAGATAAGAAGTTTCTATTTTGAATTTGGTTGGTGTAGGCATTTCCTACGTTACCTAATGACATGATTAGATGTTCTCCTGAAGTTTTTTGATGAGGTGATTACCTAATAATTCATATCCAACAGTTAGTGGGTGATAACTATAAGGATTCAATAATTCTTTTTTACAAGCGTATACAAAATCATCAGAAGGCAAAAATCTTTTTAAAGATGCGTCTTTCCTATGATCATTTACAATCACAGATAATAAATCTCTTCTTTTTTTATCAATATCAAAAAAGTTTGGAACTTTTATTGAGTAATTAAAAGAACAAAATGTGTCATACCAAAAATTTTTAATTCCCAGAAGTTTAAAGTATTGATTCCAATGTAAGAATTCGATCTCTAATTCCTTAACTCTAGCTGGTTCACAGTAAGAATATTTATTCAAACAAGCAGCAATATAATCTCTTGCTTCTGCATTTATCCCCCACTGATCTGGGTCGGCATCCTTACCATCAGGATCTTTTAAAAATATGTGTTCATATTGATATGTGTCTTTTACCCAAAAGTCATACCTATTAACTGATGTTGTTCCCCACAACACATATATCTTTCGTTTTTGCTGATATATATCTTTGAATTTTTTAGACGAAAAGAATTTTTTTGCTACTCTAAACTGCTTATCATTACTACTACCACCAATCCCAAAGTTGATATGATCAAAATCAAAATGATCTACAACACGCTTTCTCCAACCATTCTCCCAACATAAATCTGGATCATGTTGAATTTGTTCATATTGTGGTTGGTTCATACCATCTTTGTAGGCAGACCCTTCACCAAAAGTCCAACTATCACCGAATGTAATAAGAAGATCTTTCATTACGATATAACAAGTATATTTTATTTAGAGACAAAAAAAGAGACCCTTGCGGGTCTCTGGAACAGATTGTGAATCCGATGGATCACATGAGGTTCTTGATCTGAACTCTTCTGTAGTAACGGTTCTGGTTGACCTTGAGGCGACCCAGACCTTGATCGGTTCCTTCTGCGAAGGGGTTTGCAACAAGACCATAACGGGTCTTGAAGCCGATCTTGGGTTGGAAGGTGTTCTCGCCAACTGCACGTACCATCTGGAGGGGTACATATGGGCAGTAGAAGAGACCTGCGTCGTAAGGAGAGGTGCCCTTGTAACCGACAACGTAGTACTGCTGAGCAGCAACGTTTGCAGCATAAGGATCGATGTAGACTCTGTACTTACCAAGCAGAACACCAGCGAAGGTGTTACCAGTGTCATCAACGTTCAGGTTAGCGTTGAGTGCAGGGGTGTAGTCGAGTACGCCAGCCATGGACAGTGCGGATGCAACGTCAGCGGAGCACATGATTACATTGCCCTTTCCTCTACGAGTTCTTTGTGCGATTGCGTTAGCATCGCGCTCGATTTGGAACAGCAGACCCTTGAACTTCTCAACACTCCAGCGACCGTTGGAGTCGATGTCGAGGTCGAATACACCAGCAGTTGCGGTGTTTGCAGCAGCACCTTGCTCAGCAACCTTGTAGATGGTTCTGATGACTTCGCGGTTGATCTCAGCAAGAATCTCAGTGGAGAGAATGTTTGCGAGTTCCGCTTCAGCGTTCAGACCGTGGATTGCCTTCAGATCCTGTGCAAGCTCAAGGCTGTATTCTGCCTTCAGTGCTCTGGACTTGGCTTCAACGAGAACCTTCTCGATGGAGAATGCCATCTCGTTGAACTGGTTGCCAGAACCATTACCCAGGTTCTCAGCATCACCAGTCTTCATGCCCTGACCAACGTTGTAGCCAGTGGAAGATGCAGTACCAACGGGGTTCAGGAGACCAGGGTTAGAACCAGCTTGGCTGGTAGTACCCATACCTGCAACGCCATCAGAGAATCCGCTTGCCTCATCAAGACCATCGTCCTGACCAGAGTATGCAGTATCTGCTTCGTTGAACAGTGCTTCGGTTCCGCTCTGGTTGGTGTAGCGGGAACGCATTGCGAAGATGAGTCCAGTAGGACCGCTCATTGGTTGAACGCCTGCGAGGTCATAAGCGACCAGGTTAGGCATTGAACGTCTGATCAGGGAGATCAGAACGGGGTCGAAACCAGCAACAGGACCACCTGCAGCTGCGTCTCCACCGAATCCACCACCAGCACCAGCAGCGTTAGCAGCGTTGGTTGGGGTTTCGTTCAGGATTCCGCCTTGGAATGCTTGTTGTTCACGGAGGAACTTTTCTTGGTTTTCTAACAGGACAGCGGTTACTGCTCTTCTGTGGTTATCCTTGATAGGATCAATACCATCATAGTCGAGAAGTGGTGCCCACTTTTCCTGCAGATGCTCGGATTGGAACATTTGCTTTTACCTTAGTTTACGTTTGAATCGATAATTAAGAAATCACTTTTTGCTAACAGCACCGAGTGTTCTGAGATAGTTATTCATGTAATCAGGTGCATGACCTGTTGCATCAATATCTACTTCCTCAGAGAGGTTCTCAGTCTGTGCTTTTGGAGCTTTCTTTGCTGCGAAGTAGGACTCCTTCAGCATCTCCAGTTTCTCACGATATGTTTTTGCACTTTCAAACTCAACACTTTCGGCAAGTGAGGCGAGCTTCTCTTTTTGACTGAGGGCAAGACCTTCAGCTACTTCATCAAAGATACCATCTGCAACCGACTCGGAGAGGCGGGAATTCAGGGTGATATTCTTCTCAATCTGCTCGTTGAGTTTTGTCTCCATTTCATCAAGTTTTTCTACCATGCTCTCAAGTACATCATATTTCTCTTCAGGGATGGATACATAATGTTCTTCAAAAAGACTCTTCATGCCAGAAAGGAAGGATTCGGACATTTCTGCCTTCAGACCGCTCTCAATGGCGAGTCTGTTTTCGGTAACCCATTCCTCAGCTACGTACTCAAGATAAGAATCTACTCTTTCAGTCAGAGCAGACTTGATCTCGGTAACTTCTTCTACGAGGCGCTCCTCGTATGCTTCGTCATAAGCGGCAACCATTCCTTCCTTGATCTCTTCGACCTTGGAACGAAGTGCTGCCTCAAAGATGGTGCGAGCTTTTTCTTGGAATTCTTCCGAGAGCTCTTCACCTTCAAGAAGGGCGCTGACATCTTCAGAGACATCAAACTCCTCTTCTTCTTCGATCTCTTCTGCCTCAGCGACAACTTCCTCTTCGGACTCTTCCTCTTCAGCAACAACCTCTTCTTCGGTTGCTTCTTCTTCGGATACGACTTCTTCTGCTTCTGCGGTTACTTCCTCGTCTTCTTCGATTACCTCTTCAGAATCGAGTTCTTCCTCTTCCTTCATACCCTTCATTGCATCCGCAGACTTAGCGCCTTTGTACAACGTCGCGTACCTGCTTGAGGGTTGCGCCTGGGGTTTTCAGCTTAGCTGATTCGTCGTCAGACTTATAGTTGTCTGGAGTAGGACCACCAAGATCTTCATACGATCCCGTCTGACCTGCTACTGCGCCAGGAGCAAGCTTCTGCATGGGATCGCCTGCCTTTGCACCAGCATTGACAGCGGTCTTGGATTGAGTTGTGCCTGCTTCCATTTCCTGTAAGTTGTTGTCACTAGACATTTGAGACTCTCCGATTAACCTTTGTAATTTAATCTATATTTATTTATTATTTTTAAAAGTTGAACTGTATATATAGCGTCTTAAAGATTATTCAGGAAGTCATTGAACAGGTCCAACTTCTTCTCTTCTAATACCCTTTGTCTAGATGCTGCTTCAATTCTCATTTGTGTTTGTTGAGCGAGTTTTTCGCGGAGGATACCTCCATCCCAAACCCATTCTTTACCCTCCATGATGCCTTGCACAAAAGCATCAGGAGCAGATGGATCAGCAACAATGTCAGCAGCAGTTGCTAACATGAAGTCCTCACCAACTTCCTTGTAACCCGACTTGACGTTATCTCTCAGAGAACCAATTCCACGAGAAGATACGCCGAGTGTTACGCCATCTTTGAGAAGTGCTTCTGCAATCTTACCCATAGGGGTATGCAGAATTTGTGCTTTACCGATAAAGTTATTACCGTCCTGCTTGAGTTCGGTAATTTTGTGCGATACTCTATCGAGGTTTACGGTTGGACCATCGGGATGACCCAGTTCGCCAAGTGCTCTGCCCTTAGCAACATAATCCTTAGAATATCTCTTCACCTCTCTTTCCATGATTGGAAAGGGATACATTCTACCGTTACGGTTGACCATCTCACTTTGAAGGAACACGCCCTTAATGAACATGTTCTTCTTACCATTAACGGTCTCAGTGAGAACTTCAACCTTCTCAATCTCTTCTCTTATCAGTTTCATCGCTGAACGTAATCGAGTATTTAGTTATTTATTACGGTTCAGTCTTCGACCTCATCTTCGCCATCAAACATACCGTTTGACACCTCAGGTCTCAGTGCTTCTACCTTCTCCGAAGTCTTTGCATAGAGCAAATCTTTGATCTTATCAGAGACGTTCGATGGAGATTCGTCACCGATGATCATATCTAAAATGTCGTCCATTGTTACAATGTGGATTACTCAGTTATTTAGGATAAATAAAATAAAACTTTTTTGATGGATCTTCCGCATATTTACTATACTAATGTAACTAATAAGACTGAACGTAAAAAATACATGGAGAGTCAGTTTCAGACTCTGGGGTTGAAGTATACAAGAATACCAATGGAACCATTTCCAAAAGATGGGACTTTTTTTAAATGGTATTTAG
>Ga0181568_10001054_pt1 | contig 25321 bp, 15 predicted proteins | sample 101ome_20_FD_133758 | JGI IMG/M metagenome (GOLD analysis project Ga0181568, IMG submission 133758) | Coastal salt marsh microbial communities from the Groves Creek Marsh, Skidaway Island, Georgia - 101404AT metaG (megahit assembly) | ecosystem: Environmental > Aquatic > Marine > Intertidal...
AAACCGCTACCCTGAATAATATTATTATTACCGTTAGTTTCAAAAGAACCAGTCAGAGTAGTAGCTGCTTCAGGATAATCAGCAAAAGTAAATTCCATTTCTTTGTAATCAAATTGTTTTTCTTTATCACTAAACGAATTTTTTCCTTTGATTGGTACTAATTTTGTCCATTGTTTATCTTCAAAAGCATCAGAATCTTGACTATTTTGTATCTTAGCATATACGTCTATGCCGGTTCCTAAAGGTCTGTAAGCATTAAGTATTACTCTTAAATCTTCGGCTTTTTTGCTTGATCCCAGTTCTAATGTTTTTGAGATATGGCGTGTAATTGCATTTCCATCGTTGAGATGTTCATTATCACCGTCATTATTGATATACCAATTGTGCGTTATAACATTCAATTCGCCTACTCTCAGCGACGGAGCAGAATAAGTTTTAGTATTAGCACCTTTATATTGGTATGTCAAATTTATCTCAGCTGATTTATAATCATTATTGACCATATCTGTATCTGTCTGCACGATTTCTTGCGACGTAGACAAAATTAAGCCTTCGTAATCTTTGACATGATTAGGTGCATTCAGATAGAAAACTCTGTCCGTAGAAGCCAATCTATAAGTGCCATTATCATCATATGATAAATTATACGTAGTGACTGGTTTAAATTCAGCCGGCAATCTTGCGTTCCAATCTGATCTAAAAACAGACATAGGTTGAGGTTCAAATGCATCAATATAACCTTCTGTGCCGGTTTCTACGCCTACGATTGTGTCACCGACTTCAAATAACATATTATTATTTGCGTTATAACCGTCTCTTGTTACACTTGATTTGGCCAATCGCAATGATTTAAAATAATAGTCGTAATCATCTACGTAGCCGATTACTGTTAACTTATAAGTTCCAGACAATGTTTGTTTTGCAAATTCGTCTACATAAATGACTGTGTTATTATTAATAGTTGTTTTATCGACCGTAAATACTTGTCTTTTTGTAGAATCTGTCGAATCAATAATAACTATTTTATTTCCTGTAGCTAAATCTCCAAAATTAGTATTCACATTGCCTGTTACTTTTTTAGATCCAGCTGCTATACTAACTACTCCTGGTCGAGCCGGCAACGGTCCATCTTTATAAACTATTTCTCCTGGAGCCCATTTTGGTTGTGTGTTAGATAGCGCAAAGAATTCATAATCATCATTGACTAATTTTAGTTCTACATCTGCTGTAGAATATTCAGCCATATGTGTATCAAATTTAATATCTAGATCAGGTCTTGCTTCCCAACCATTAGATTTTTTTGAATTTTTTGCGAAACCATTATAATAAAATAATTGGCCTTGATGACCTTTTGATGATCCAGGAGAGATTTTTTCTGTTTTTACTCCATTGATGATGGCATAATTACCTTTTATATTTTCCCAAAGAGCATAACCCGAATCTTCCATTATTACAGCGATTGCATAATAGCTATTTGTTTTTAGTGTAATCGGTCTTGCAAATGTAAATATTGATCCATCTGTAGCATTCGAAGATACTTTAATACTGTACCAATCTAATCTTTTTGAAGCGCCGCTTACTCTATGTGCAATGACTGGAACACCCTTTTTATCACATTCTAATATTGTAACATATACACCAGGTGCATACTTACCAGAATCATTACTTTTAATTGGTGGTTTCCTTCTAAAATATAAAGTAACATCAAGCAAATCGACCGTATCGTCATTTCTTACTGTTGCTGAACTTACATAAAAAGTTTGATATAAGTTGGCTTTTACTGGTGCTGGCCGACGCGGGTTTCCAGGAGGAGTCAAAGTACAATCACATATAACTCCTTTTGGCAATGCATCTTCTAAACTTCTTTGGGGTCGAGTTGAAGATCCCTTGTTACCAAACGGATCTAACGGTCCTTCTGTATCTAATGTTTCAGAAGCTGCATCTACTTTTAATGATTTAATTTTTGTAGTACTAGTAGGATTAGCTACGTAAGTATACGCAATAAATTTAATTTTATCTCTACCTTTATCATATGATCTGGTGCGTACTTCACCGTATTTCCACAAATTTGTAAAGTCTGATCCAGCAGTAGGACCGCTTGCGTTAAAAGATGCATCATCTGTTCCATAGGCTCGTACAGATAATTCTAATACACCGTCGGCGTTAGATCTAAAATAAATCCATCGACCTCTACCAACTTTATGCGTATTGTTTTTGATAGAATCGCCTATTGGTTCACAAAAATCTGTAATATCCTCAAATTCATTTCCAGGATAATTATCAAGCATGACCTTATATCTGGTATTAGGTTGCAAATTTGTTGCTTTGATATTAACAGGTTTAGGTTTTGACGGACCTCTCACGGCTAGAGGCATCATGAAAATATTTTCATCTGCCCTTCTTAGTGCGTTAATACTATTTGTTAATATTTTTCTCGCCATTTTTTTATTCCTAACGTCGTCTCGTGCGCGGCCATCTTCGGCGTATATTTATTGGTACAGTGGGAGTTTTAAATGGAGGCGTCGCTCCATAACCTGGAATCGGCGGTGTAATAGTGCTATCATCAGTATTATCATTTCCTCCGGCTACAGGTCGTACTATTGCATTATTATCTCTAAAATTGTTCGGCAAATTATTAAATATAGATACTGATACTGGCGATTGACTACCTCCTCCACCATAACCTCCACCAGTACTATCTGGAGGAGTAAGGCCTGGACCAGTAGAATCACCTATTGTGTCAGTACCAGGTTGTGTATTATCTGTTCCTGGTTGATTTCCTCCGTTACCTCCATTATCTTCGATCGGACAATGCGGATCTTGAACTGGTACACACCCATCATCAATAGTAGTTGTATCAACTGGAGTCGTACCGTATCCTGTTTCTGAATCATCGCAGTCAGGGTTATCATCAGGAGGTGTATATCCACAATCTGCAGAGTTTCGTACAACGTTTGCTATTCGCAATTGACAATCAGCTAATGAAGTATAACTGAGGCCTTCACCATTTTTAAATTTACCAGTATATTCATATAGGTATTGGTTAAAGCCAGAACACCTCGGTTCTCCCGCCGGCCGGCCGGCCGGTGGACACTTAAATACATCCGGCGGATTGTCAGGCGGAGTAACAACAGTAGTATATCCACAAATAGGTGAATTAGGTTCTGTTTTTCCTACTTCTATACCACCAAATCCATCACACACGTATGTAATTCTAGTAGTGCCTCTGCAACGATTATATTTAAATGTACCTTTTGCACAAACAGGCGGAGGAGTTTGGGTATATGTACCTGAACCTGAATCATAAATTGTATCTTCTACTTCAATTGCCGGATAACAAATTTCGAAATTAAATGTTTCTTTCTTTTTATGCACTCGAACTGTGATATATTTGCCTAAATTAAAATTATATGCAAATCGTATCTTACCAGCTCCCTTAAATCCTTTATATGATGTACTTGGTGTACCACCCACATTTCCTAAAACTACAGTAAAAGAATCATTTGTGGGAGTTGTAAACCATGGATTTACACTCGCTGGATAAACTGAAGTAAAATTCTTTTTGACTGGATATCTTTTATTATATAATTCGATAGCTTCGGAAGATTGTAAATTATTTGTTCCTCCTAAAGTATTAGTAGGAGCCCAAACAATATTACCTCTTTCTGGCCGATTAGCTGTTGGATCAGTATTAGATTGAATAATCTCATAGGCAATACCACCATCAGGATTAAAGAATTTTAATTCTACAAATCGTACTACATCATCTGATCTATCAGCAGCTTCGAATGTAAATTCTTCCCAGACTCTTTCAAGTGTGCTATATGATGAAACTTTGTCACCAACATTTTTCCTATTTCTATTAGACTCAAATCTACAAACCTCTTTAATTTTTGGTGGCTCAGGGACTATAATAACTGGTCCATGAGTTGCAATAGTTTGAGAAACTAACTGCCTTCTCGTATTTGGGAATACAGCGGTATCGCCACTTAAAAGTTTTGTTGATGTGTCAGACAATCTAAAATCTAGATTAACAGATCCCATCGCTGGCTGTAGTACGTATTCGTAAATACTAGCATTATAATATGGATTTGTAGTTGCAGTATGCTTGTAATTTTCAAAATTATCTACAAAAAATCCAAATTTAAATCTCTCTATAGTAGAATCTACAGAACTTTGAATACTTCGCTTTGTTGTATCATTTTCTAATTCTGATAAATTTTGATTATATTCAAGAGCTTTAATTCTATTTTCTAGCCGCGCGATTTCATTCATTGTATAGACACGAGGAGTATTATCTACCTTAGCCAGCTGATTTGAATATCGCTTCAGCCTTCTATTACTAGTAACATTGTTAATTACTTTAGTATCTACTATTTCTCTAATACTACCAGAAAGCACGGTGGGAATAGAAGGATACGGCGCAACAGATAGTGTATACAAAGTTATCTTATTTGGATTTGACTGATTATTTAAATCTGTACCATCAGTGTTGATAGAAAAAGATCCATCACTCTTAATTGTAATTTCATCGTTTCTTCTCTTATAAAATTCTAAATCAAATTTTATATCAGATTGCGGTTTAGGAATCTTAAACGGACCAGATCCAAAAGAAATAGTTTCAGTAGGATCGGTTGTTGCAGAATTTGGATCGTCTGTTAAAGTAGCAGTAGCTACCGCAAACGGCCTAAAATCTAAACATTCGCGTAGATCATAATAAGCACCTGATTCACCAATCATTTCTGGTATTTCTAATGTATGAATACCTGTTGTCATTGAAGCGAGTTCAGTTTCATCATCAATATTATACGAATCAATAATTTTTAATCCATGAGAACCTTCTGATAAACAATCAAATTCTACACAAATAGTATTACTAGTAATTGCCGAATTATTAGTTGATAATTCAGTACGATACAAATAGCCTAAACCATAATAGCTTTCATTTTGATTATGATCAATATAAAATTCATCAGTAATATCTGTACCTGATTTGTCAGCTGAATCATACACTGCTCTTAAACGGAAAATGCCAGGAACACCTAAACATTTAGGAAATTCACCACTAAGGGCTCCTGTTAATTTGACAACTTGATTTCTATTGACAGTCAACGTCGATCTTACGTTTGTTGCTTTTTGATCAAATGTAACTGTAAACGGATTTGTATTTGTTACTGGATCACCCAAGAAAATGTCCATAGTCAATCCATCAGAAGCAACATTTGCGTACATCGTTGTTCTTTGATTTAAATCGATGGGTATATCTTTCGGGAAGAATCGAGTAAACGTTTGGCCACTAGTAGTCGTGCCAAATCCGCTATTTGTTCTCATTCTGAATACATTTGAGCTAATGATACTCGTGATTTGACAAACGTTTCCATCTACATCTTTAAGCCAATCTCCTACACGAAAATCATTTGTCACATCAGCAGAAGGTGTAGAGCTATCAATTGTAACTTTAGTGCCGTTTACTGTTAATCCAACTGCAGTGTATGTAGCTGATGACAGTGGTACATCGCCAGTGGGTACAATGATAAGATCATTTTCCTCAGCATCGCTTAGAGATTCTATATAAGGAAAAGTGTATTGTGTACCATTGACAGAAGGGACTGAAATTATGCCGTTATTATCAGCATATAAATTATCATCTGTTGATCTAAAGATGTAAGAAAAATTAGTAAAAGCTTTTGCTGGTCGACCAGTATTAAATACTAAAGATTCGCTTTTTGCTTGTTGCAAAACAGCAATTTTTTTATTAGCGTAGTCGATAGTACTTCCATCTGCTGCTGCCCTTTTTAAATCGGGTAACACATTGATAGCAACATCTCGTAAAATATCTGCTACGCCATCTTCTGAACCACTGTCTGAAGGAGAGTAAATTGATCTGACAAGCGAGAAGCTACGACCGGGATTCATCTGTATATCGTATAGGTAAATTCTATACACAGCATTTTCTGTACCCTGTATTCCTCTTTCGTGCGTAATACTTCTTATTCTAGCAGTTCCAATCTCATCATTACCGGACATTGTAGCAGTAGATACTGTATTTCCACTTCCTGAACCACCATCATAATCGTAATTATTAATAAAATTAGCAGCTAATCTGTGCAATTTGACTAATTGATTATTTTTAAATGAATGGACACCTGCTAATTGATGCACACGCACATAGCTGCCATATGCAGCATCTGTACCTATATTTGTTTGATTAAATGTATCAGTTCCCTTTTCAACTTCTTTAGCAAAATTTTGTTCGGTTTGAATTCTAAATCCATTAATATACGCATGACCAGGATCGATTACAACTCTAAAATGAGTGTTAGTATTAGCCATCGCTAAAGCCGACGATGTAGTCGCTTCAAAAGGATCTAGAATATAGTTTCCAGATTCCTCATATGTTCTTTGTGCAATCATATCCCCTAGTTTATCATACTGTGTTTCTTTTTGTTGATCGTAAGGTCGACCTTCAGAAAATTTAACAATAGGGAAAAAGTCAGCAGTTTCTATTGCTTCGGCTTCAGTTTTTGTGACAAGTACAGGAGTCAATTTTAATCTATCAGCACCAGGAGCAGATTGATTAAGAAAACCAGCTGCATTATCATAGAGTGTGCCATCTGTAAAAACATTTACGATAGATTCTGTACTATTAAATCCAACTGAGATAGCATCTGGAGTATTTGAATACTTATCAATCATTGTAAATTGTGCAAGAACGTTTAGAAAAAGCCCTTTTTGATATATTTTACCTGATTGTATTGACATTCCAAAGCCAACACCGATAGGATTAGTAAAATTGGCAGTATCAGCAATTCGTACTCTTTGATAGTACATTTGAGGATTAATAAGAAGACCAGTAACATTTTGTTGGGTAGCTGCTATCGAATAGATGCTAACATGTGGCGGTGTCGTGTACTCAGAGCCTCCAGTAGAAATTTCAATTTTATTAATTTGACCAGCAGAAGTAGTCAATACTGAAGCCGTTGCGCCTGAGCCAATAGATCTAATAACTCTGAACTCATTCGCACTAGTTGCTGATGTAAGTATAGTTCCATCTGGAATATTCCAAGAATTGACATCAATACCAGCGCCAAATTGTTTGGCTGGATTAGGCTTAATTCTTAGAATAGCAGTTTCTGATTCTGTTTCTACATAGAATGCAGGTTCGCCGTCTATTGTACCGTCGTCCGTAGTCAGAAATACATCGATGGTACCATCAGCGTTTTGAAGTTGTTCTCCAGATACAAAATTATTTGCCCAGTCGTTTGAAGCACCTGCGACTACTTCGATTTCAATCGCGCTAACAATAGCAATAGCATCAGTATTAGAAAAAGCCGTAACGTTGCCGCCGCCAACTACATTGAAACCCCAAAGTCTATCATCAGTGGCATAAACTTCTAAAGTTTCACCTTGAACAAAAGTTTGGTTTTCTGATGTCGTATCTCTCTCATCTGTATAGTTCACATAAAGAGTTTTAAGATTAATTCCGTCGCCTTCATTACCATCTTCGACGTGAAATATTTGAGCTCTCTTCTTATTAGAAAGACCTTTGACAAAAAGTCCGTTTAATTTTGTGATGTCTACAGCTTCACCATTAACTGTAGTATCTAGAATTTTAGCATAATCCATTTGTGATTTAAAACTAAAATCGCAGCCATCTACAATTGTGCCAGCTTTAAGAATATGATCTCCAAACTGTTCAGCTTGATCAGCCAAAATTGATTGTAGTTGGTTTACTTCTCTTACTTGTACTGCAGTAGCAGGTTTAAACAAAATTCGATAATAATCTTTTGATCTATCGAAATCGTCAAAATAAGGAGAAGCTTCTAAGTTTGTGTCGAAAGGCATTCTTAAAACTCCAAGATTACACGTATTTCTTCTGATTGATTTTCATCTCTATCTACAGGAATATCATTTTGTAGATAGATAATTGATCCGGTATTATAATCTAGATCTCCAGGTGTAATATCTATAGCATCTGTTGTTGGATTCATTACAGCTGTACTAGTCAAACCGGTTATATTACTATTTGTGACGAATTTTCCAACTACATTCGTTACGCTCAAAGTATATTTAGAACCACCAGTAGCTACAACTGAATGTATTTTAGCGGTAGAAGATCCTTGAGTAATGGTTTCATTTGGTTGGAATGAGCCTACTGTCACTATTCCATTGATCTTCATCATCTGATTAAAATCAGCAAATCTAAAATCGGCTTCGTCATCATCTATCCTACTATTTATATCAATTCCTGTAATAGTAGCTATATTTTTAGTTGTGACTCCATATATTTGTTTTCCTTTTCGCCATTCAGGTTTTGCATTATTGAGTAACATACCTTGAACAGCGCCAGTAGCCATAGGAAAACTGGTGCTTTTTATAAATGCTTCTGAAGAAACAGTTACTAAATGTGCATTACAAGTGATACTCGTTCCAGTAGCAATTGCTGGAACAGTAGTAAAATTAATTGCTGTAGTATTTGATGCTGTTCCTACAGTTAAAATTTCAGAATCAGTGCCATTGTGCACACGTATTTTATCTCCACTTTGTAAGAATGTATCAAAACCCATAGTTGCGTTTGCTTGTAATTCGATAAATTCACCCAAAGTAGTATTTGTTGTAAAAAGACCTTGTATTTGTATCTCATCGAATTGTAATACTTTTTCATTATCACTAAAACTGCTATCGATAGCTGTATGATATATTGCAACATTCGCGAATTTAGGATCTCTTACAATACCAAATTGAGCAAATGAATTTGTAGGATCGACTAATCCGGATTCATCACGATTATATTTCATATACATTGATAGTCGTTTTGAACCTAATTCTAATGCAGTATTTGCTCCATGCCCCTCGAGCGGAGACAAAATAGGTCTAATTACAGCTGGTGTTGTTGAAAATGGTCGTAAACCTGTATTGACATCCGGATCGCCGGTTAAAACCGTGGCTGTTGCAAATGAATAGTTTTTACCTATTTCGAGCATTTCTATTTTCTTAATAGTATTAGCTGAAGTACTATCGACAATTGCACGCGCTACTGCGTTTACAGTTTCAGTTCCGCTGCCTATAATTTGTACTGCAGGTGATATTTCATATGTAGTAGTTTGATTTGGCATTGTAGTGAAATTTTCTTCGAGCTCGATAAAAACACCATTAAGAGCTTCTATTTCTACGGAGTATATAATTTTTTGATATTGACCACGTCCTACGCCACTAGTAAGATAGATGATACTATTTTGATAAAAATTCTTGATTTGTTTAGCAGCGCCATCTATTTTGTATACTTTTGACGCTGAAGTAAATCCGTAATCAGAAAAATTTGAACCGATACGATTAAAATCCGCTAGCGCGAATTTACCTGATATAAAATTATTATATCCCCTACCTGCGTCTACAACTTTGATAACATCAATTGAGCCTTCAGAAGCATTTTCTGCAACTACAGTATTGGCTGTAACTGGAATGTATTTTTGTGTTGCGAATTTAGTAAATGTAGCAGAGTCGATACTATACATATATTTCCACTGATAACCGTCAGTAGTTTCATAATAATCATCGCCTCTTGCAAAAAGATCAGAATCGTATTTAGCATCTTCGAATTGAGGACGCACAGTACTAGGTACGCCATTATTGTTATTCAAACATTTATATACATGTTTATATGAATCTTCATCTACGACAACATAGAAATTTTTAGATTGTAGTTCTGTATCTTCATCATCATACATAGCATAAACAGTATTTGCTGTCCAGTTATGTCTATTCACTACAAATTTCATATCGTTACCAGACAATCTTTTGCCAAAAATCATATTTCTATATGAACTCGGATTTAAAGTCTTGACTGTTTCAAGCGGAAAATCAACTTCTTCAATAGTAGAAGCTTCCGTAATATGATCACCCATAAACGCGTAATAAGAAGTATTCGAGGCCTCAGTAACAGACTCGATTACTTGATCGATCAAGTGTGTCTTGATAGTTGTTGGGACAAGTTTTTTAGCCATTAGAAATACCGTTGAATATTAATATTTATGCATTATTAGCTGATGCATTATAAAATGTGTTTTGATTTACAAATAATGTAAAATTCTTTATATCCCAATTTGTTGTATCAGATTCAGCTACTATCTGCAAACTTTCTTCTGAAGTACCCACATATCCACCAAATGGTTTTGTACCAGCTAAGTGTAAAACATCTATTAAAGTGTTTTTATATTTACTGAATGGCAAGGCAGTAAGGACTTTATAAGAATATTCTTGATAGTAATCATTGTCTGGAAGATATTTATCCGAACTCAGAAAAGATCTTCTAGTTGGATGACTGCCTGGAGCTATGCCATGAATTTCATTAAAACCGTAAGCAGTAATATTACGATTACTATTTACTAAAGATTGAAGAGTAAGTGGTTCACCATCTACATATGTAGAGCTAACAACCGAAAAACGTTTTCCAAAATAACCAAATCCAGAATCATACACATTTACATGAGTTGCAAAACCAGAACCAGAAAGTGCAGGTGAATTGATAGAAGCGTTGACACCAGTTCTTGGTTGCATTCTCATTTCATTAACTTCTTCGATGATAGCACTAATACCTGAAATTGAACCAGTGATCAAATCTCCATGTCTAAAGTCGTCTTCAGTATGAAAATTGCTTTCTTCTACTGCAGTATTTGCAACGTCATATTCATTAGCAAGATTTAATCTAGTACATATCAATTCTCTTCTCAATAGATTAATATCTGTAATTCTAGCTTCTGCTAATTTTCCAGTCGTAGTAATTTTTTCTCCTATAGTAAAATTTTTCTGTAGATCGTTTTCTTCGCCTTCGGATCTAAACCGTATATAATAATCATATCTTTCTAGATGTGCAGCTCGAGGCTCATATACAATGAAAATAGGATCAGCACCATAGCCTTCGCCTGGGTTTGTAGTAACAATTGTTTCTAAACTTCCTGCCGGTATAGCAACTTGTGTATAATTTAATGCTGCTTCTAGAGAAGTATTAGAATATTCAATTACATTACCATTTGCAATATAAGTAAAATCTGACGTACCACTATTAGTTGCGTCGATTAAAGCAGTCTCATCTATTTTTAATTCTAAATTTGCTGTGTTAATTTTCATTAATTCGCCATCAAAATTTAATGACTCATAATAAAACAAATCAACAGTATCTTCACGTGTATTCGACGGACCAATAAATGAAGCCTTTTTTGTGTATGTATAACTATTTACACCAGATCCTCCAGGAAAATATGATCCTAATTGAGTATTAGCTGAATACGTATTAGCTAATTTTTTAAATGGATTTCCTGTTGATAAAGATACAACATCGTCAATCACTCCAATTGAAACATTTGATATCGCTACAGTAGGAAGTATAACGCCATCTATCAATCTTTTCATCGGCCTATCTGTTCGAGGAAAGCCGGATTTTCTGACGACATTCATAAAATAACGATTAGTTTCTGTATTAGAGAAAGTATTCGCGACTGTAACTGTTGTATATATGAGATTTGTATTAGGCAATTCTTGTACTAATACATCTCCACCAGAAATAATTGAAAGATTATCCGGTGTATATTCAATAGTAAATGTATTAGATATACCGATTACATTTGCTGTGATCGAAGCATCGATTATACCAGATACGGAATTAGTTGTGGGTTCAACAGCAATTAATTGATTATTTCCGCTTGCATTATTTGCCCAAAAAGTCGTTATATTATTACTAGAACCATTTATACTAAATAAATGACGGCCGTTATCATCTTCAATTATATTTGTATTTGCATTTGTGTAAGCGGCAGCATTAAAATTAATTATAATCTGATCGAAAATTTCATTTTTATCTACGATTAATCCTTCAAAAACAATTGTATCATTTACATCATCATTTGCTGTAGCATAAATCGATTGACCTATTTCAAGATCGGCGATAGATGTAGCATTATTTGCATCTCCGTCAACAAGAATCACAGCGAGATCTTGTTTTATAATATCAAATTGTTTAAAAGGATCTATATGATAATAATAATCTGTATTAGTAAAATGTATTTGACCTGTTTCTATTACTCTATCAGATCCAATAACTAAAGCATCTGGTCCATAACCCCAACCACGTTTATCTCCATCAAAAGAAAATTCTACTATACCAACAGCATCTCGTGTTTCTAAAACAACGCCTTTTGCATTTTTACCTTGGCCATCAGTTACTTTAACTAATTCTCCAATTGAAAAATCTTTTGTTGAAGTTAAAACTTCATAACGTGATAGTGAACCAACAATTAAATTACTCAGATCTGATGCGCCATCGAGCGATTTTTGTTCTATTTGTTCACCAGTTTGAAACGAGCCATCTAAACCAGCGAGATATAATATATCGATATTTAAACTTCCCTTTCTAGTTCTCACTAGTTTTTCTGCAAAAGCTGTTGCACCGCTTGTTTTACCAAATACATTCTGACCTACGAATTGCACATTTTTTTCGTTTGGCACTATCTCGATATATCTACGAGCTTCATAACTATTATCTGACAACTTAAATAAATCGTCTCCAGGATAATAAACATCAGCTTCGATTCCATAAACTAATTTAAAGAATAAATCAACAGCACGTTCAGTACCTTTTGCTCTATAAAATTCTAGTGCATTTTTAATAAACAAACGTTTATTAGTTGCAGTATTAAACTGTATATTGGGAAGATATTTGTTTTTAAAATCGATGATAAAATCGTCAATTGTATTATCGATATCTCTATAATCTGCAAGTCTGCGAGATTCATATAATATATTTGCGGGGTTTTGTACTAGAGTTTCTTTTATTCCGTCGCCATCTCTATCTACATAGAATTGATTTGTTTCAAGCCATTCATAATAAGCTTTGACGAAGAGAATAAACATCTCTCCTTCTTCTTTGTAAAAGTCAGGAAACTGGTTTTTAACCAGATGACTAATATTTTTTTCAATATCTAAAGCCATTACTCAGTGACCTGTGTAATCGTTATTTTAATATCATTATCTAAAACTCTAAGTATGGTATTTTTACTAGCTACGATATCTGCTCCGCTCGGTGTAGCTATTACTTTTAAATTGGCTTTTGTACTCACTTCGAAATCATCGATTCTAACTACGCCGGTCGTATATACGACCGAACCAACTTCGATTATCTCTCCATTTGATTTGATAATATTTAAAACACCGTTGCCATTATCACCGATATAAGAATCGACACCCTGATAGATGAAATTGTCGGTTATTACTGCTGAAATGGGTGAATCAAATTTGATATTATAATTTGTGCGTACAAGAGGAGAAATCGGTACGTATTTCGCTATTTGTATTTTCGTATCATTACTTAATACTGCAGATTGCGCATTATCGATAGCTGTGAGTAGATTACTATATCGCATTGTAGCATTAAATGATTCTAAATTATTAAAATTAAAATTACGTATTGCAGCTAGAACCAAGCTTTTCATATCATCGATGCCCAATGATGTTTGTGTGATACTATATTTTACTGTAGTATCAATCATCACATAAGAATAATTCGGTGTAACAAAAACCGGTTGCAAAGATAATGGACTTTTGTCTTTCAAAAATCGTGCATATTCGTCTCGATTGCTCTTAGGTAAAACGTCTGTATTTTTTAAATCGATTGCAACAATAACTCTACCAAATTGAGGAGGGTCGTATTCTTCGCCACCATATGCAGCAACGTCATTAATCTCTGAAAATTTTGCTTTAAGCAACGTTGCATAATCCTGAGCAGTAATTACTCTTTCTTGTGTAGAAAATGCTCGAGGCGCATTAAATTTAATTTCTTCAAGAGTTTCTGGAAGAGAACCACCAGTAGCAGATCTTTCAAAACCATCTTCAACAGTTACGGAAACATTTAATACAGATGCTGAACCAATATCGCTATCAGCAGTAAATGTTCTTATCCCGTTTGGTAGTTCTCCGTTGCAAATTCTATATTCTATTAATACAATAGAACTATTTTTTGGTTGTCTACCAATAACACCATCTCCAAAAAGTATTTCATAAGTATCATTTTCTGCGGCTTGCAAGAAAAATATTTGATCTTCGGAGCCAATACCAAACAAACTATCTCTTTTTTCATACGTGATAACATTTTCACCATTGTCCTCAATTACACTAATTCTAATACTATTTGTGTCTGCTGTTTTATTAGTAATTAAAAATCTTGGTTGATTGGCCGCGTTTGTTACATATGTATCTTGAACAAAATCTCCTTCTTTAATCGTTACTCCTGTCGCTATAAATTCATTCTCGACATCTGGATTAACTATAGCTTGTACATTTTCTATAGTTGAGAAAGTAAAATTTTTCTGACCCAATGTGCCAGTAAATGTTGTGCCGCGAGGTATGATAACGTCACCAGAACCAGAACTATCTCTTAGCGTAATATCGATTTTTGCGGTAGCAGATCTAAACGATCGAGGTACATAATTTAATTCTTTTGCATGAGAAACAATAGAATCTCTGAGAAGAGCAGAATCGAGAAACATTTCATTAGAAAGCATATTTAAATAAAATGAATTTAAATTTGTATTATATGCAAGAACATCTAAAAGAACATTAATGTTTGATCCTTCAAAATCATAATCTTGAAAAATATCTTGTGATTTTAAATATTCTTTTAGATTTTGTTTTATTGCCGCAAAATCGAGTGTTGTAAGGTCGTTACTAGTAGTTGCCATTTTATCTTACTCTATAAAGTGTGAGGTCGACTTCTTGTTGCTGTGAAGAATTAATAACACCAAATACTATTTTGACATTTATAGAATTTTCATCGGGAGAAGAGTTTGCTATAACTTCAAAAACTCGAGCTCGTGGCTCATACAATTCTATTAATTCTTTTATGTCATATTGTATTTCTACTTCTGTATCACGAGTCATTGGCTCAAACAAATATCTTTTGATATTTCCGCCAAAATCCGGATTCCGTAGTCTTTCATATTTATTTGTCAACACAATATTACGTATAGCCAATTTAACAGCGTCGACATTTGTTTTTCGAGCTATCTGTTTTGTATTTGGATGAGGCAAAAATATATGATTAAAATCGCTGTAGATATCTCGGCTACGAGATACAAGTGCATACTCTTGATTTTTCTTTGCTGTTTTGATGCCCATGTTTTTCTCTTTTAATTACTATTTATGCCGGTATTTGAATATCATCTAAATCATCAATAGAATCTTGTATACTTGTCGTAGCGTCGCCTATGTCTGCGAGTGCTGTGTCAAGCTCACCAATTTGTGCTTGTACGTCAGCTGATAAAGATAATAGTTCATTATAACCCAATGCATCGAGCGCGTCATCTCGAATATCTTCATATATTGATGTAGCTTGATCATATAAACTTGTTGCGTTTTCCATCAAACTATTTGTAATATCATCAAGCGCTCCTCTGATTTCACTCTCTATACAATCAGCTAATCGAGTAGCAGCGCTAGCTACGGCTGAAGCGAGACCCGCTAACGCACCAGCAAGTTGAGCTAATTCTATCGCTAATTGAATTGCTGCAGCTAATTGAGGATCGACCATACCAGTCACTACCTTTTTAGCCCATCCAATAATTTTTAAAGGATCGCTGGGTATAGACATAATTGGTGCATATTTTGACATTATTTCAGCAATTTCTGCTGTTTTTTCATCGAGTACATCTGTGACCGCTGATACATGTTCGTCTAATAATAATTCGAGTCTTTCACAACTAAATTCACCTGGTACACTCGAAGTAGTACCATCAGGGTTTTCAACTGTTGTTACACCAGTAGCTCTCTCGAGCTCTGCTTTCATTTCGTTGATAGAATCGACTGTTGTTTGAAAAGACATTATACGATACTCGTTACTATTCCGTTGACAACCGTGACTGTTCTACCAGTCGGTGTAGTAAATGAACCCGATGCACCTTTCGAAGTGCCTAACGATCCGTTTACATATAAATTATAGTTAGCATTTTGAGAACCTACCGTCACATCGCTATTAAATTTAGTACCAGTCAGCGTTGAAATATTTAATGACATAGCAGCCATGTCTAGACTATAATTTACAGTCATTCTGCTATTGCCTAACACTTTATGTGTATGATTACCTTTAATTCGTGTGACAGAATTTTTTTCAACATTTGTAGCCATATCTCCGACTACATCTATAAACAAACTACTTGCGTCTGATGATTGTTTTTGTCTTTCGTTTGTATGATCAACGCCTACACCCAAATAATAATTATTTTTAGTTGCGATTGAACAGTTATTTGCTACATCTAAAAACCAATTTTTGTTATCATCAGCTGTGATGTCTCTATAGTTATCTGCTGTATAACCAACTGTGATAGCTAAATTATTTGCAACATCAGTATAAAAATTAGTCTTGTCAGTAGTCGTAACAGCTCTATAATTATCTGGGTCATATCCTACTGTAATAGCTAAATTATTTGCAACATCAGTATAAAAATTAGTCTTATCAGTAGCTGTCACAACCCTATAATTATCGGGATTATATCCTACTGTAATAGCTAAATTATTTACAACATCAGTATAAAAGTTCGTTTGATCTGTATCTTGTTTTTCCCTTTCTTTCTCATGACCAACACCGACAGCGAGATAATAATTATTATTTGCTGTAACTGAGCAATTATTTGCTACATCTAAAAACCAATTTTTTTCTTCCTTTGTTTTTAATTCTCTAGAATTATCCCAAACATAACCTACAGAAGTAGCCATATTGTTCGCTACATCAATATAAAAATTAAACTTATTATTGTCGGGTAATTTATTTACTCCGTCTCTCTTATCCGCATCTTTTTCGTAAATGTCTAATAATTGATATCGAGCAGATAAACCACTTAAATCGTTATTTGCTGTTCGAGGATAATAACCAATTGCAATATAAGCATTATTGGCTGTTGTTTCTACTTTGTTACCACCGATACCCGTGGTAGAATTTTTAGCTATCTCTAATTTTAATGAACTACCAACGTATGTTTCTTTATTGCCTAAAACAAAATTATATTCGCTTTCAGTTGTTTTTCTTACTCGTCTTCCCGACCAACTAGCTTTAGGAGCCGAAGGATCATGATTATTTGCTGGTTCTAGCCAGTCAACAGGACCCATTGCGTCAGGCCATGGTTTTTCTAAACCGTCTCGGTTAGTCGCTGCTGGTCCATTTGATACTTCTTCATATGAACCAGATCGATGCCACCAATGTATCCTCTCATGTCCTGGTGTGTCGTCTAGCTCAATTGCATGACCTGACTTAGTCGTATGAACAGTGTTATGAGGCCAAAGTGTATCATAATCAGACGGTGGCTGTTTGACGAGTTGTTGTGGTCCTATCAGATATGGATGTTTTGGTAATGTTTGACCACCTTTTCCTGGCGCTGTCACATTTTTCATCTCTAGCGATTGGGCTATACCACCATCGAGAGCTGTGTCTCTCTTCTTGTCTTCATGCCAGCCTTTAGCAAGAGCTGAAACATCTTGATATTCGAATGTAGGTCCGTCTGGCCCCCTAATTTGTAAAAACTCATGTCCTTGTTCAGTCGGCGGTTCAGGATACATAGAATCTTTGTGATATGTACCAAAGATAACCGGTATGTTTCCTTCATGGCCGTCGAGATAAAAGCCAAACACATAAGTACCGACAGCGATTCCTGTTGGTGATGTACCAACCGCGTCGATCCAAAATGGTGTTTCAAATTCTTCAAGTTCTGCTATTTTTCTATAGCTCAAAGACGCTGACTGTATAGAAGAAATTGGCCACGCCCACAATAAGTCACTGTCTTTTATACCCAAAGTTTTGACAGTTTTGCCTAATTCACCAGTTTGGTCATGTAAAACTCTAATTTTTACACGACCTAAATATCTCATGTTTTGTGGATCTTCTTTTGGATCTATCTCGACAACTCGAGCCATAAACCACTTGAAAGAATCTCCTATATTATAGTATGCCATAATTTTACCCGAGCGACTTACCGAATTGATTCGGTTTAGCTACGTCCATTACCATATAGTGTTCAAATTTATTGTTCATACGCTGATCACAGCGGTGCTTCAGATTAGTGATAATATAATTTCCGGAAAATACTTCACCCTGTTTACCTAAACCATCTGTCAAACCAGCAATTTCTGGAAATTTTAATTCGATGATATCGCCGACCCGAATACTAGTATCACCATATACTCTAATTCTTAAACCATATTGAAACATTCTTTCGCGAAATGGTCGTTGTAAATGTATATTATTATTATGTTCCATTTCTGGTCGAGTGGCATCTTTTATAGCCATACGACTTGAACCAGGAAACTTACTAGCAAATGTGTTATAATCAGCGCTATTAAAATCAAATGTTTCTTCATCACCTGTTTTTTCATATTGACCATGATCAGTTAGATTTACATATTCATTTTTTTTAAAATATGTACCACGGTGCAAATCAAATTCTCTTACTTGATTTCTTATCGCTCCAGCTGTCACTTTTTTAATTGCAGAACCTTGAGCCACGGTTTCGTATGCTAATATATTTCTTACATTAATACTTTTGCCCGTATCTTCAGCTCTGTTTGCAGTATCGTATGAAAAAGATTTTCCTTTTGCTCCACCTTTTCTTTCTTTGATCAATTTTTCTATTGTCTGAAAATGATAGCCTTTATCATCCTCATAAAATACAAATAATGATGATTTAAAATTTGTAGATACAGCTCTTTCTTTAATCAAATTGATTACTTGGAATGGTCTCATATTATTAACAACGTAATCAAACTTTCCTTTAGTTGATTCATTCGTTTGTAAGACAGTTGATGCGCGCATATCTTTTGTTAACACAGTTTTTAATGCGTCATCGTAATTTTCATTTTTATAACGTTTTGAAAAAATAGTCGTTGAATTTAATAGAAAATCTACTGTACAACAACGCAACATATACGACCGCATATTGGCTTGATCATTTGTTTTCATACCCTGTACACTTTCTACAAAAAATACATAAGATTGGGTGTCTCGTGATGGTGTTCTAAAAGTAATTTGGATAAATTCTTCTCCGCCGAGAGGAAATTTATTAACGAGATCTATACCTTCAGCGATATAAAAATCTGCAGTAAGTGTATAGTTATCAAGAGATTGATAAATATCAAAACTTTTTACTTGAGGATAGATATTAAGTCTGTTACCTCCATTAAAGGTAGAGAGCAAAATTTCATTTCCAACTATTTCAACGTCACCTGCATCTATTGGTCCGGACATTTTGTACCTACTTCATCAATTTATTTAATTGCTCGTTAAGACTATCTGCATAATTTCTATCTACTAAAGATATTTGTTGTTTTTGATCATTAAGTTTTTCCTCAAAATCATAAAACGAATACTTAGTAAAATATACTTGTTCAACGACTGGAATTATATCTTTTATTTTCTTATAAGTCGAATAATCAAATGTAGCAGTAGCTCCACTATCGTCACCTACTACGTCAAAATTACTAGTCATAGTACTCCAATCTCCATCGATATGTCTAAGCACAGTATACGAGCTATTAGCAAAAGAAACTGTCGCTGAACCAGACTTGCTACCAGATGTAAACTCCACCATTTCATCTACAGTAAAATTAGTTGTAGTTTCTGTGGCATTACTAAAAGAGATTATCATATTTGTCGTAGCGTATATATCTTCTTGACTACGCTGATAACCAACTAATGTGACATTGTTATAGACTGGATCCCAATATTTTTTCTTTCCGGCTGGCAAGGCATGATATCCAAATTGACCTTCTACTGGAATAATAGTTAAATCACCATCATAATTTGTCCTATACAAATATGTTTTCTTTTTAGCTTTTTCTACACTGCCATATTTTTCTTTGATTTTATTCTGTAAATCATCATAATTCAAAGGCACGTCATAATAAGGATCGACAATATCATTAGCGTGATATATGAGCCAATCTAAATCTACATCATCGTAATAATCATGCGCGATTGTTTCTATTCTTTCTCCAGTTTCTACGTCAAATGAATAGAAGGCGGTGTAAAAGTTTTTTACATTTGTATTGAAGTCTACTCTTTTCATAATATTAAGAGATGGTACACCACGATACGTAGTGATAGGAAATTTTTTAAAATATTGATTTCTAGCTGTCATTATGCGTCTGCCACCGTGTACATTTCTACTTCTTGGAAAGTCATTTGACAATTAATTGCAACAGGATTGCCATCATAGAAAAATGCTGATGTTCCTTCGCCGGTATAATTAATAAGGAATTGTTTTACAGCCGATTTTTTAAATTTACCGTAAATATCTAGAGGATCTGCATCACTTAATACAGCTGGTTTCAAAAGATAAGGATATTTTAAAAATCCGTCTTTAGATTCTGGCAAAATTAATCGTCTAATGTCTCTTAATATTTGTGTTAATTTTGTAGCTTCTGCTTCAGATCTAGGTACAAACTTCCATGTCCAAGTAAATTCTCTAAGATCTAAACCTTTGAAGAAAATAGTGGGATGCGGATTAGGAATAGATCCTTTGATCTGGCCAGCTAATCCTCCAACAGTTTCACTAGCAGAGTTAAGAGCTGCGAATGCCGCTCTATTGGCGACTTGTGACATTGCATTTGATATATCTTCTCCGCTAGCAGCAGATATTTGATCTCCTAAAGCTTGAAAATCTCCAGCCGCAATATTTTTTACTGCATCTCTACCAGATTTACTTTGAAGAATCTCACCCAAAATTCCAGTATCTCGCTCTTCGTATTTTACATTATATCCAATTGAAAGATTTTCTGGTACAGGCAACCAAAATTTCTTATCGCCACTAACTTTTCCTTCAGTAAATGCATCTGTTCTTGAATATTGTTGAAAATGTAATTCTACATACGCAGCTGCATTTTCTTTCAAATCCATTGGATACATTTCACCAAAATAATTAAAATCGGCTTCTCCCAATAATCTATCTTTTGATTCTTTGATAAGCTCTTTAGGATTCTTTTTAAAATTGCTAGGATTTCTATTTGCTGCTATTCTCAAATCTTTTTGAGTCGTTGGAAATCTTTCATGTAATCTATTTCTTTCGTTAACTGTAGAAATAATACCTGGTCGCAAAGCTTGTTCAGCTGTTTTTTGTATAGCTCCAGCCTTTTCCATTTTTGCAGATATATCTGCACCCAATTCCATCATAGAACGCTGAGTAGAATTAATCCTCGACACCGCGCCACTTACATCTCCATTAATAACACCAGCTTGTCCACTTAATCCTCCACCCAAATTTCTGATGGAATTAATTTGTGCTTTTTCTAGTGCAGAAAGATTAGTTTTTAATTGAGCAGCTATAGGACCAAGTGCATTAATTGATGTGTCATTTTGAGCCATTTTATTTCCTATAAATAAGCGTATGAGTAAGACTTATAAAGGCGTCTTTAAGCCTAAAAATCCCAGTAAATATCGCGGCGATCCAACTAATATTATTTATAGGAGTCGCTGGGAATTAAACTTCATGATGTATCTTGATAACCACAGTGAAGTCAAACAATGGGCGAGCGAAGAACTTGCAATACCATATCGCTCTCCAATCGATGGACGTGTACACCGATATTTTCCAGATTTCTGGGTCAAAAAAGTTAATCGCGAGGGAAAACTAGATACGGTCGTAGTAGAAATCAAACCTTATCATGAAACCGTAGAACCAACCGCGCAAAGAAAACTTACTAAGAAGTATTTATATGAAGTTCGCACTTGGGGTATAAATTCTTCAAAATGGAAAGCAGCTAATAAATATTGTGAAGAAAGAGGTTGGGAATTTACTATCCTGACCGAAAAAGAATTAGGAAGCATAATCTAATGGCAACATATATCTTTCAGAAGATTGCTGATGAAGGTAAAGCAGAAGGCATTGAAGTCGGCAGCGAAGAAGCGCGTGATTGGTATCGCGACAAAGCTCAATCAATAAGGACTGTTAATACTCGTAGAGAATTAAGAAATAGAGCCCGTACATACAACAAAATGACTGAGCTCGATATCGGTCGTATGTATATGTTCTTTTATGATCCGAAAGGAAAAGACACTTTGCCATATTATGATCAATTTCCTCTTATTTTTGTATTAGATAGATATAGAGATGGTTTTCTCGGTATGAACTTGCATTATCTGCCTCCAGTATTTCGTGCAAGATTGATGGATAGATTATACGCAATAGAAAGAAATGATACTGTTCGCGAATCTAAAAAGCTTAGATTAAATTATGGTCTGCTAAATTCTATTGCAAGATATAAATACTTTAGGCCCACCGTTAAGCGCTATCTCAATTCACAAGTAAGATCTCGTTTTCTTTGGATTCCGTACGACGAATGGGATATAGCGCTGATGCTGCCTACTCAAAGATTTAGAAAGGGTAAGTCAGCACAAGTGTGGAGAGATTCTAAAAAAATAATACAGAGAGCATAAAATGTCTTTTAATGTAGACAGCTGGAAATCTAAAGTCAAAGAAAATCTACCTGCTAGTATGTATAAGGTAGCGATATATGGATCTCCAGTTACATATCAGGATATCATGATAAGAGCCGAATCTATTACAGCACCTGGTATTTCTTGGTTGTCTGTCGATAATTATTCCCCATATGGGAATGGTAAAATGTATAACATACCATACCGATTTAATCCGCAAGAGATCTCGGTTATACATACTATTGATGATAAGGGTGAATTACTTCGTCAATTTAAAGATTGGGCAGATAAAATTGTCGATATGCCTGATACGAAAATGGGCGCAAAATATTATAACGATTATGTCGCAAGAATGGAGATATACGTTTATAATAGGCAAGGTAGAACAGTAAAAACATATAACCTCGAAGAAATTTTTCCAATGAGTGTTGAGCCGCTGAATCTTTCATGGGGCTCGAGCGATGAATTGGCTAGATTTTCAGTGAGTTACAAATATACAAAATTTAAAATAGTAGGATGACATTATGGCATTACCAAAAATTGATACTCCGACGTTTTCTTTAGAATTACCGTCGAGTAAAGAAGAAATTATTTTTAGACCTTTTTTGGTCAAAGAAGAAAAGATATTATTGACAGCGAAAGAATCTGGCGAAAGGATCGATATCTATAACGCTATCAAAGCTATCATCAATAATTGTGTATTGACAGAAGGATTTGACGTAAATAAAATTCCTATTTTTGATATGGAATTTATCTTCATACAAATCAGAGCAGTGTCTGTCGGTAACATTGTCAAGTTTAAAGTAGAAGATAGCGATGATGGAATTACATATGACCTAGAACTTGATCTCTACGATGTCAAAGTAAATTTTCCTGAAGATCATTCTACGAAGGTGATGATCACTGATGATGTAGGTCTTATTTTAAAATATCCTACACCAAAAATTTCTGATGAATTATCATCAAAACAAAGTTTATCGGAAGTTACTGATATTACGATTAACGCATGTATCGATCAAATTTTTGATAATGAGGAAGTATATCTTTGGAAACAAGAATCCGATAAAGATAAAAAAGATTTTTTAGAAAGTTTGCCGATCGATGCATACAATCAGATTCAAAAATTCTTTGAGACGTCACCACAAATCGAACACGTAGTTACTTATACTAATAGTAATAAGAAAGAAAAAAGGGTTGTGTTTAGGGATCTAGACGATTTTTTTACGTTGGGCTGAGTTATATGACGCTCTATAATCATTATAAGTTAAACTTTGACGTAACTCAGTATCACAACTTCACACTAACAGAGTTGAACGAGATGATCCCTTTCGAAAGGGAAGTATACGTTGATATGATTTTAGAGAAGATCAACAAAGAGAAACAAGGTAATGGCAGCGAAATTAGTAACTGGAATAGCTAGAATAACACAAAAAATACTGAAAGCTTCGCGGAAACGATCAGCCGCGGGCTTGAGCAAAGTATCAAGTGGATTTTCTAAAGCAGCGAGCCGTGCAAAAGGAGCTTTGGGTAAAATAACAGCTGCAGGAACCGCAGCTACAGCGGCGAGTGCTATTTCGGGAAAAAATACAACTGCAGAAGCGGGTCAACCGACGAGCATAGGTTCTACTGTTGAAAAACAATCGAATGTAGAAACAGCTGTTGCAGATCCTATTATAATGCTACCAAATATCGTACCTGAAGATATTATTTTAGGCAAAGTAGCAGAAAGAGTTGATCTAACTGTTACTCGACCTATTAAGACTCACAGTCTAATTAAAACTGCACCAATTGTCGAAGGATATTTTGACGACGATCGTACTTCCGTACTCTCAGAATTTGTTGTACCTGAAGGCACAGAAATACAGGCTATATCAAATAGTGTAGGCGCGCTGTCATCTCAAATTAAAGCACTTCAAGCACTTACTGATTCTATTAATTCTGTAGTCAAACAAAATGAAAAAACTAAACGTGATAACGAAAGGCGTCGCGACGAAGAAGACGTAGAGAAAAAAGAAGACAGTGTTTTTCGAAAAAGTGGTAAAGTTGCAGGCGTTGCAGTAGGTGGTTTTCTAGCTAAATGGTTAGTACCAGCAATTACTCTTGGTTTTGCTGGTGTGGCTAGCGCTTTTGCCGATAGTCAAGAAGGGAATGAAGAAACAATAGGAGATACGATAGATGATCTATCTTTCCTTGAAGGGATTGAAGAAAAATATGCCGCGCTCACTGTTGCTTTAGGAACCGCTGGGCTCAATGTAAGAAAGGGTTTTCAGGCTGTAGCAAATACAATTTCTGCCAAATCAGCAACGTTTGTACAGAAAATGAGCGCAGTCAGTAGTACAGCACAATCCGCTTATCAAAAAGCAGCTACTACTCTTGGTAAATTATCTCAAGTTTTAACAGCAAATCCAGTTGCCCGAGCATTTATAGCACCTATTAGAGCAATTGCTGGATTTTTCTCAGGTGTTTCTAGTGTAGTAGGACCAGCAGTAGCAAAAGTTACATCAGCTATTAGTAAATTACCTAAGTTTATGATAAAATTCTTTAAAGGATTTCTTGCAAAACCACTCAAATATCTTATTATATTTGAAATTATCGATAGTATGATAGATGGTTTGATGGCGTTTATGTTTAATAGTATCACTGAAGCAGAATTTCATACTCGTATGAAGAAAAACATTAATGATATTGTGGGATTGATTGGCGGTACATGGATAACTACAATTATTTTTACTGCAATAGGAAATTTGATCGGCACTTTCGTTTTACCTGTTTTTGGTAATCTTGTTGGTACAGTTTTGGGTGTTGTAATGGGTGTATTGTATGGCGAAGATGTTTATAAGATAATTGGTGCTGATAATA
>Ga0181568_10001063_pt1 | contig 25226 bp, 18 predicted proteins | sample 101ome_20_FD_133758 | JGI IMG/M metagenome (GOLD analysis project Ga0181568, IMG submission 133758) | Coastal salt marsh microbial communities from the Groves Creek Marsh, Skidaway Island, Georgia - 101404AT metaG (megahit assembly) | ecosystem: Environmental > Aquatic > Marine > Intertidal...
CTGAGGAAGCACCTGCCGCTGAGGAAGCCCCTGCTGCTGAGGCTGCCGTTGAGGAAGCCCCTGCTGCTGAGGCTGCTGCTGAGGAAGCCCCTGCTGCTGAGGAAGCCCCTGCTGCTGAAGCTGCCGCTGAGGAGGCACCTGCCGCTGAAGTTGCCGCTGAGGAAGCACCTGCTGCTGAAGCTGCCGCTGAGGAAGCACCTGCAGATGAAAGCGAAGAAGAAAAGAAGGACTGACATCCCAAGCGAGGATTTAGATAAAAACGGGAGGCGGTTGCTTCCCGTTTTTGTTTTCATGAAATCGCAGTTATCGTCTATTGTGAAACGGATGAGGAAAAATCAAGACAATCTCGTGTCGCGCTACTGAAAAGCACAAATTATCTTTGCGCCATGGTTCAAGCACAAAACGAGAGAGTTCCAGCAGTTTTATTGTTGGCTGACGGCACCCGATTTGAGGGGAAATCAGCCGGAGCAATCGGCATCACGACCGGTGAAATTGCCTTCAATACAGGAATGTATGGTTACCAAGAGATTTTCACGGATCCGAGTTACCTCCGTCAAATCCTAATCATGGCCACTGCACACATAGGTAATTACGGGGTACACGATGAGGAAGTGGAGTCCAATCGCGTGCAGATCGCGGGTGTGGTAACCAAAAATTATTCTTCGATTGCAAGTCGTGTGGGAGGAAGCGGAACCTTGCAAGACTACATGGCGCGTGATGGGGTAGTTGGAATTTGCGATGTGGATACACGGGCGCTGGTGCGTCACATTCGTCAAAAGGGTGCGATGAATGCCATTATATGCAGTGATGGAACCGACGAAGCGGAGTTGAAACGGCAGTTGGACGCGGTGCCCTCCATGGAAGGGTTGGAATTGAGCAGTGAAGTTACGTGCGATAAGCCCTACGAGATCGCTCCTGATGCGGCGGTGGACAAAGGATTGACCGTGGCATTGTTGGATCTCGGAGTGAAGAAAAACATTGTGCGCTGCTTGACTGAGCGGGGTTGCAAGGTGCACGTTTTCCCAATGAACTCCTCGTTGCAGGATATGCTGGCCATCAATCCTGATGGGTTCATGTTATCCAATGGACCTGGCGATCCCGGTGCCATGCCAGCTACGGTAGAATTGGTGAAAGAGATTGTTGCTACCGATAGGAGTGTGTTTGGCATCTGCTTGGGCCACCAGGTTCTCGCGTTGAGCCAAGGGTTGAAGACAATCAAGATGTTCAACGGCCATCGCGGTGTGAACCATCCGATCAAAAACCTCGTTTCAGGCAAAGCGGAAATCACCAGCCAAAACCACGGTTTTGTGGTGGATCGGACGTCCATTGAGAATCAGCCAGATGTGGAGCTAACGCACATCCACCTCAATGACGACACGGTCGCGGGCATCGCCTTGAAAAATCACCCGGCCTTTTCTGTTCAATACCATCCAGAAGCTTCTGCGGGCCCTCACGACAGCCGATATTTGTTCGATCAGTTCGTAGAGAGCATGGAACGTGTGGCTGTCCCCGCTTGATTGAGTAACTTCGCGCCGGTTTTAGACCCAGATTTGGAAATGAACCAAATCCGACGTTGAAAGGCGTTCGCATTTTCTAAATATTGACATGAGTTACATTGATCAAATTCAAGCCCGCCAGATCTTAGATTCCCGAGGCAATCCGACCCTGGAGGTGGATGTTGTTACTGGTGATGGGTGCATGGGACGGGCGGCCGTTCCTTCCGGCGCATCCACAGGAATTCACGAAGCGGTAGAGCTGCGCGACGGCGGGGATGAGTGGATGGGTAAAGGCGTATCGCAGGCGGTCGAAAACGTCAACGAGATTTTGGCGGAAGAGCTCCTCGGGTACGACGTATTCGACCAGCGGGCCATTGACCAAACGATGATCGACGTTGACGGAACCGCAAACAAAGGGAAAATCGGTGCGAATGCAATCCTTGGTGTTTCGCTCGCAGCGGCACACGCGGCGGCCGAATGCGCCGGCCAACCTTTGTATCGCTACATCGGTGGTGTGAATGCTCACACGCTTCCCGTGCCCATGATGAATATCCTTAACGGCGGTTCACATGCGGACAACAAGATTGACATTCAGGAGTTCATGATCATGCCAGTTGGCGCCGAGACCTTCTCGGATGGATTGCGCATGGGAACCGAGGTGTTTCATACACTCAAGAAAGTGCTCAAGGAGCGCGGCCACGCGACGAATGTGGGAGATGAAGGCGGATTTGCACCGAATCTGGGCTCCAACCAGGAGGCCATTGAAGTCGTAATTGAGGCCATCGAAAAGGCGGGTTACCGTCCTGGGGACGATTTATTGATCGCCTTGGATGCTGCGGCATCTGAATTCTATGATGCCAAATCGGACCAATACGTTTTCGAGTCAACGGGTGACCGCATGACCGGTTCACAGTTGGTCGATTTCTGGAAGGGATGGTCGGAAAAGTATCCGATTGTGAGCATCGAGGATGGATTGGCTGAGGACGATTGGGACGCGTGGAAGTTGATGACGGACGCGATGGGTGACAAAGTTCAATTGGTCGGTGATGACCTGTTTGTGACCAATACCCACCGATTGGCCCGTGGAATCGAAAACAACATTGCCAATTCGATTTTGGTGAAGGTGAACCAAATCGGGACGCTCACCGAAACCATCGAGGCGGTCAGCTTGGCCCACCGCAACAGCTACACCAGCGTGATGAGTCATCGAAGTGGAGAAACAGAGGATACGACGATTGCGGATTTGGCGGTCGCTCTGAATACAGGTCAGATCAAGACGGGGTCAGCAAGCCGCTCAGATCGTGTTGCCAAATACAACCAACTGCTCCGCATTGAGGAGGAGTTGGGTGCTGCTGCGATTTACCTCGGAAACGCTTTCCGAGGCTGATACCTCAACCGATTATTTCGATTTTATGAACGGCACCGGGTCAATTTGGCCCGGTGTCTGTTGTAATAGGCCATAGATCCGGAATTCGATTCGGTCGTTGACCTCGTGGTTGTAGAACGCACAGGGCTCGCCAGGCAAGCAATTGTTTCGAAGTTCGTCCAAGCCTTTGCCTATGCTCAACAGTTGCTTCGAAGACACACCTGCTCTAAGCAGGAAGGACTCGACCTCAATGGCACGGCTTTTTGAAATGCGGTTGTTTGGCTGATCGAAAATGTCCCAAGCTGAGGCGTTCTCGTGTCCCCGAATTTCTAAGAATACATCGGGATTGAGTTTCAAGAAATCGGCCAAATCGTATAAAACCATTTCAGAGGATCGTGTCAATACGTCGACACCGTCCCAATCAATCCCGCCAATTTCAAAAGGCCTGCCCCCCATCCAGCGCGCGGCAAATCGCTCGTCGTTGAGGACTTTGATCTTCGCCATTTTCACCTCCCAATACGGGTCAGGCGTATCTGTCGAAAGCACCTTGCTGACAGTGATGTAGCCAGGCAGTTCACAAACCACTTGATATCCGTGGTTCAGCGGCAGTTCGAGTTCGATTCTGCCATCCAATCCAGTGCGGGTATCCCATGCCGAACCGTCGCGCAAATCGATCCAACGCATGGGAACGCGAGGCAAGGGTTCACCAGTCGAATGGTCGGTGACGACAACTTCATATGCGATGGCCAGGCCCGTGTCCTCGACGCGGAAAATCTCATCCAATCCCGAACGATTGGAACAAAAGAAGGCATGTCGCCCATCTGACTCCACTGCAAATCCAAAATCATCGGCCAAGCTATTGATCGGAAAACCTAGTCGAACAGGCTCTTTCCAAGCATCGCCGTCTCGCCAATGGCGTGATTCAGGCGCGACATCTGGGTCAATTTCGGTCCAAAACACATCCAGTCCGCCCAAGGTGGGATGCCCGTCTGAAGCGAAATACAACCTCCCTTGCTCGTCGAACGCAGGAAAAACTTCGTCACCGGCCGAATTTACCTCTGGACCGAGATTCAATGGCTCTTCCCAGAACGTGCCGTTGCGCTCAGACACCCACAAATCCATGCCGCCCTGAGCCTCTGGTGACGGAAGGTCGGTGGAAAAGTAAAGTCGATTGCCGTCCGGTGAAAATGTGGGATGGGCGAATACGTATCCTTTCTCGACGAATGGAAAAGGACGAGCCTCTCCCCAAGAACCATCTGCCATCTTGCGCGCAATGAGCAGCTGGTAGCCGCCCTCTTGTGGGTCGCCGAACCAAGCCAACCCTCCAGCGCTCTTTCTAGAATACGCGATGTTGCGACCGTCAGGTGAAAGGCTGATGATGCCATCGTGTTCGGGCAGGTCCCATTCCACGACTTCTTTGGCTCTCATGATACGGGAATGGTTTTCTGCCAATTCCAACGTCCACGTTTGATTGCGATCAAGGCGAGCTTTGTGGTCGGGTTCACCCCATCGGAAAGGCTCGCTAGAGAAATAAAGGTTTCCGTCGCTGATCCGAGGTGCAGAACCCGTCTCCAGTCCGGGGAAACGCAAGGGGCTAATTTCCCAGCGTCGATCATCTTCTGTGACATGCAATTGCGCCTCGCACTGGTCCCAAATCTTTTGGACATACACAGGAACTACTTCCTCCACCATGAATCCTTCTAAAACATCCGCTGCCTCCGCGTACTTGCCCTGTTGCATCATGCTTTTGGCACAATTCACGCGATCTTCATCGGTCAAAGCAGTGCGAAAGCCCAGCTCCTCATAAGTGCGCTCGGCCGAGGCAAAATCCATCATCATCATCTGCGTCTTGCCCAACAAGCGCCAGCTCATGGTGTCATTGGGCCACTTGGTCAAGGCTTTATTCAAGTTCATTGCCGCATCTTCATAATGCGCGCGTTCGTGCATTCTCAATCCTTTCCAGAAATATCGGTTGCCGCAGGAGCTCAAAACTAGAGCGACCAAAAGGACGAGGAGGGAACACGAAAGAGCTGAACGAAAAGGGTTCATGGGTGTCATGCTTTGTGCACTGTGAGGGAATCTCGCAGTTTCCAAAGCAATGATAGCTGAAAACGGAAGGGATTATTGACCGACTATTCCGCGTCTTTCCACAACGTGAGGTGGGATAATGCCACCCCGGCAGCTACCGAAACATTCAAGCTTCCGGTTTTACCGCGCATCGGCAAACGCAGGCGCATCGCGCATTTCCGATCGACTTCTGCTGAAATTCCAGACTCTTCATCGCCGAGGACGAGGCAAACGGGGCCTTCTTGTTGGTGGGTGTGAATGGAAGTTTCGGCTTTTTCACTTAACGCGACTGCGGCAATTCCGCTTTGGCTCAATTCCTCCAGCGCACGAGAAAGATCAGGTACCCGTGCGACGGGCAGGCGCAACAACGCGCCGGACGAAGATTTGATGGCATCTTCTTGTATGGGGGCCACACCGAAAGACGGAATGATCAAGGCAGTTGCACCGAAGCACTCCGCACTGCGTGCAATGGCACCAATGTTCCTGACATCCGTCACCCCGTCCAATGCGACGAAGAGCGGTGTTTCTCCAGCTTCGAAAGTCCGGGTGACCAATTCATCCAAGGGTTGGTAGGTGATTGGGGAGAGAAAGGCAATGATGCCCTGATGATTCTTGACGGTGACGCGATGGAGTTTTTCTTTCGGCACACGTTGGACCGGGATGTTCAATTGCTTGAGTTGTGCGAGCAAGGCAGAGGTGCGTTCCCCCTTTTCATCGCGTTGAATCATCACGCGCTGGAATTCCTTGCCCGCTTCCAAGGCTTCTTGTACAGGGTGCCACCCGATGATGTAAGAACCTTTGGGAGGACGCTTGGGTCCATTGTAGTAATTTTTCTTTCCTCCAGGCCGGTTGCTTTGTTCATGGTCGCGTCGCGGTGCGCGGTCTGGTCTGGGAAGGTCAAAAGGCATGTTCCTCGAATTGTGCGGTGGGTCCTGTAAGTCGATGCCAAAGGTACCGGCAAATCAGTCTGCTTTGATGCGGCCGTTACGCCAATTCGTGACCATGCGATCCCACGGCGCCCGAAATTGAATGTTCCTGCTGAGTACATGAAATTGGGCGTCCCATGGGTGCTCGACGTGTAAAAAACGGAATGTAATGGCATTCGCTGACCCTTCCTCACCATAGATCCACCATTCGCTGTCGCTTGATCGGCGGACTTTATCCGGTATGCCGAATACGATGTGGACCATTCCACGGTCTGTTTGCCAGCCTGGATAAACCCCTGAGAAATACCGGTTAGCTTCTTCCACTCGGCCATAGTACGTGGCAATCAATGCGGCCGAGGCGTCTTTTTCGTTGCCGCAACTCAGCCAAAAGGCATCCAATGCGGCTTTGGGGTCGGAAGCAGTGGACATGCGATTGAACTCCGACCGCGACGTAATGTATCGGCTTGCTTGAATCATCAGATTCAAATCGCGGACAAGCGGGTGATCGCCTTGGGTTCCTTGAATCCGATGCGCTACGCGCAGTTTTCCATTGGAGGCGGGTTGTCCGATGACGTTGATTCCAGGTTGGACGATGTAGCCACTCCAACCGCTATCGTCGGCTTTCCATTCTGAGCGGATCACAGGTTGAAGGGTATCCGACTTGTCTTTGGACTGCGTAAAAGGAGGCGACGGAAGGTGGTAGGGAACGGCAATGCTTGCGTGTTGCCAATATGAGCCCGGCTGGGATTGAAAATACAACGTATCGCCTTGTGCGGCTCGTTCTCCATATACAGGCCAGCCATCACTTTGAAAGGGCGCACGTGGAACACCTGGCTCGGGCAAAGGCACCGTCCACGTGGCTTGCGCGTTTCGATGCAAATCTTCGAGGGTCATTTCAATCAAATTGGTGGATGGATTCCAATTTGCAGCGAATTCAGCCAAGGATACGCGCCATTGCAATCGCTCCATTTCGGGAGCAAAATCTACCAGTGTATCGCGCCAGCTGATTTCCAATGTGCCCGCACGTAAAGCAAGGTGAGCGGTGAAAGGAGCTTGTGGGGAGTCACGTAAAAAAAGGGACTCCTTTCGGCTCCACTCGAGAAAAACATCTACGGAGTCAATGCCGGCTGGGAGCACAACACACTCAGGGTGCAGCAAACGTGCTTCAAAGTCATACGGACGCTGGTTTGCTTTTCCCAAAATGGAACTTGTGGTTGTGCAGCCATAGAAGCCGCAAACCGCTGTAAGACCGATGATCCAAACCCAGCTTGAGACAACGCGTATGGCGACGTTAGGATTCATCTGAGTCGACCGGCTCGATGGTTTTCGATGTGGATTCTATCAAGAATTCCTCAGCAATGGGAGTCTTGACATGCACGCCCAGCTCGCGCATTTGTTCTGCTTGGAACAGGGCTCCTTGGCGTCCCTGCAGCTTGACCAGGGCGTCATCGTAAGAAGTTTGTGCTTGGGAGAGCCGCGTTTTGATTTTGCCGAACTCCTCCAAAAACAAGGCAATCTGGTGGTATAATTTGCTCCCCCGCTCAGCGATTTTTTGAATGTTCGCTTTTTGTTCTTCTTGTTGCCAAACGTAGCTGATGGTGCGAAGTGTGGCAATCACCGTGCTGGTCGAAACGAGCAATACATTTTGCTTGAGGGCTTCTTCTTGCAGGGGAAGCAAATGTTCTCCCAACGCCACCCATGAAGCTTCCACAGGCATAAACATCAACGTGTAATCCGGGCTCTTTCCGTATAATTGGGCGTAATCCTTTTTGCTTAACCCCTTGATGTGCGCAGAGACACTCGCGGCGTGAGCACTTCTCTCTCGCTCAATTTCAGCTGCATCATCACACTGCGTCATACGATCATAGGCTGTGATGGACACCTTCGAATCGATGATGAGTACTTTGTCGTCAGGCAAGTAAATCAGAAAGTCCGGTCGATACAGTCGACCGGACTCATCGCGTTGGGTGGATTGCTTTGAAAAATGGATGCCCTCAATGAGCCCGACTTGCTCTAGGATGCGTTCCAGTTGATATTCTCCCCAATCCCCTTGGACCTTGCTTTCTCCTTTGAGTGCGTTGGTCAAGTGCTTGGCCTCGGCTTGCAAATTTTGGTTGAGCGCGAATAGCTTTTCCAATTCTTTGTCCAGCTGTCCCAATTGCTCGCGTTCATCGCCATAGAATTTGCTCATTTGATCCTGGAGTTCTACAAACTTCTCTTGGATGGGCTTCACAACTTGTGAAAGGGTTTCCTTTCCCCCTTCATTGAGTTGCTTCTGATGCCGCTCGGCATTCTTTTCGATGATGTCTCGAGCCAATAAGTCGAATTCGCGTTTGAGCTCTTCCCTGCGCTGCTCTGCTTCGGCTGAAAAGTCTTCATAGCGTTGCTCTGCTCTGCTGCGGGCTTCGACGGATTCTTGCAGTTCATCTCTGAGTTCTTCGACTTCTTTTCGGCTTCGTTCCAAATCACTTTTCAACTGATTTCGTTCAAAATTCAGGCGTTCAACCTCCAAATCAGGGGTTTCGGTCATTCTGCTTTTTCGCCCCAATTGTCTTGCCAGGTATAGGATTCCAAGCGCCATTAGGCCGAGAATTAAGAAGAGGATGGTGATAAGTACTGGAGCGTCCATGCGTGGAATATACAGCGAATTGTAACCTTCGTCTCAGCGATTTCGTAAGGGAATTTCAATATTTAACAATCGACAGATGAACCGGTTTCTTCAATATGCGATGGGGTTGATTTTGGCGGCTTCACTTTTCGCTTCTTGCGCCACGAGCTATTCAGCTTGCGCTGCATACGCGGAGGTTGAAGTGTGCGAGTAATCAATGCCAATTGAATGTGACGCGTTTATGCGTGTCCGGGTGCAACGATCGTGCCACGGGACACGCTTTTGTGGTGCGCTCTAAAATGACTTTTTGCTGATCGGTTACATCCGGGATGTGCAGATCCAAATCCACCCGTATGGTCCCGATTCGCCTAGGATTCGAGGCCATCTCCTTCCATACCTTCGCGTTCATTTCAATTTTTTCATGGCCCATGTCCCTCGCTTTGATACCCATGATGGTCATGACACAAGCTGCGAGTGCGGCACTTACGAGGTCCGTGGGTGAGAATGCTTCTCCTTTGCCTTCATTGTCTACTGGAGCGTCTGTGATGACTTGGTCACCTGATCGCAGGTGGGTCATGGTGGTCCGGAGGCTTCCTTGGTAGGCGAGTTCGTATTGATGGGAGGTAGAGTTCATGTTAGCTGACTTTCCTAAGAGTTGCAAAGGTGCACAGAAAGAGTGTAGTTCAGCGTTACATTTGAACCCATGAGGTGCCGTTTCATGCCAATCTGCTCTGCACGAATCACGATGCTGTTCTTTTGGACAGTAGTTGGCTTGGTCACGGTTCACGGCCAAACAGAAAGTACGGCCATGACAGGTGATCAAGCCGTCTACCGAGACGGTAAAGTCAATATTCCGTTGACCGATGAATTTCACCTCGGCGCCATTTTTCATACCCAAGGGTTTGGCGTTAGCCTGCGCAGGGGGTTTTATCGCAATGCTTTCGCTGTTCGCAGCATCGGGGCAGATTTGGCCTATTTCAAGCACCCCAAAGAGATCAAAACATCCAATCCCATCTACGAAAACGGCCGACCGTATGTCTACGGTAAGCAAAACACCTTGCAAATGCTGCGGCTTTGGGTGGGCAATCATCGCATCCGATCTGAAAAGTTGCGCCGTGATGCCGTGCGCTTCAGTACGTTTTGGAAGGCGGGAGCGACCTTGGGCATTTTGAAACCGGTCTATCTGGAAATTGGTTATCCGGACATTCCTTACGACTATGTTGCCACCGAACGGTACGACCCTGAGGCTCATTTTTCAGACAACATTTACGGTCAAGCACCTTGGAGCAACGGATTGGATGAGCTCAGCTTGGTGCCAGGCTTGCATGCGGCATATGGATTGGATTTTGAGTACGGTAGTGAGCGATTTTCGCCCAAAACGCTCACTGCTGGCTTGGCGGTCGACGCTTTCCTGATCGCTCCGGAGGTCTTTGCGGCCAAATTTGAACAGAACAACCGGTTGTTTGTCACCTTATTTGCGACCTTTGAAGTTGGAAAGAATTGGACTCGATAGCCATTTGAAGCGATGACGACCCCTACAAACACCGGAGCTGCCCAGCAGCGAACTCCAAAGCCCAAGTGGTTGCGCGTAAAATTGCCCACGGGTCAGGCCTACAAGGAGGTGCGCGACATCGTGTCGGAACACAAACTCCACACGATTTGCGAAAGCGGTCATTGTCCGAACATGGGAGAATGCTGGGGTGCGGGCACAGCCACCTTCATGATTCTCGGGAACATTTGTACCCGATCGTGCGGATTTTGCAATGTTGCCACAGGGAAACCTTTGGAGGCCGATCCGTTCGAACCAGGGCGCGTCGCGCAATCGGTGAAGTTGATGAAAGTCAAGCATGCGGTGTTGACTTCGGTAGACCGGGATGATTTGCCCGACGGCGGCAGTGAAATTTGGGCTCAAACGGTGCGAGCCATTCGGCACCAAAGCCCTGGGACGACTTTGGAAACCCTGATTCCAGATTTTGCGGGCAAGTGGGAAAACTTGGCCCGCATCATACAAGTTGCCCCAGAAATCGTTTCGCATAACCTGGAAACCGTGCGTCGACTCACGAAGGAAGTGCGGATCCAAGCCAAATACGATCGCAGCTTGGAAGTGTTACGCCGGCTTCGACAAGCAGGGATTAAAACCAAATCGGGTGTGATGCTCGGACTGGGAGAAACGTTTGATGAAGTCGTTGAAACCATGGACGATTTGCGCAGTGTGGATTGCCAAATCTTGACATTGGGCCAGTACTTGCAACCCACACCAAAGCACCTTCCCGTGGTGGAATTCATCCATCCCGATGTATTTGCTGAGTTGAAGCAAATTGGACTGGAAAAAGGCTTCCGCTATGTGGAAAGCGGCCCGCTTGTCCGCTCAAGTTACCACGCAGAAAAGCACCTCGTTTAAATTCCAATTGGCCATCTGTGGCGCGGAAAAAGGGGCTTCATTCCCCTGAGGTGGAAATTGGTGAGGAAGTGTTGAACATCAGGGCTTGATTGCCGCTTGCTTTGTTGTAACTTTCGAACTTCCTGATCGACAAAACACAGACCATGCAATTGAAATCCTTGTTTGCTGCAACTGCAGTCGTTGCCATTGCCCTCGTGGGATGGCAGGTAAGCACTGATGTTTCAACGTATTCCGCTGATGTTGCGGAATACACACCACGTACAACCGTGGACGCCGCTCAAGCGCCTGACGGCGCTTGGGAAATCCAAAAGATGTTGCGAGGCGACATCGAGACCGGCGAAATGAACGAAGCTGGATTACTCGAACTGCGCTACGAAGTGGAGCGATTCGCAGCTAACCAAGCCATAGACGGTCGAGAAACAGACCATTATTGGAATGAAATGGGCCCCGATAACATTGGCGGACGTGTTCGCGCCATTGCGGCTGTCCTCCCAGCAGACGGCTCCGAAGAGCAAGTGCTTTACGCCGGTTCGGTGTCAGGTGGTCTCTGGAAAAGTGATAACGGAGGAAATGATTGGAACCAAGTTTTTGGTTTGGACCAAATGATGATCGGTTCCATCGGCATCACCAGCGCTGGACATGTGTATGTGGGTTCCGGTTCCTTATTTGAAGGTGGTGGAGGCGAAGGCGGAAGCTCATTCCGCGGCCGTGGAATTTGGTGGTCTGCAGACGGAGAGAACTTTGAACTCGTTGAAGGTACCGATCCAGGCGAGTTTGCATCGGGCGATTTCACTGCGGTTGACGCCATGGTGGCCGATCCGAACGACGACAATCGCGTATGGTTCGGTTGCAATGCCGGTTTCGGATTCATTGAAGACGGTGTCATGACCATGAGCCCCAGCAACGACATCAACGGTGCGGTTGCGGATATTTCTATCGCACCTGACGGATCGTACATGCTCATTGGCATGAACAACTGCCGCGTTTACCGCAGCGAGGGTTCAGACTTCACATCGTTCAATTCGGTTTCCGGGTCGAATAACGACGATACGGTGCTTCCTCAAAGTGGAAACGGTCGCGTGCGTGTGGCCATTTCCATCGACGACCCCAACAACGCTTTTGCAGTCTTTGCGACCAGCGGAGGATCGTTTGGTGGTTTGTACCATTCAGGGAATGCAGGCGCGACGTGGAGCAACGTTTGGCCAAATGATATTCTTGAAGCGACTCCCCTTCCGCGCAACCAAGGGATTTACGATTTGGCTTTGGGCGTGAAGCAAGGAACACCTGATCTCGCTTATGTCGGAGGTATTGAATTGTGGCGCAGTGGACCAAACCAGCAAGCTGAACTTGCAGCTTATGCGTTTGACTTTGCGGGAACTGTATTCGATGTGCACGCAGACGTTCACGAAATCATGTTCACGCCGTATGGCAATATGTATGTCGCGACGGATGGCGGTATTTACAAAAGCACCGATGGCGGTGAGACGTATGTGGATATGAACCGAGATTTGGCGGTTACGCAATTCTACGGAATGGATCACAGTGCTCGCAGCGCAGCCATGGGTGGTACTCAGGATAATGGATCGCTCTTCATCCCTGCAAGCGGATACTTCTTGAGCGACCAAGAAGCCGTAGAAGTTCAGGGCGGTGACGGTTTTGATTGCTCCATTTCACAAATCACCGAAGCTGAAGGGTATGAATACGCTTGGTACGCAACTTCCCAGAATGGCGGTTTGTCTCGTGGAACAATTGCCCCAGGAGCTGTGAACAATTACGGCGACTTCTGGGATGCGAACATCATCGACCTCGCGAACACCGAGGGCGAGATTGGCCAGTTCTACTCGGTCGTTCGCCTTTACGAAAACACGGATGATCCGGACACGGAACGCAACATCATTTTGGTCAACCCATTTGGCGAAACGGTCACAGACAGTACGTTCGTTTTATCGACTTCGAATCAAAACCTCGAATTCGAGTATACTTTACCCGAAGGAGTAGAGTTGCCTTATTACGACATGTTGGTTCGTCCTGATCGCATGTTGGATGAGCCATTGACCGAAGACCCGGATTATTTCTGGTTGGAACCGCAGCCAGCGATTGAGCAATTGGATTGCACAACAGACAGCGTGATGACGGGAACGGAAACGGTCATTACGGACATTACACCGATTGTGGATTCGATGTACATTGAAGATTGGGACGAGTGGGTGTACAACACCGTTGGCTACGATACGACCTTCGCTGAGGTGCCCGTTTACGATGTGACTGAGACTTGCGACACCATGTATTTCCACGCTGGCGACACGTTGTACGACGAGCCCGGTAGATTGCAGGTGCGCGACCCGTACACGACGATGACCATTGCTGGTTTCAATGGAGGAAATGGAATTTGGATGACCCGAGACGGTTTGAATTTCAATACCACGCCGGAGTGGATTCGTTTGGACAACGCCCCTGCAGGCACGGGCACCAAAGCGGTTGAGTTTACGGTAAATGTGGAGCCAGAAGCTGGAAACTACATGTTTGTTAGCGGATGGGACGGCAAATTGTTCCGTTTCGACAACATGGAATCGATTTACAGCCAGGCGGATGTGCCTGCGAACATGCGCAAGCAAATCCAAACTGTGGGTGCAGCCATCACCGGTGTTTCAGTTGATCCGAACAACCCAAATCACGTAGTCATCACCGTTGGTGGTTACGGTACGGTTTCGTCTGGTAAGGTGCAGGAAACGTTCAACGCGTTGGATGAAACGGTGAATTGGACGAACATTTGGAACGTAGATGGCTTGGCGAAAATGCCTTGTTACGACGTGGTCATTGATGCCATGGATCCTTCAGGCCAAACGATTTTGGTAGGAACGGAGTACGGGGTGTTTGCTACGGACAATGGCGGAGACGATTGGGTAATGGCCAATCGCAACATGGCATCTGAGGCGAATCAAGTCACGGCTCCTGTCTTTGACTTGAAGCAGCAATGGCGTGGTGCGTCGCCTTGGATTACACCATCAAACCACGGTGCGATTTACGCTGCCACACACGGTCGTGGAATCTTCCGATCTGACCTGTTCTTGGATGTGAACGAGGACGCAGGCGAAGAGATGGCTGCAGCTCAGGGATTGTTGGTTTACCCGAATCCCGTTACCGATGCGACCTTCACATTGCAATCGCAAGCAATGAAGGGCAACTTCCAGTTGCAAGTTTTTGACTTGACGGGAAGATTGAACATGGATCAATCCATTCAAGGATACACTGGAGGTGCTTTGACGGTCGATGCATCCAACTTGCCGAACGGTCAATACATCGTTCGCCTCGTCAATGGTGAATTCCAAGAAACGGCTAAATTGTTGGTTCGCCACTGAGGCTGAATTCAACATCATACAATATTGAGAATCCCCGGTCTTCATAGGCCGGGGATTTCTTTTTTACACTGCGAAAGAGGTCTTTATTTCAGCGTCAGCAACTCCGCTTTGCCTCCTTCGATTTTGGCGCACGTGAAGTGGTGCAGCCAATCTCCGAGGTTGATGTAGCGGGCGTGGTCGCCATCCCGAGATGGATGCGGAACTTCAAGGTCCAAAGGCAAATGCCGATGTCCGAAGAGGAAGCAGTCAATCGCCTCGTCCTTCAAAATTTCGCGGCAATGATGCCAAAGCCATTCGTTTTCTGCGGATTCGAACGTGATGTCCTCTTTACCGCCATTTGCCCGGCTGTTGCGGGAAAGGTACGCGGCGAGGGTGATTCCCAAATCCGGGTGAACCCAGCGAAATGCCCATTGCAAAAGGGGCGAGGTGAATACTTTCTTGATGCGTTTGTAACCGTAGTCGCCTGGACCCAATCCATCTCCGTGGCCAATCATGCAGCGCAACCCGTCGTATTCGCGGGTAATCGGTTTGCGGTGAACGGTAACGCCCAATTCGTCTTCGAGGTAACCGTACGTCCAGAGATCGTGGTTGCCGACATGGTAGTGAATGGGCAAACCCGAATCGGCAATGCGGGCAATCGCTCCCAATAAGCGTGTACCACCCTTGGGAACCGCTTTTCGGTATTCGTGCCAAAAGTCAAAGATGTCGCCCACCAAGTGAATTTCTGTGGCAGGACCCGATGAAGCGTGCCCGCGCCCCGCTGCAGAATCCTCTAGCCATTCAATGAACCGCAATTCTCGTGCACGGCTCTTCTCGGGCGAGGGAGCGCCCAAATGCAAGTCGGAAGCCAGGTGGACTCGATTCAATTAACGGAGCAGTTCGTTTAGTTTCGCTTCGAGTGCTGGTCCGCGCAAGTGGGTGGCGGCGATAATGCCATCCTGGTCAACCAACACCGCATGCGGGATACTGCTTACACCATAGGATCGAGCCGCTGCGTTTTGCCAGCCTTGCATGTCGCACACGTGATTGGACCAAAACAATCCATCTTGGGAAATTGCGGCTTTCCATCGGTCGGCATTCTGGTCGAGGGATACCGAGAATACTTCGAAGCCTTCACTGCGAAATTCGTTGTACGCATTGACCACGTTGGGATTCTCTCGGCGGCAAGGTCCGCACCAGGACGCCCAAAAATCGATGAGCACGACTTTGCCTCTGAGGTCACTGAGTCGCCTCTCGTTGCCATCGGGGTCGGCCATGACAATCTCGGGAGCCTCATCGCCCACACCATATCGCGAGTTTTTCGAAGGCCGCGGCTTGTTCGCACCGTTCCCTTTTTTAACCACACGCGCTCTGCGATCGTCCTTTTTCACCAACCCTTTGATTGCAACGGTCAGAGCTTGGTGGAAACTCCCTTCACGCAGAGCCTCCTCAGTTGAGCCCAACACTTCTTCAAACAACACACCATTTGCCCCAGGCTCTAAATGTTCCAGTGGCCCCAATGAAGCGAGCGATCCTGGATGATCTTCGAGGAATTGCTTCGCCCAATTGTCGGCTTCGATTTTTTTGCTTGCAGCTTGGTCAGAAAGCTCTTGCATCTTTTCTCGGTCGCGCGTCTGTTGCATCATGCCGCGGAGCATGCTCAATTGCGTTTGCATGGGCATGGCTTTGGCATAATATTCGTGTACTTCTGCCGTTGCTTTGGACCCGGTGATTTTGGCGTTGGTGATGAAACCACCATCTGGGATGTCGGCTTGGATGTGAACGTGCATCGTGCTGTCCATGATGATGACCATCGGTGAATTGTTGCCGACCATGAGCTGGTAGTAATCCATGACCAAAGGACGCTCTGCGACCAATTCAAACTGGCCTTCCATCGTAGAGGTCGCCATTCCCATCGAGACAAACTTGCCAGCTTTGCCGTTGATGCCGGGTACCCACTTGCGAAGTTGCATTTCCACACCGAGTCCTTCTCCTGTGAAGACTCCCGATATTGCGTTTTTGGGACCATTTACCCCGCCGTTGCAACCGGCTAGCATCAATCCAATGATTCCGACCATGATCCAATGCGCAGCGCGCAATTTGGCAATTTCCTTCACTTGCTCCTTCATATTCCAAATATCTTGAATTTTCACCGTTTCTCGGCAGGTCAACGTGTGTGAGCTGCAATTTGTTGTTTGAGCCAACTTCTCACGGCCTCGGGTTCAAACCAGACGGCTTCCAATGGTTCGTATCGAACTTCGATGCCTTCAATCCCATCAGAAGGCAGACGCATGGCATCTTTTTCGGTGGTCACTAAGGCATGAAGGCGGTCGGAATCGAGGATGCGCTTCCAGCGTTGGAAATCTTTTTCTGTGAAATTGCGATGGTCGGCAAACGCCTCGCGTCGAACGACTTGAAAACGCTCCGCGAGGCGATCCATGAAACGCTCGGGTCGCGCGATGCCCGCCACTGCCAGAATGCGCTCACGACGCGCCGGAGGGGATGCGGCATCGCCGTTGGGACACGTTGCATCGCCTGGCCAGCATCGCAGCGACTGGGTCTGCATGCCGGATGCGAAAACCGGTCGGCCGGATGGGAAATCCGGGGCAAATTTTTCGTGCACATCCGCGTCGCTCCCTTCAACACGCGTTACGATGACAGCGTCTGCATGATTCATTCGACGCGGAAGGTCACGTAACCTGCCGAGTGGGAGCAATGCATCCTCGGAGACAGGTTGGGTGGCGTCGACGAGCAACATGCTAATGGTGGGCTGCAGCCAACGATGTTGGTAGGCATCATCGCACACCACCCATTGCAAATGGGGACGCTCTTCCCGCATGCGTCTCAATCCCTCGATTCGATCTTCGCATACCGCGACAGCCGCATGAGCCAGCTTGCGCGACAACATGAGCGGTTCGTCGCCCACTGCCGCAGCACTTTCGGTTGGCGTGACCCATGCAAATCCTTCCGTTGAGCGACCGTATCCACGGCTGAGTATGCCAATCGTGCCGATGCCGAGTACGGCCTCCAGTTCATGCACAATGAGCTCAGTGAGCGGGGTTTTCCCCGTTCCTCCCACGGTGAGGTTTCCGAGGACAATTGTTGGTAGAGCTCCTTCACGTGACTTGAGGACTCCTGCATCGAATAAGAAATGCCGCAGGTGCAGCAGCCCGGCGTGCAGGAGGGCGACGGGGCCCAAAAAAAACCTTCGGAGGATCGTGGGTTTCACCCCCTAAAAGTACGGGTTGATTCCGACCCGATCACGCAACCGTTATTACATTTGGTTCATGCAAGCACAGGAAAAATGGAAGGTGGCCGATGTGGCTTCTGTATTAGAAGCTTGGGCGCCGCCCTCGTTGCAGGAGTCATATGATAATTCGGGATTATTGGTCGGTGATCACAATGCCGTTGTGACCGGCATTTTGGTTTCACTTGATTGCACGGAGGCGGTGGTGGAAGAGGCGGTAGCACGCGGAGCCAATGTGGTGGTTTCCCATCATCCCATTGTATTCAAAGGGTTGAAGCGGTTTACCGGCGCTACCTATGTGGAGCGCACGGTCATGGCGGCCATCAAACACGGAATCAATTTGTACGCGATTCACACCAACCTCGATAACGTCGCAGACGGCGTGAACCAGCGGCTTGCAGAGCTCGCCGGCTGCGTAACGGAATCGCTGCACATCCTGAGGCCCAAAGCAGAGAGCCTTATGCAGGTCGTGGTATACGTACCTCAAGCACATTTTGAAGCCGTTCAAGAGGCCATGTTTGCCGCGGGTGCGGGAGAAATTGGAACGTACGATGAGTGCGGCTGGTCGGTTGCAGGCCAAGGTACCTTCAGACCATTGCCTGGTGCCCATCCTTTTGAAGGGCAAATCGGTGCACGGGAAGCAGCCGATGAACGGCGCTTGGAGGTGGTGGTTGAACCTTGGAAACTCGCATCGGTTTTGGGTGCAATGAATGAAGCGCACCCTTATGAGGAAGTGGCACACAGCGTGTGGCCATTAAAAAATGCACTCAAGGGTGTTGGAAGCGGGATGGTCGGGGAGTTGGCGGCTGAGATTGACGAAGAAGCGTTCTTGGATGGGTTGAAGGACACGTTGGGATGCGGGGCCGTGAAACATACCCAATTGCTGGGGCGACCCGTTCGGAAAGTAGCCGTATGCGGCGGTTCGGGAAGCTTTTTGTTGGGTGACGCCATCCGTGCTGGTGCGGATGTTTTCGTCACCTCTGACTTCAAATACCACGAATTTTTCGACGCAGATGATCGTATTGTCATTGCCGACGTGGGGCATTATGAGAGTGAATGGCAAACAACGGACCTGATTGTCAACCGCCTAAACGAAAAATTCCCTAATTTTGCCGTCCATTTGGCAAAGGCCAATCCGAATCCTATTCACTATCGCTGACCTCAATATGGCTAAAAAAACCACCGCCTCTACCGCAGAAGATAAGCTGCGCGCGTTGTATGACCTGCAATTGATTGATTCCCGAATCGACCGCATCCGTGTGGTGCGTGGGGAGTTGCCATTGGAGGTTGAAGATTTAGAAGATGAAATTGCGGGTTTGCGCACGCGCCTAGAACGCTCTGAAGAAGATTTGGATTTGGTGAATCAGCGGATTTCAGCTTACAAGAATCAAATCGAAGACAGCAAGGCCTTGATCGCGAAATACACTGAACAACAGAATAATGTTCGGAACAACCGTGAATTCGAATCGCTCAATAAAGAAATCGAGTATCAAACGCTTGAAATCGAATTGTGTGAAAAGCGGATTCGCGAGTGCCAAGCACAGGCTGAGCAGAAAACAGAAGTGGTAAGTGGCAGCAAGGAGAAGTTGGAATTGCGTGAAGCCGATCTCGAGAGCAAAAAGACGGAATTGTCAGAAATCGTTGCCGAGACTCAACAGGAAGAGGATGTATTGAACGAACTCAGCGCGAAGATGGCGAAAGGCATTGATGACCGGTTGTTGGCGAGTTACCAGCGCATTCGTGGTGCGGCGAAGAACGGTTTGGCCGTTGTGCCGATCGAGCGTGAAGCTTCCGCCGGCTCTTACATCAAAATCCCGCCACAGCGTCAGATTGACATCGCAGCGCGCAAGCGCATCATCGTGGATGAGCACAGCGGACGGATCTTGGTAGACAAGGAGCTTGCGGATGAGGAATTGGATCGCATGGATTCACAAATCAGCAAAGCGCTCGCAAAAGTGAAGAAATAAGCGTTTTCGAAACGCTCTAATGATAAAAAAGGCACCTCAACGGGTGCCTTTTTTTTGCGGTTATCGTCGCAAGAGCAATCTCATGCGGATATCCCACCGCCGCTTGTGGAAAGCGACCGGACTTTTACGAATTAGCGATTCTTCTTTCTCGGGGTGGCCGTGCCGCCCCCTGAGGGCTTGAATTTTCGGGAACCGAACGTGCGCTTGGGAGGTCGATCCCCGGCGCTCTTACCCGCGCCTTTTCCGGCGCCTCCCCGGCGACTGTAGCGTGCGTCAGCCGGAGCATCGTCCCCGATGGACGAGCGTTTGCCGAATTTCTTTTTGGGCTTTGCGGAAGTGCGCTGCCATCCGTCATCTTCCGAAAACTTGCGGTCTTTGCGCATGCCGGTTTTGGGTCGTGCGCCCGCGTGGTTTCGATGTGATTGTCGGGAGTGTGATTCCCTTCGGCGGTTATTGCCGCTTGTACTGTGAACTTCGCCAGGCTTGAGGTTCAAATCCTTACCACGCGTCACGTTCAGTTTGGCCAATTCCAATCCCACGATGCGATTCAGGACCTCCTCCTTGGTCATGCCTTCGAACCGCTGCAACGTGGCAAACCACAAGTCCATCGGCAGGCCTTGGTTTTCCTCGCGCGCCAAAACGCCATCAGCCCAACGCTCCAAGCGTGCAGAGGCGATGGCTTTGGCATCCGGAATTAAGACGTGTTCGAATTCGATGCCGAGGCTTTTTGCGAAACGATTCACCACCGCCCGCTCGCGTTGGCTGATGAATGCGAGTGAAATGCCTTGCTTTCCTGCACGTGCAGTACGGCCCGAACGGTGCGTGTAGTATTCTTGGTCGTTTGGCAGCGAGTGATGGAAGACGTGCGTTACGTCGTCCACGTCGATGCCGCGGGCAGCTACGTCTGTGGCGATGAGCACTTGCAATTCACGCGCCTTGAAACGCCGCATCACTCGATCGCGTTGGGGCTGAGACAAGTCGCCGTGCAACGCGTCTGCACGGTACCCTTTTTTCATCAGCGTTTCCGCTAAATCCTGCGTGTCGCGTTTGGTCCGGCAAAACACCACGCCGAAGAGATCCGGGTCGAGGTCCATGAAACGCGCCAGGGCTTCGGTCTTGTCCGAGTGTTTGACGATGGCATAGCGGTGTTCGATGTGCTCGTTGACCGTGGTTTTCGGGTCGATGCGCACTTCGAACGGGTCGCTCATGTATTGTTTCACGAGCCGGCGGATTTCCCGCGGCATGGTCGCCGAAAAGAGCCAAGTCTGTTTTGAATCGGGCGTCATGGCCAAAATGGTGTCCAATTCTTCCTTGAATCCCATGTTGAGCATCTCGTCCGCCTCGTCTAGGATGACGAACCGGATTTGGTCCAATTGCACAGCTTTGCGCTTCGCGAGGTCAATCAATCGCCCCGGGGTAGCGATCACGATTTGGCAAGGGCGCTTGAGTGCATGAATTTGCGTCATGATGTTGGCACCGCCGTAAACCGCGACTGCTTGGATGCCGTCAAGCCGTTTCGAGAACAACTCAATTTGTTGAGCGATTTGTTGACCCAATTCGCGGGTCGGCGCTAAGATCAAGGCCTGCACATGGGGTGCGGATGGATCCAGTTGTTCCAACACGGGAAGACCGAAAGCCGCTGTTTTTCCTGTTCCTGTTTGGGCCAAGCCAATAAAATCCCGATCACCTGCAAGCAGGTGAGGAATGGCTTGTGCTTGAATGTCGGTAGGAGTTTCGAAACCGAGCGCGGTGATGGCTTCGAGTACGGGGGCGGAGAGCCCCAGGTGTTCAAATGAATCCAAAAGGAGGGAGGGTCTTGCAAATAGAGGGCGAAGGTAGGGCGGAACCGCTTACATGCGGAATCCTACCGCTGCGACAACCATGCCGTGGGTTTGGCGGAGTCGTCCCGCATCGAGGAGATCGGGGGAGAAGAGATAGATGTCCCGCTCGAACCAACTGCGTCGGTAAGTCATGGCGGTGTACCAATCCTGCGATCTGTATTCGAACCCCAAACTGCCTGTGTATCGGTCGGCATTGACGCTGATTTCGGCCGCCTGTGTGAACGGAGAAGTCTCCATACCAGCCCCAGCGCGGACTCGCCAGGCGCGCTGCACCCGGATTTCGCAACCGACTCTGGCCATGTGGGACATGCCATACAGCTCCGAGGCGGCTTCATTCTCCGCAGCAAAATCGTAGGCGTTGGGTCCGGAAAAAGCCGAGGCGTTGAGCGTTCCGTTTCCATAGTTCACCCTTTCGTAATCGGCCGTGACAATGCCCAACTTCCCCATGACGAAGGCGGCGGAAGCCATGAGTCGGGATGGCGTATAGATGACGTACTCGAGCCGATTGAACGGTGAATTATAGTCGTAGGATTCGCCCGTAATGAACGTGCTTCGGATGTTGGTGGAATATTCGTCCGTGAAGGTGATGCGGCTGCGGGTGTGGTAGGCGAGCCCGGCACGCAGCCAATTGGTGACCGCCAGATTTATGCCCACCTTGAAATTCAAGCCGCTTCCTTCCACATTGAGCAATTCTTGGAATTCCCATTCCTGCAAATCAAGCGAGTCAATGCGCGGCCGCTCTTGGTGTACCGCGGTTTCTTCGAACTCGGCGCTGACAATGCCGATACTCGCGCCGAGGTATATGTGCTCTTGAAAGCCTGAGCCGATTCCAATGTTGGTTTCGTTCAGGCGCCCAGTGCGTTCGATGTTTTTTGAAGCGTAAGCTCCGCCATACGGAATGGCCGAAACGTAGTTTGTGGGATCGTTGTTCGGATGCGGGTCGAGGAGGTAGGTCTCCCAAGCGAGGCTGCTGGTGAACGGCGCTCGATCATACAGGTCGTTGGGAACGGCGCCCATGGCCTCTGTCAAGAAGACATCGAGCAGCGACGCATCCAGCGGCGCGTCTTCAATTTGCACGCGCTCGTTGTAGTTGGCACGTCGCGTATTGGTGATGGCCAATGTCGTCACGGGCCAATCCGGATTGACCGAAGGGTAACTCAAGGCGATTCCGAGGTTGGTGGTGGATCCAGCAAGCTGATTGGCGTCGCCGAATTGGCCTGAGATATTGACTTTGGTTTTGTTCGATGCAAACCCTGTCGTCACCCCAGCATCGCCTCGGCGGTACATTCCGATGCCTGCAGGATTGCCGCTGAGGCAGGAGAGATCTGCGCCCAATGCGCCGAACGCACCGCCCATGGCCATGGTCCGCGCGCTTCCGAGCGACTCCTGGTAGCTGTAACGCAGGATATCAATTTCGTTTTGGGCCCGCAAGCCTACCGTACCCGCAAGCAGCAGGCCGATTGCAATGGTTGATTGCCGCCTCCTCATCGGCCACCTCCTCGGCTAGAACGAGAAGACCCGCTGGGGCGAGATCCCCCAGAGGAATTGCCGCCTGAACGTGAATTGCCGCCGTTGGAAGGGGCGCTGAAGGAATTGGAACGACTGCGGGAGCTGTTATTGGAAGGCTCCGGCGCACTCCAGAAACGCGATGAATTGCCGCGATTTTTATCCCTTGAATTGGCAGGCTGCATCCAACGATTGGTGCGGGAATTTGATGCAGGCGAAACGTACGTCGGTGTGGACGGCTCGCTGCGCTCTGGAGCGACGGCGGGTGTTTCATCGGGCCGAGGAGCCTCCACTTTGGGGCGAACCAAGATTCCGTCCGCATCGTAATTGCTGCCGTTGGCGGTGTAGCTCATGATGGGCGTACGCGTCCGACCGGTGAGCCCTCCGAAGCTGTCGTTGGAACCGGCGCCTGTCCAGCCTCCGTAATTGGTGTTCCAGCCGTTGTTCCAATTGTTGTATCCGTATCCGTAGTTGTTCCAATTGTTGTACCCGAACGGACTGCCATAGCCATAACCCATACCAAATCCGCTTCCGTATCCCATGGCAAATGGGTCATTCCATCCCCCGTAACCCATGCCAAATCCGCCAGCGGCAAATGGGTTCATGTATGAAGCGAGTCCCCAGTTGGTTCCAAAGCCATTACCAAAAGGCCGATAAGGATTGTTGAAACTGGATTGGTATCGTGGCATACCGTATCCGCCCATGTAACCGGGGCTGTATTGGCTGCGGTTGGGATCGTAGTAATCGTCTTCTGCCGGTTCCTCTGCGCTTTGTTCCATGGCGAATGCCAAATACATGGCGTCGGTTACAAACTCTTCGCCACGACGCAAGTACAATTCATCATCTTCGAGGGCTGAAAAATCTGGAGTTACCGCACAGCCTGAGAGAAGCAATAGTCCGAGCGTGGCCATCAGCCAAGGCGTGGAATGCATGAGTTGAAGAGAGGGGAAACGGGACATGGGTGGCGTTTAATCTTTGGAAAGGTACGAAATTGGGTACTTTTGCGGAGCGGAACGTCCACGACGTGCATACCGCACAAACCATACCAAAACCGATAGCGCACCCCATGGCTTCAAAATTGACTTCCCGCGAGGCGGATTACAGCAAGTGGTACAACGAACTGGTGGTCCAGGCCGACCTCGCACAACACAGTGATGTCAAAGGATGCATGGTGATCAAGCCATACGGTTTTGCCATCTGGGAACGCATGAAAGATGTCCTTGATCAAATGTTCAAGGACACCGGCCACGTGAACGCCTACTTCCCTTTGTTCATCCCAAAGAGCTACCTATCGAAGGAGGCGGCGCACGTTGAAGGGTTTGCGAAGGAGTGTGCGGTCGTGACGCATTACCGATTGAAAAATGCAGAAGACGGAAGTGGGGTGATCGTTGATCCGGATGCCAAACTGGAAGAAGAGCTCATTGTTCGTCCGACCTCTGAGACCATCATTTGGAATACCTACAAGGGCTGGATTCAGAGTTACCGCGACCTGCCCTTGCTCGTCAACCAATGGGCCAACGTGGTCCGCTGGGAAATGCGGACGCGCTTGTTTTTGCGCACAGCGGAATTTTTATGGCAGGAGGGCCACACCGCCCACGAGACTTCCGAGGAGGCGGTCGCCGAAGCGCGTAAGATGCTGGACGTTTATGCGGACTTTGCAGAGGGTTGGATGGCGATGCCGGTGCTCAAGGGCATCAAGACGGTCAATGAACGGTTTGCTGGGGCGCTCGACACGTATTGCATCGAGGCGATGATGCAAGACGGCAAGGCCTTGCAGGCAGGGACTTCGCATTTCTTGGGCCAAAACTTCGCCCGCGCCTTCGATGTGAAATTCGCGACACGGGACGGCGGACAGGAATTGGTTTGGGCCACATCATGGGGGGTGTCGACACGCCTCATGGGGGCGCTGATCATGACGCATTCGGATGACGCCGGGTTGGTGTTGCCGCCCAAGTTGGCGCCTATCGAAGTGGTGCTGGTTCCGATTTACAAAGGGGAGGAGCAGATGGCCGAAATCGTGGGAGCATTGAACGGGATTGCGGACGCATTGAAGGCGGCCGGGGTTCGCGTGAAGGTGGACGACGACGATTCGAAGCGCAGCGGTTGGAAGTTTGCGGAATACGAATTGAAAGGCGTTCCTGTGCGGTTGGCCATGGGGCCGCGTGATCTCGCTGGAGGCACCATCGAGGTGGCCCGACGCGATACCCAAACCAAAGAAATCGTCGAAGCTGCAGGCATCGTGGCGCACGTCCAATCGTTGCTCGAAGAAATTCAGCAATCGCTATTCGACCGGGCCGCTCAGCGAACGAAGGAAACGACTACGCGTGTGGATACTTGGGAGGAATTCTTGGCCGCGCTCGATGCTGGCGGATTTGTTGAAGCCCATTGGGACGGAACTTCCGAAACGGAGGATCTCATCAAGCAAGAAACCAAGGCGACGATTCGTTGCATTCCACTCGACGC
>Ga0181568_10001064_pt1 | contig 25223 bp, 14 predicted proteins | sample 101ome_20_FD_133758 | JGI IMG/M metagenome (GOLD analysis project Ga0181568, IMG submission 133758) | Coastal salt marsh microbial communities from the Groves Creek Marsh, Skidaway Island, Georgia - 101404AT metaG (megahit assembly) | ecosystem: Environmental > Aquatic > Marine > Intertidal...
ACCCTTACAACAAAGGAAATATAATATGAATAAAGGTCAACTTATTGAAGCCGTACAAAAAAACTTGGGCAAGGATACTTCCAAAGCCGCTGCAGACGCTGCTCTCAATGCAGTACTCAATGCAATCACCAAGGCTGTGAAGAAAGAATCTGTTCAAATCATCGGTTTCGGCACCTTTTCCGTAGTTAAGCGTGCAGCCCGTAAGGGAATCAACCCCCAAACCGGCGAGAAAATCAAGATCAAGGCTTCCAAGAATGTGAAGTTCAAAGCTGGAGCCAAGCTTAAGGCTGCGATCTAATTCTCGATCATTATACCCCTTTTAAAAGGCTCATGGGAAACCATGGGTCTTTTTTTGTGCCCGCCGAAAATTTGAGCCCTTTTAAAAAACCCCGGCTAAAAATTCCTCCAGGTGTAAAAGAAAGCCAGGCTTATCCTCCACATGCACATCGTGCCCAACACCAGGCAGGGTGACGATATCGGCCCGGGAAAAAGCATCCATAACCAAAGGAAAGTGTTCGCTGCGCAAATATCCAGACTTTCCACCACGTAAAAATAGGCAGGGGCCATCATAGTGATCCCCTGGTTGCAAAGGGTTGCAGGATAATTGAGCGATGGATCGATGAAGAGTGGATAGGTTGGCCCGCCACTGCCAAGCCCCTTCCTTTTCTTTTAAATTGGTCAGCAAAAACTGCCGAAAGGCCCAGTTGGGAATTTTCTCGGCCAGGGCATCGTCTGCCTGTTTACGGGATGACAAGGAAGAAAGATCGAGCCCAAGCAGAGCATCGAGGGTGGGCAGGTGGTGCTCAGGTGGATAATCGCGGGGGGCAATATCCACCACCACCAAGCCCAGCAAATTCGTGGGATGGGAGCAGGCATGGAGCATGGCCAATTTCCCCCCAAGGCTATGTCCACAAAGGATGTAGTTACCGGAGATGTTTTGGGCAATCCAGTGGCTCACCTGGTCGGACATCCGAACGAGGCTGGTTTCCTCGGCATGGGGAGAATCCCCATGTTCGGGAAGGTCGAGGGCATATACATGGTAGTTGGCAGACAAAGCCTTGCCAACCGATCGCCAGTTTCGGGAGGAACCAAGCAAGCCATGGAGAAAAATAATTACCGGACTATCCGGTTGTCCATACTCCTCAAAATATAAGGATTCGTTCAAAACAATTCCATCTGAGAGGGGTCGACTTGAGGAGTACCTTTTCGGGGCTTGGGCGGGGGAACTTTTTCAGTAATTTGGGAGGTTGAATCCTTGACCAAAGGATACGGGCTAGGAGGGTCGGCCACTTTGAGGGATTCCTCGGCCGGCGAGTCCTCGGCCTCTAAATTCGCCAGAATTTGCTTAGCCCGACCAACGACCCGATCGGGCAAGCCAGCAAGCCGAGCAACCTGGATGCCAAAGGACCGTTCCGAGGCACCCGGGGCAACCTGGCGCACAAATATAATTTCGTCGTTCCATTCCTTGACGGTGACGGAATAATTGCGCAGTCGGGGAAGGGTTTCCGCAAGGCGCGTAAGTTCATGGTAATGGGTGGCAAACAGTGTCTTGGGACCCTCACTTTCTGGCCCATGCAGATGCTCCACCACCGCCCAAGCGATACTTAACCCATCGTAAGTACTGGTACCCCGCCCAATTTCATCGAGCACGATCAAACTTTCTGAACTACAATTATTGAGAATATTGGCGGTCTCATTCATTTCCACCATGAAGGTGGAATTTCCACGGGCCAATTCGTCGCCCGCACCAACCCGGGAAAAGATACGGTCGACCAAGCCCAGGCGGCATGCTTTGGCGGGCACGCCCGAACCGACCTGGGCCATCAGGGTGATGAGGGCGACCTGACGAATATAGGTCGATTTACCCGCCATATTAGGACCCGTGATCAGGCAAAGTTGTTCATCCGAGGACGAAAGGTTGGTATTGTTTGGAACAAAGGCGTGGGTACCGGCCAATCCGAGGCTTTCCTGCTTTAAGACCATTTCCACAACCGGGTGCCTGCCCTGCTCAATTTGCAACTCTTTCGTACCTTCGACAAATTCAGGTATGCAATAGTCGCGATCTCGGAGAATAGCCCCCCAAGAAGAAAACACATCGATCTCGGCTAGGACACGGGCAACCTGGGCCAAGCCATCGGCATGGACCAAGGCCTGTTGGACGACTTCCTCAAAGAGTTCCTGTTCCTTGGAAACCGCTTGTTCTTCGGCATTGAGAATTTCTTTTTCCTTGGTACGCAGTTCGTCGGTGTAAAACCTCTCCGCATTGGTCATGGTCTGCTTGCGCACATAGTGCTCGGGCACGAGGTGTAAATTGGCTTTGGTCACCTCGATAAAATACCCAAAGGCACCATTGTACTTCACCTTGAGGTTGGATATGCCGGTCTTTTCCCGCTCCGCACCTTCCAGCTCCAGAATCCACCGCTTTCCACCCCCGGCGAGGTCGCACAATTGATCAAATTCTTCGTTGTACCCGGGGCGGATCACCCGGCCGCCCTCGCCTTTTACATCGAGCTTGATTTCGGCAGGTAGTTCCTCCTCCAAGGACTTTTCCAATAACTCGCCCAAGTCTTCAAAAAGTTCCACTCTTTCCGCTAACGATTGAATCGCAGGATACTGCCCACCCAACTCGCTGAGCAGTTGACGAATGGCTGGAAGGCCACGCACGGTTGCCCGCAAACCACCAAGCTCCCGCGGACGAACCACCCGGTTGCGCAAGCGACCAAGAATACGTTCCAAATCGGCCCCCCGGCGCAAAGTGTCGCGAACCCCTTCGACCACCCTTGGGGTGGTGGAAAATTCATGCACGCAGGCCTGCCGGCGTTGGATCTCAGAAAGGTCGCGCTCAGGGCGGGCGAGAAAGCTTTCCACCAGGCGGGCACCAGCCGGACTGACGGTCTCGTCCATACAATCCAACAAAGAGCCCTTTCGGGTCTGGGCCGAGGTGCGGAAGACCTCAAGGTTGCGTTGGGTGGCAGGATCGAGCAACAAGGCGGCCCCAGCCCGATACTCTTCGATACGGTTTAAATTGCCGGGCTTTCCCTTGAGCACATCCTCGGCATAAACCAAAACGGCACCGGCAGGGCCCAGCCCGGGATGTTCCAGATTGATCCCGAAGCCCTCGAGGTTCATAACCCCAAGGCTTTCCATGACTTCGCGGGCACCCGAGCGTTGGTCAAAGTCGAAATCCGGGCGTTCCGTACGGGTGATATCTCCAAGGGCCCGATCGATCTCATCGGCCAGGGCCTTTCCATTCTCCATCATCTCCAAACGTCTGCCGAGGCTTTCAGGCATGAGGACTTCACGAGGAGATAAGGAATGTAAAACCGAGAATAAATCCCCAGGGGAGGACTGAGTAGATAAAGCAAATTTGCCGGTCGATAAATCGAGCCAGGCCGCACGGGCTCCTTTTTTGTCGAGGTCTAAGGCGAGCAGAAAATGATTGTGTGAGGCATCCAACTGGCGGTCTTCCAAAACCGTGCCCGGTGTAAGAATGCGGGTGATTCCACGCTTGACCAGTTTTCCAGGCTTGGGAGGTTCGAGTTGGTCGCAAATGGCCACTTTCTTCCCCTGGGCAAGTAATTTGCTCAAGTAGTTTTCCGCGGCATGGGATGGTATGCCGGCCATGGGCATGTCGTGGCGCTTGGTCAGGGTGATGCCAAGCAAAGCGGCCCCCTGTTCGGCATCGTCTTCAAACATTTCATAGAAATCTCCCAGGCGAAAAAGCAACAAAGTATCGTCCTCGAGGCTTTCACGGGCCTCGCGGTATTGCTTCATCATGGGAGTTTCCGAGCTCATTGAAGTAAGCAAACAGGCAATCCCCGCAGGGAGGATTCGTCAAGGGAATGAAATTGACGTGAGAAGAAAAACTAGAAATTCAGACCGAGTCCGAACTCCACCAGGTGCTGAAAGGAACCATCAAAGGATTCATTAGAGGTAAGTCCGAGCAACCGATAGCCGAGCAGAACCGAATAGTTGTTTTTAAACAAATACTCCAGACCCAATGAAAAGTCATAAGTAAACACCATGGAGGACTCGGTGCTGGAACCACTCTCATCATAGTGCCAAGTGGTTTTTCCCCCAGTGGTTATTGCATACTCGAGATCCACGCTATTTTTACGCCACCCAAAACCCAGCCCAACTCCCCCATAGGTAGACAATCCACCAACGAGGGGAATCGAATAACCCGCACCACATGCCAAAGAGTAGGACTCCTCGGTGCCAGAGGCACGGTTACTAACACCGGGCAGGCCTTTGAAGGATGAATTTTCATATTCTAAGTGTTGGTAGGCGACACGACCATACACCATCCAATTATCCCATCTTTTCCCTGCACTGAGGCCTATGGAATTCCCCCACTTTCCCTGCAAGTCATCATCTAAGCTATCATCCGTGTAGGTAGTGCGTGTAGAAACGGCCAAACCTATTATAGGCATTAAATAATAATCTCCCTTTCTTTGTTGAGTGGTGGCCACGACCCGATTGACTTCGGAGGTGAACACTGTGGGCTGAACTTCTTCCTCAGGCTCCTCAGGCATAGGCAAGGGTTCCACTTCTGGACCGGGCAAGGCATCATAAGAATCCTGGGCTGTAGATTGAATATCGACCGGAGCTAAGGACTCATTACGGTCAATCAATTGAATCGGCTCGGTCCCAGTGGTTTCGGCAATTTCTTCGGATAGACGAAGGGCTCTTTGTTCAAGCTCTAGAAATTTTCTTTGTAACTCAGATATTGGAGCTTCCACAGGCTGGGCCGATAAAACCGAACCAAAATTCGTCGAGGAAACCAGGGCAATAAAAAGCACCAAGTGAATAGGATGTAAACGCAAAGCCATGAGATTAATAAGGGAGTTCATAACCAAGTACAGCGTCTAATGTGTTTGATTGCCGGAAACGATTAAGTTCTCCAATGATGGATACAATTTCAGCCCTCTTGAAGTAACTGTTGTTACTGATATACTCAACCAGCGCAGAATAATCAGGCAGGATTTCAAGAATTTCATTTCTGATGTTCAGTCGGGTGAAGAAATCTTCATCATACACTTGGTTGGCATAGTCCCGGGTAAACCAGCCTTGTTTCTCACGCACACCTCCCTCCCAATGAAGCCACATTTCAGCAGCATCTGAATATAACCAGCGGGCTCTGGACAAATCGGCATTCCAGTCACCAGACCAAAACCATCCGATCAAATCGTGCCAAATCCAGCTAGCATCATAGATTTTGCTAAATTCTGAGATGTACAACCAACCCATTTTTTCATGGTAGATCCAAGCGTTATCATTTGTGGGTTGTTGATGATAAAAGAGACCAAAATTCCTCAAGTAAATCCATTGAGGAAAGGCCGGTAGAATGGCCCGCCAAATGGTTGCAACGGCAGTCGCGTTTAAATCACTGTCGACAATCTGATAAGAAAATGAGTCAGGTCCCAAGGTAGCATTCATATCAGGAAGGTAGCTATATTCCCCCTGCTCGCTACCGAGGAGTAAACGGCCATCATCGACCGATTGTACAACCTCAAATTGGTAAAGTTCCTCTTCGCTATTGTGATCGGGACCCGAATGATCGTTGCTCGCCACAGAGAAATCAAGCGGAACGGTAAAGTTTTCGTCCTCGTTGAAATAATAAAAGAAATCATCGGTAGCAACCGGTGGATCATTGACTGGCAGAATAGTTAAGCTAATTTTTCTGGTCGCACTTTCTTCCTGATCATCCGTGAGCAGCAAGGTAAAAGAATCCTCACCAAAATAGTTGGATTCAGGCACATAAGAAAAGGAGAATCCATCATTATTAAAGTCCAAAGATCCATGAGATGGAGTATTTTGCACCGAAGCTTGAATCAAATGTTCTTCCCCATCTTCATCATCAAGGATAAGTGTTTTTTCCAGAGAAGAATCTTCATTCAATGAAAATTCACTTTCTTGAATCTCTGGAAGATCATTCACATCTTTAACCGTTATAGAAACTGATTGAGTAGTTGAATAATAACCATCGGTTACTTCGACCTCCAATTCAAAAGGCCTTTCAATCATCGTGCCACCCACATTGCTTGAACGGGCTTCATAATTCGGTGCATTCTTGAAAGTGATCTCGCCCGAATATTGGTTGAGCACAAATAGATCTTCATCCGTACCCCCAAATATTTTGAACCGGAGGTCCGAAGGTGATTTCTCGACATCTTCCGCACGAAGGAAGCCAACCTTGGTTTGGTTTTCAAACACTTCGAATTTGGCATATTCAAGAATTTCCCCATTGCTCGACTGAGTCGTAAAATAAGGTGCATTCTCATCGCTGTCCAATAACTGCACAAAGACCGGATATTGCTGAGAAAGTAACCCATCCGAGATTAATACCTTAAATTCGTAGATGTTATCGGTGTTGAAATCCTCGGGTTCTTCATAGCTCAGATCGATGCTATTTTTTACACGTAACTCATCTCCGGAAATCGTAAAAAACGTACTATCAAGACCAGCAACCACCCGGGCAGTAGGTGATTCAGGCCCGTCAGAATCAAAGAGTTCCAAATTAGTAATCATTTGGTGCCCTTCCATGACACGAAATAAATTTACCTTATCCATCGATAAGGTAGAGGATGGCAATGCGTCCGGAATGTCTTCTAAATTAACTGTTATGGAATGGGAAACATTATGCTCTCCATCCGAGAGAACTAAGTTGGCCAAAAATAACTGCTCTCCATGAATTTCATAATCCGGACGGAATTTAAAAAATAAATTATTTTTCCCAAGGATTTCAAAATTGGGATCATCTGGATCCAACATTTTCCAAGTCAACGAGTTCTTATCGAGAGGATCGCTGTCGTAGGCTCTTAAAGTGGTTACATTCAAATCTCCTTCTGGATGTTTAATTTCCAGAGGGGTCAGAACAATCGGTGGGTCTTCTTGGTGTTGAATGCCCAAGGTGATCGACAAAGACGCGGGAAGACCGTAAAGGTTGTAAAACTCAAGGACCAACTTATCCTCGCCAGAATAATTGGCGTCGGGCGTGTATCTAAACTCATTATTTTCAATTACAACCGTTCCGAAACTTGGAAATTGGGTGACATTGATTTCATCACTTATTCCATTCAGAGAATTATCTGGGTGGTCCGTGACATTAAAATCTGACACATCGATAAGGAGGGGAGAAAGAGGATCCTCACTGAGAGAAAAGGTTAGCTCGTTCTTGGCGACAACGGGTAATTCGTACCCATCTTCCAAACTTATCTGAAGGGTCTCCTCCGTACTTAGGCGAAGTGCATCTCCCAATTTATCAGTTACCTTGATTTGTACTTCGAAACTGGGTTGCTCTTCCCACCTGATACGGTCCCTAAAAAATAATTTACCGGTCTCCTGCTCGACATAAAATAAATTACCGTCTGCATAATCGATGATTTCATAGACCAAGCTCTCCGCGGTCTCAGGGTTGGATACATTTAGCTCCAATACTTCGAGAAAGTTTTCCCGGTGAGAAAAACTTCCAGACTGGATGGCACCCCCAAAAAACTCCGGGGCTTCGTTAACATCCAGAAGTTTGACCATAACAGTCTTGGTTTCGGACTGCTCCTCACCCGTAGTCTGGTTGGTTTTGGAAACTTTGATCTCTACTTCGTAAAGTCGATCCCTATCTTCAGAATCTGAAGATTCATAGTCAGGGTAAGACTTAAAGAAGAGCTTTCCCTGCGATTTAAAACGATCAAGGTCAAAAAATTCGTAATCATAATCCCCGGCGATGATCTCAAAATCAAAAAAATTGTATGCATAATTTAAATCCGCAAGTTGGATAGATTGGACAGCCGAGTCGTCCGGGACTCCGGACAATTCAATTTCCTCGGAAAGGACGAAATCTATGATCCCATTCGAAACTTCGTTGGGTGCCTTAAATTGAAAGATTCTCGGGGGAGAACTTGTGCCTATCATGAGAATAGGCTGAAGTTTGCCACCTGTTAGGTGATTGAAAACCTCGATTGAATCTGCTGGAGGCAACGCACCGGGAACTTGCTCGGGCGATGTCCATTGAAACTCAGCCTTTTGTAGGGTGTAAGATGCATGGTCATTTTGAGAATCGATAAAAATGATATCGGCCAAGTTATTAGAATCTAGATCGGCAACCCGAATATCTTTGACCACCGGGCTTGAGCCCCCAGACGCAGTCACTATGACCGGGTCTAAAAGAGTAAAATTAGATTCTTCATTGTTCTTGAGTACGAAAATTTTGCCAGATGCACCCACTAAAAGATCTGGGCGGAGGTGAGGATTTGAGATCGTATCAGGGTTGATTGCTCCCAAGTCACAAGCTTTCAATATTCGAGGATCAGATAACCCATCTGCATCAGTTAGGAGAAAATGATCAAAACTAAAATTTCCGTCTTCATTGATGAAAAGTGAAACTTGGTCCGTATCAATATCGGCCACAACTAGATCCAAATCGTAGTCGTTATCCACATCGAGCACTTCTAATGAAACGGGCTTACCCCATGGTGCATCCGTGGTCAATTTAATGGTAATGGGCTCATCAAAATTGCCATCCCTATTTTTAAAATAATAAATGCCTGACTCAGTGGCCGTTCCAGTCGAAACAAAGGATAGGACCACATCGCAGAAGCCGTTCTGATCAAAATCTTGCAAGAGCACTTTTCTTGGTTCGCCAGGAAAGCTTCCACTTGTAAGTAGATCCACAGGAGTTTCAAAAGAGCCAAATCCAGAATTATAAAGGATTTTGACACTTCTTTTATGTAAGGCAATCACATCGAAAGCACCATCATTATTGATGTCTGCACTAGCTACACCATGAACATCACTTAAATTCTGGGCGATCGAATCCGCGATTTCAGAAAAATGAGGATCTTGATCAGAAAAATCCATGGATACGTTGGGCGAGTAATAAACTCCACTGTGAGTGGCCAAAAGTAAATCAGGCAAAATTTCGGAATTTTCAGAATCTGTAACATCGATTTGAGCAACAAATCTATGGTTCTCAGGATGTTTGATTGATTCACCAAGGTTAATCGTAAAGGGAAAATCCGCATCGGTCACTGCGATGGTAAATGTCTCAAGTGCAAAGACCGTGGGATCCTCGGTTTCAATTTTCAATTCAACTTGGTAGCTATTATCCTTGTCCAAATCTCTGGGGGCCTCCCGATCCGGCGGGTTTAAGAAGAAAAGATCAGCATAGGCCAGCCTATCCTCATTTCCGGAAACCGCAGTAATTCCGAAAAGGTGATTATCTCGGTCCGGATTATCGGGCAGTTGAATCGTCAGGTTTTTGTTGTAATCTACTGTATTGGCCGAAACCCGTAAGGGAAGATCCGGATTGTTTGTTTCACCCTCTTCCAATGAAAAATTCGCATCTCCAGTAAGGGTATCTAAAGATTCAAAATAGGGCTCTTCGACCTGATTCAATAAATTGATCACAATCACTTGTTCCGTTTCCGCACCATCTACATATTCTTCTGCATCTGGGTCCCACTCTTTTGCCTTAACCAAAATCTCATACTTGGGGCCCGATCGTGAATTCACCAGAGTTTCATAATCTGGGAAAAACCCATCTGCAAAATGCAGCTTTCCACCCGGCTGGTTAGAAGAGTCAAGGGGGTCGGTATTGAACAGATCCTGATTGAAAAGAACATAATCATCATAGACATTAGAGTTCTCTAAGAAATAATGGATGTCATTGCCTTGTTTCCCATTTAATCGAAGCTCTGCATCGTCTGGATCAATCGCTTGAATCGTCCCAACAAATGAAGAGGTAGTGCCTTCTGCATAGGGTGGCACTTCAAAATCAGTAAAGAACGGAGGCTCTTCTGGTCGGTCGTAGATTTCGATCAGAATGGATTGGGAGGTCCGGTTTTTGCTATCAATGCTTTTGTTGGCGTCGCCATAAACAATAATTTCGAGCTCAAACTTATGGCCAAAAGATCGTTGCTTGCCATCTTGGGGATTGATCGGCGGCAAGCCATAATCAGGAGGTAAACCACCCAACGCAGTGAGGTTCCAATCGAGAAACATTTCTTTTTTGCCTTCAAGTCTAGTTTGCAAAGTAAATAAGTTGGAGTCGTATCCACGTAACTCCCAATCAAAGTTCAAGGAGGGCTTGGAATCCATAGAGTCGTCTGCTTGTACAATCGCGACTGACTCATAACCCTCATTATTTAGAAGCAAAGTAGTATCTGAGGAGTCCCAAAAACTAATTTCTGGATCTAATTCAAAAGTAATCTTTGGGGGGTCCGGAACATCTTCAACATCAAAAACAAAGGTGAATACACTAAACATCTCGCCATCGGATACATTAAGATCCACCGAGAGGGTCTCCCCATCAGGGCTGTAATAGTCTTGGGGAGGAATATAACTAAAAGTACCATTCTTCTTTCCGTTATCATCTCTTACAACAGTCAAAGTGCCTTCGTAATCGCCAATGGTGGAAAACGAAAGATTATTGGGATCCTTACTGATATCCTCGGGGTCATAGAATATAAGGGAGTCGATCATGTATTCTGCATCTTCAAAAATTTGAAAAGTTTTTGTGGTCACAATTGCATCATTGAAAAAGATGTCATCATCATCTGATTCAGAATCCCTAACCTCTGGAGGTTCTGGAAGATCCTTGATGATTACCTCGATAAGTTTTTCCGAAATGGCTCCTTTTTCATCCGTAACGGTGAGAAATAGGTCATAACTGTCCTTTTCTTCATGATCGGAGTATCCTTTATTTAAGACCAGTTGATTACCGATGATTTCAAAAAAGGAATTATCCGCTTGGCTAAGATCAAGGGAGGGAGTCATGGAATGACCATCTTCATCCACGAATAAAATGCCGGAAAGTAAATCGTCCACCACCACATGGTTGGGTTCAGTGACTGAAATTTCATCGAGCAAGAAATGGGGGGGATCATTGACATCAGCCAGTTCAATAGGAATCGATAGATAGGAAACTCCGGAAGGGACCCCTGTGTCCCTAATTTTTATAGTCACATTGAGATCCCTTTGGTCTTCATTTTCCCAACTTGGCAGGACCCCATCCTTGAATTGCAAATCAACCACTTCACCCCGACTCTTACTGATCTCAAACAAAGCACCATCGTTGATCGGCTCAATGCTCCAAACAAACTCGAGTCCTGTTTCGCCTTCTGGGTCCGATACCTCAATTCCAGGAATTGCCAGTTTTTGCTCCTCTTTGACTGAAACGATCTGATCGGTGGTGAAATATCCATAATCTGTTGTGGGAACCAAGAGCGTCGGTGGAGGCAAGGTGACGAGTGGGCCTTCATTCTCGTCTTGTATACTAAAGTTGAGGGTATAATTGATGGGATCTAGGATGCCATCACCTACCTTTAGTGTAATGGAGTATATTCCATCAAAATTTTTGTCCTGAAAATTTTCATAATCTTGGGGCTCTTTGAGGGACAAGGTAACTCGCTGAAAGGCTTTTGAACCATCTATGTCCTCTCGGTCAAAGTTGAAAAGCTTGTAATCGAGAATTTCCACTATGGAAAGTTCAGTGATATCATCGAGGTCTTCCTTATCGGCAAATTCGAGTTCATACATCAATCCTTCCGCTTCCGAAAAGTTAAGGTCATAGCTAAATACTTCACGGTCCACCTCGATAACCACTTCTCCAGTGCTCCCGCGTTTATTGACCAATCTATCTAAAACCGGGCTATCTGGAAGATTGGTAATATTGATATCAAACCTGACCACATCATCGCTATTCCCATAACTGAGTTCAAAATAGTCCACCCCGGTTTTGTTCTCAAAAGGAGTGAAAGTGAGAAGGTCGGGAACAATAATTTGACTCCGTTGACCTGGCTTAACTCCACTGACGGATGCGATACCAAGTATGCTTTGTCGAGAAACTTGCCACTCGGGTTCTTGGTAAGAACTGGTGGACGCATCTAAATCCTTAGCCGAAATAAATAAAGATTGATCATCTTCATCTCTTTCCGAGTAATCCCATACCCAGGTTACATCCTCGGGAGTTTTGATATTAAAAGAAGGAGCCTCAGTAATTTTACCTGAAATATCATGAAAGAGAGGTTCTTCATTAATATCAGCAATTGAAAATTCGATGTATTTAACATCGCTTGTTCGGGTATGTTCGCTGGAATTCCCCAAAGTGGAATCAAGTACTTCCACCTTTAGCCTAAAGATTAGATCGTTAGGATAGAGTATATCGTAATCAGGGGAGTTTTTAAAACTAAGAATTCCATCATTGCTGATGGAAAAAATTTCATTGGGAGATACATCTGTAAAGGAAAGTGCATCATTGGCATCCAACCAAGATAAGTTGTATTGGACTAAGGCCCCCTGAATAGTCGACGAATTGTTATCCTGCCTTAAATCCTCAACTGGCCAAGAATCCGCATCGGTGATATTAAAATCGGCTACAATATCAATTGAATTTTCCCGATAGGGTTGTAAAAAAATCGGCGAAGTCTTCGTGCCATCACCCGTTGTTCCACTAGGGTAGACTAATTCAAGGCTGATTTCGTCGGAGTAATCATTTAAAATCTCAATTTTGGCCGTAAGGAAAGGAACTAATTTACCCGTTGCATCAGACTGAATTGCAGCAGACCCACTCTCGTCTTTGACATAAAAGCGATAAGTGGTGGGCTCACAAAATGAATCGGCCAAAGGGAAGGATATCGTAATGTTACCTTCCATGGTTTGGTTGAGTTCAACACTCGACCTCCCGCCCCACTTATCATCATCCTCGTACAAGGTGACCACAGACTCCCCTTCCTGGCTAATGGTTACCGTTTCGAGAACGGGCAAGATGGAGTCCCCATCTTCATCTTTAAGTCTGTCCGTTTCATACCTGATCAATAATTTTTTATCGTTTGGAGAATCGACTTTAAAGGGGATGGTGATCGATGTGTCCTTACCCTCCAAAAGTGTATAGTTATATGAGGTATGATCCATATTCTGGTAGTCAAAAACCTCTTCCAGTTCGAGGATTTGAGTCCCCTCAGAAAGGGGGGAAATATAACTAAGCTCAGGAATTTCATCCACATCTTCAAGATTCGCAGTAATGCTGTAGGTGTTGATTTCGAAAGTATTCTGGTCGATGATGTCCTCCACATTCAATTCCAAGTTATATTGAAAAAAGTCGGATGCCTCGAAATTAAAGGGGGTCCCTTTTACTTTTAGATTGTAGCTCCAGCTCCAGCCATTCCGTGCAGGGGATGTGTTAGCATGGACCATTTGCTTGGCGGAATCTGGAACTAATTCAAATAAGTCGACATGTTCTCCAGTAAGGGTAACCACTGGCCAATTGGACTCGTCCTCATCCGAGTAAGCATTGGATGGATCAGGGTCAAAAATCTCGAAAGCAGCTAAATCGTTTTGTTCCTCATCAAATGAGATGACAATCGTTGTGCTCTGTTCTTTATTCGCAGAATATACCTTCAAGTCATCATTTGCTGGAGTGATCTCGATATGACAGGTGAAATTTTTATCTACCCCGTTGAGCCCTTTCGCAGTCCACTGAAATGAATCGGCTCCTTCGGCGTGTAAGTAGGGCATGTAATCGATGTAGTAACCCGAGTTATTCTTTCCCTGAGAAGTTTTTTCTCCAGCAAATGTGCCCTTAGAAGGCTTGATAAACCAGTCGTTCCAATCAACAACCGATTGAATTTGCGTAGGATTGGTGGCACGGTCATTGAAATCATTTCCCAGAATTATTCTGTGCACAGGCATACTCCCGTCTGCATTGATCGAAATAGTTTCCGGAACGACGACGGGCTCTTCCGGCAAAACATCAACCCCAAAGAGTGGCTTCCCTAAGAGCACACAAAAAAGTACCCAAAAAACATGAATTGTTTTTCTTTTACCAAACAGAAATATTGAAATGTGGGGGTACAAACTAAGTAGTTGTTTAAGCTTTTATTAAATATACATCAATTGTTCAAGTTTTGAACAAAATTATTCCAAGAAAAATTTGCCCTACTACAGCACGGATAAGTACAAATATTTTTTACATTCTAAACAACCAGCAAGGGTAAAAAATGGTCCAATTATTCCTGCTGTTTAAAGAACCTTGCATGTCTTTTAATTGTCTCACAAACTTATGAACGATGAAAAATAATAATATTTCAAAATCAGGCTATTGGGCTGAAAGTCTACGGTTAGTCACTCAACTTCTTTTAATATGGTTTTTCGTGTCTTTTGGGTGCGGCATTTTATTTAAGGATTACCTTGACCAATTCTCACTTGGAGGTGCCCCACTTGGGTTTTGGATGGCTCAACAAGGATCGATCATCTGTTTTGTAGCCTTATTAGTCGTTTATTCAAGATGGATGAACAAATTAGATCAAAAGTATGGCTTTGAAGAAGAGGAGACAAATTAATGGATCAAACAATCTGGAACTTTATTTTTATCGGAATTACCTTTGGAGTCTACATCGGGATCGCCATATGGTCCCGTGCAGGGTCCACGAAAGAGTACTACACGGCTAGTGGCGGAGTTTCTCCCTTTGCCAATGGTATGGCAACCGCCGCCGACTGGATGTCAGCGGCTACCTTCATTTCAATGGCTGGGGGAATTGCCGCTGCGGGTTACGGGGCATCCAAATTCCTCATGGGATGGACTGGGGGCTTTGTTCTGCTGACCACCCTGATGGTGCCCTACTTGAGAAAATTTGGCAAAGCCACGGTTCCCGATTTTATTGGCGACCGGTTCTATTCGAACGGAGCCCGCCTCGTAGCCGTGATCTGTGCCATTTTTATTTGCATGACCTATATCATGGGGCAAATGCGTGGTGTGGGGATCGTTTTCTCTAGACTCTTCGATATCGAGATTTGGATGGGAGTCTTGATCGGGGGAGGGATTGTCTTTTTCTACGCTGGACTGGGGGGGATGAAGGGAATCACCTACACCCAAGTTGCCCAGTATTGCGTAATGGTATTCTCCTATACCATACCGGTTATTTTTATTTCCATAATCATCACAGGAAATGCCATTCCTCAACTAGGATTAATTGGAAATTATATCAAGGATGGCCCAGAAACCTCTGTGCCTCTGATCGTAAAAATTAATCAGATATCAACCGATCTTGGCTTTTCGGAATACACGGCAAGTACGAGCAACACCCTCGATATGTTTTGTATTACTGCGGCCCTCATGATTGGAACGGCTGGCCTCCCCCATGTTATCGTTCGTTTCTTCACTGTGAAAAATGTTCGGGCAGTAAGAAAATCGGCCTACTGGACACTCGGATTCATCGCGATCATCTATCTTACTGCCCCTGCTTTAGGTCTTTTTGCCCGCACTAATTTTGTAGAAGAAATCAACAATAAGAGATATGCCGAGGCTCCAGAGTGGTTCAAGAATTGGGAAAACCAAGGAATGATTGCGTGGGTCGATAAAAATAAGGACGGCGTCATGCAATACCAAGCAGGACAAGTGTTTGAAGGGAAGCCAATCTATGCACAAGAAGCAAGCACTGATGGATCGCCTCGTCCAGTAATCAACCCATTATCGGACTCACCGAACGAAGTCTACTACGACCGGGATATTATTGTTTTAGCCAACCCCGAAATGGCCGGCTTGCCCAAGTGGGTTATTGCATTGGTCATGGCTGGGTGTGTCGCCGCTGCCCTCTCTACGGCAGCTGGTTTGTTATTGGTTCTTTCCACTTCGGTATCGCATGACTTAATGAAAAAAATCCTCAAGCCAGATATTTCTGATAAGCAGGAAATCCGCTACGCCCGAATGGCCTCTTTTGGAGCTCTGGTCGTAGCCGCTTATTTTGGGATTAATCCACCTTCCAGCTTTGTCGCAAAAACGGTTGCATTCGCTTTTGGGCTGGCTGCATCTTCTTTCTTCCCCACTTTGATCATGGGTATTTTTTCGAAGAAAATCAATAAGCAGGGTGCCATTGCAGGAATGATTTGTGGCATTAGTTTTACCCTCGGATACATCGTTTATTTTCAATTTCTTACTCAAAGCAAAGATTATTGGTTCGGCATCTCTCCAGAAGGAATTGGGTTCCTAGGAATGTTCATCAATTTCGCAGTTGCTTTTATCGTAAGTGCAACGACCCCACCACCGCCCCAAGAAGTTCAAGAACTCGTTGAAAACATCCGAATCCCCCAAGGTGCGGGTAAAGCGATCGATCATTGAGACCCGCCCTCTTCCTATTTCCCCTTTTTGCTCTTGGTTTAATCGAGGGAAAACAGAATGCTTTCGAACCATTATTTGACGGGAAAACCCTGAGGGGATGGGAAGGAAGCCAAGAATACTTCAGGGTAGAATGTGGGAGCATTGTCGCCGGACGACTGGATCGTAAAATTCCGAAAAATCAATTCCTGGTTACCCAAAACGACTGGATGGATTTTGAGCTTACCCTGGAAGCTCGCATAATCGGAATAGGACAAAACGCCGGCGTTCAGTTCTGGAGCCAAAGAGTCGAAAATTCGAACGAGATGATTGGTTACCAATGCGACATTGGATTTTTTAAAGGAGGGTCTCTTTGGGGATGGTTGTATGATGAATCAAGGCGGAATTGCTTTCTTGCAGAAACTTCCCAATCTCAAATAGAAAAATGGATCAATCCGGTCAATAATTGGAACCATTTGAGGGTTCAAGCCGTCGGAAACCAAATCGGAATTTGGATTAATCATCACCAAAGTGTAAATTACTCTGAAACAGAAAAGGTTCCCCAATCTGGTAAATTTGGACTGCAGGTTCATAGTGGCCCCCCAATGGAGGCATGGTACAGAAAGTTATTGATCAGACACCTGTAATTCTGAAATTAATTAAATAGGAATGAAACTCAGACAAATCTTAATACCTCTAATATGGATTTCTTTTTGGGCGGAAAGCACCTGGGCACACAAGACCGATTATCATCTGGGCTTCAGGATTGCCCCAAGAGTTAGTACCCTCGGTGGAGGCCTCGAGTTCGCTAAGGGACTAACCCCTTGGCTGGGTCTAAGAGGGGGGGTTAATTATTTCACCTGGAACTATGAAACCACCGATGACGGCAACGATTATGATGTCAACCTTGAGCTTAAGAGTGTTGGTCTCTTCGCAGATTTGCACCCTTTTAAACAAGCCTTTAGAATAAGTCTGGGTGTTTTGTTAAACGGAAATGGCCTAGATGGAACGGCCCAGTTAGGCCCCGGAGAAACCTTTGAGTTAGATGGAAACGAATATTCTCTCTTAAATAACTCCGCATCGATGGAACTTAGCTACAATACCTTTGCACCCTACGCAGGAATTGGTTGGGACACCACTTTTGGTGATGATGATCGGTGGGGCTTTGCATTTGATATTGGAGTGGTCTTCTCCGGAGCTCCCGATTTAGCACTTGATGCCAAGGTGAATTCGACTAACCCCTTGGTAATCGACCAATTTGAAAAGGACAAGAAGTCAGAAGTGTCTGATATGCAAAGCGATCTTGATGAATTTAAATTTTGGCCGGTAGTAAGTGCCGGCTTGGTTTATCAATTTTGAGCGACTGCTTAATCGTTCTTTACTATTTTGGGCTCATGATCCCATAAAAGATAAATGGGGTATTTAATGGTTTCCCCAAAGTAAGCTAAGATACCTCGGTCTGACTGCCACCAATCATCCACAGCAAAAACCTCGTTCGGTGCACCCGCTACCTGCACAGCGATTCCGCTCGCTTTAAAAACCTTCTTAAATGCGAGCAAAGAACGACGGGTGTGAAATTCATCCGTAACAATAATAATTCTTTGCCATCCTTCCTTCTGGGCCAAGTTCAATGCATCTTCTGCCTCGTCAAAGGTAGAGGTAGCTCCCCCACTTTGGGAGGGTAGAACTTGCCACTTTGCATCTAAATTCATCCTTTGCGTTACCGCACGAGCGAATTCCAGATGGCTCAATTCCAATCCGTTAAATTCTTTATTCTTGGGCTTTTCCTGAGTTACATAAAGTTTGGGAGCAAACTTTTCTTTCCATAGCCTTAAAGACTGTGGGGTGCGGGTCTCGCGATCACCCGAAAGGCAAATGATTGCATCTGCTCCTGGTTGGGCATTGTCGACCACATACCATCGCCCATAAAGGGTTAGGCATTGTTTATAAAAGAGAAGTAAACCAAGGATACCAACGAAGAAGACAAGTACAAAGATTCGAAATTTTTTGGGCAACCTCACTCCCTAATTTCAAAAACTCCTTCGATTTCAACGACGGCTCCACTAGGCAATCCAGAAACCCCAAAAGCACTGCGAGCTCCCACACCAGCATCCCCCCCGAACACTTCTTTGAATAGTTCACTGCAACCATTGACCACAAGCGGATGTTGGTTGAAACCACTGGGAGCATTGACTAAACCAAGCAGTTTGATTACCTGAGATACACGATCGAGTGAGCCCAGGCCTGACTTTAAGGTCGCAAGCATATTTAAACCAACTAAGCGGGCGGCATCACTCCCCTCTTCCAAGCTGCAGTCTACGCTAACTTGGCCAATACGCATGCTTCCATCCGCTTCGATTGGCAGGTGACCGGACAAATAAGCAATCTTATCAATAATCACCATGGGTTTGTAGAGCCCCGCAGCAACCGGTGCGGCGGGTAGATCAATTCCTTTATCTAGGATTAATTGTTCAGGATTCATTAGGGGTAAAATGCCTTCCCTCCCCCCAAATGAGCAAGCGTCAAAATTGATCGAATTCCCCATTGCCACAGTAGTATTAAATTTATTTGATCACTCCATGATTGAATTACCTACTTTTTCGAGAAGGAAGTTACTTGGAGGACTCGCTCTTTCAGGTGTTGGTACGAGTATCGCATCTCCTGTCTATGCAGAAAATAAAAAAGCGGAAGATAAAGTTCATCTAAAAAAGGGCATGACCATTCTTTTTCAAGGGGACTCGATTACCGACGCCCGCAGACAAAACCGCGACGCACCTAAACCGAATGATCAAAAATCCATGGGCAATGGGTATGCCAGCATGGCCGCATCTTCCCTGCTTGCCGGACTTCCGCATTTGGAACTATCCATATTCAACCGGGGAATTTCGGGAAATAAGGTTCATCAACTCGATGCGAGGTGGCAAAGAGATTGCATCGATCATCGTCCTGACATCTTGAGTATATTAATCGGAGTCAATGATATCTGGCACGGCTTTCAGGGAAAATACGATGGAACGGTTCAAAGATATGAGGATGATTACATGGCTTTGATTGACCGTACACATAAAGAAATCCCTGAAGTTCAACTGGTTATTTGTGAGCCTTTTGTACTTAGATGTGGAGCCGTGAAAGATAGTTGGTTCCCTGAATTTGACTCTTACAGGGCTTCCGCCAGAAAAGTAGCGGAAAAATATTCCGCTGCATTCGTTCCTTTTCAAGAGATGTTCGACCAGGCACTGAATTACGCCCCAGCTCCCTACTGGGCCGCTGATGGAGTGCACCCAACCCATTATGGATCTGCCCTTATGGCCGATTGCTGGCTCCAGACTGTCCGTAAATAATTCTCATCCTTTTATGCTCAACTGGGTTCTTCAATGAGTCAAAAAGTGATCACCTTTTATCGCTTTGCCGAGTTTCACGAGCACGCGGACTGGAAACCGATACTGCAAGAAGTTGGTACGAAAGAAAAGATAACCGGCACATTGATTCTGGCAAATGAAGGAATCAATGCCACTTTGGCAGGATCGCCAGATGGGTTGGATCGTTTTTTGGAAACCCTTGGCAAGGACAGTAGGTTCACCGATCTTCCCATCCGTTCGATGAGAACGCCCCGACCGACCTTTTATCGGCTAAGAATCATTGTAAGACCTGAAATTGTCACGCTGGGAGACCCCTCTATTCTTCCATCAAATGGCTCAGGGAAATATGTTGAGCCCGAGGCGTGGAATGATCTCATCTCCCAGCCAGATGTTGAGTTGATTGATGTACGCAATGACTATGAAGTGGAAATTGGAAGCTTCCAGGGAGCGATTAATCCAAAAACTCAAACCTTTGGACAATGGGCAGATTTTGTTGAAAATAGATTGGGGGAATCAAAAAAGAGAAAGGTCGCCATGTTTTGCACGGGCGGCATCCGCTGTGAGAAAGCATCTGCCCATCTCGTTCAAAATGGTTTCGAAGAGGTGTATCATTTAAAAGGTGGCATATTAAATTATCTTGAAAATGTGAACCCAGAGAAGAGTAAATGGCAGGGAGAATGTTTTGTTTTCGATCACCGTGTATCTGTTGTTCATGGCCTCGAAGATGGAAACACCGAGCTCTGCTTTTCCTGTAGATGGCCTCTCGGTAATGAAGATTACCAGTCCCCTCTTTATGAAGCAGGCGTATCCTGCCCAAGGTGTGCATCGAAGCTTTCAGCCCAAAGAATAGAAAGCCTTCGCGAACGGCAAAAACAAATGGCTCTTGCCCGTAAAAGAAAGACCAAGCATATCGGGAAAAAAATGCCCCAAAAGCCTTAACTCCAAGGCCATTCTTGCACCCTTGTAGAAATTGTATTAATTTAGTAATCCAGAATTGTGATAAATAAAGAGGAACAAGATCATCGCCTAATACAGGAAAAAACCGATGAAGAACTTCCCCGTGCTTGGAAGAGTGGATCCCTTAAGTATGACGAATTAAAACCTCTTAGCGAGGGGGGTACCGCCAAATTATTTCTTACGGAAGATTTGAATCTTCATCGCCGGGTCGCCTACAAAACTCTTCATCAAGATTTGCAGGATTCGGATATTGAGACTAAACGATTTGTTCGCGAGGCCCGGGTGACTGCAAACATTCAGCACCCGGGGACGGTCCCAGTTTACGAGCTTGGTCGTGACCGGGAAGGGCAATTATTTTTCACCATGAAGCATGTGCATGGTCAGGACTTACGACAAATTCTCCTCGACCTAAAACATGAAGTACCCGATGCAGTCGAGAAATTCCCCCTTCCCCGACTACTAGATATACTCATTCAGGTGTGCCAAACGATTGCCTATGCACATGAGATTGGCGTGGTTCATCGAGATTTAAAACCTGCCAATATCATTGTTGGAAAATTTGGTGAAGTCTATGTTCTCGACTGGGGGCTCGCCAAAGTTTTAGGGGGCAGGCGACTGGCGATGGAAATTGGAGAAGAAGAATCTTCACAAGACCTTAGCCTTACCCGAAGTGGTATTCATTATGGAACGCCCTTGTACATGACTCCAGAAATTGCCAGAGGATTAAGCGATTTGGATGAAAAATCAGATGTTTTTGCGTTGGGGATTCTTCTTTTTGAAATGCTCACCCTAGAGCCTTTTCTCCAGGGAGAAGATGTAACCGAGATAAAGAAAAAACTACTGGAAGAAACCTATCGTCTACCCAGAGAGGTCGCTCCGGATCGTAAGATCCCCAAAGACCTACAGGCAATCTGCATGAAAGCCCTGCACCGATCGCGCGGACACCGCTTTACGAATGCAACTGCTTTCCTCGAAGACTTACAAAGGTTCAGACATGGGGAGGAAGTCAAGGTCTACTGGTATTCAGGGTGGGAAAAATTCACCCGTTGGAACAACCAAAATGCCTACCTAATCATCTCCCTCCTGTCTGCCGTAATCGGTGCAGGAGTTTACGCGTTATTCACCCAGTAAATTGACAAGATTTATTCGGGAAATAGACTCCCTTTGCCCACTTTCTTGGCTCTACATTCCTTACATACACAACTGTTGCCATGATCATTGGCCGGTTTGATCGAACTAGGGGATGTCGATTTAAGGAAATCCTCATCTTTCTGGGGCTTTAAAGCTTTCGTCTGGAGGACTTTGGGTGCAGTAGACGAAGCACTTGGACTCGCAGAAGCGGGTGCTTGCCTACTGGATGGAGTGGGCTGAGGGGAAGCGGACCTAGGGGCTTCAATTTGAGCTGGTTCAGAAACTTTTTTGGCATAGGGGTTTTTGACGGACTGACCCATGGTGTTCATATGCCGGACATATTTGGGGGCCAAGGCCTCGATGAAGTTTGAGTTGTCAATTTTCAGGGTGGCGAGAAGCTTGTCACTATTGAGTTGGGCAACGATCAAATAATCTTTGGCCGATGGATGAAAACGCATGGCACGGAGAACTCCTCCTGGACGGACAGGTACTTGCACCTGCTGGGATCGGTCGGTCAGAGTGATGGCCTGCTTGGAAACTGCAATCTGAGCGGGGAATGCGAGTGTGGAATTTCGGCCCGCCCAACTTAAAACCTCCTGCATAAATGTCTTGCTTACTTTAGGCTCTGAGGAAACAGGTGGAGCCACCTTGGTCGGTGCCGCACGCTGAGCACGAACAATATCGTCTTTCGCATTACTCAGGGCACGCTCAAGACTCCTTACTTCATCCTTTAAGTCATCCACTTGCTCAGCAGAGGCAGCAACTTCTTTGACTAAATCTTCTTTCTCTTTTTTTAACGAGTTCGCCTGTTCGAGCATTTCTGCATTTTCCCCCTCTAATTGCTTTTTCAGCTTGAGGTAAAAATCTTCGTTCTTTTCTAGTTTATCAACTTTTCTAGCCAGAGTATCGGCACGCTCCGCCACGGAATCGTCAATCGATACAAACAAGCCTACCATACCGAGAGTACTTAGACCAGCGAGGGCAAATGCGATAATCGCTAACGGGCTTAAACCTGATTTTTTTACCGCACTTCCCTTAAATGCATTCTGCATGTTCGAGACTTTGCTCTGCATTTGCTTGAGGGCTTCCGATTTTTTCTGGTCCGCATCGGAGGCGGACTGCAAATGAAATAAGGACTCTTGCAGTTCCCGGCCCATATCTAGAACCTTGCGGTTTCCATCGACTAAACGGCCGGAAAGAATACTGGCTACATTTAAACAGAGTTGACCACCGGCAAAACCATTTTCCCCGATGAATTCGAGCAAACGCTCATGATCCATCCTCCATAAGATACACTCGCCTATCGCCTGAACGGTAGCCGAAGCAACCCCACCACTCAAAAAGGCCATCTCCCCAAAGGCCGCACCCACTCCAAGCGAGGCAATTTGCTGATTTCTACCTTGATCGTCTGCTTTGTAAATGCCTACCTGCCCAGTCACGATCATGTAAAGGAATCTTTGCTCATGTCCGTCAGAGACCAAAACCTCATCCCGTGCCAAGACCCACTCCCCACCAAATTTAAGGGCAGCCATTTCTTGCTCACCGATGTTAGCACACAATCCTTCAGCAGGCAGATCGTAACCTGCTTCTTCAATATCCTCCCGGTAAAGCAACTTCATAAAACTCAGAATCTAGATAGAATGCTTCGTTCGAGGCAAGAAAAGAAAATGAGCCACTCCTCGGTTGAACTTATCGTTTGTGACAACATTGATTGAAAACCTTTAATCTCCAATAATTGTAAGGCCATGCGGCAAGGAAGCCTGCTCCTAGGGTGTAAGGTAATACGCCCAGAGTTATGGCGGGAGCTCCCATCATTTGATAATCCATTAGATTCATGGCCGTTTCCATGAGCAACATCGATACCATACTCATTCCGATTGCCGTACGAAAGGCCTCTTTAGGTCCGAGTTGTTTCCATAAAATGATCGTCTCCAAAATAAGGCTGGTGAGAATTCCTGCAGCCATGGCGGATGCCCAAACCATTCCCCACATTGCTTGTGGAATAGAATCGGGGTGATGGTAGCACTGGAAACCATAAATTAAGCCCAAATCTCCGAGTGCACATCCCAGTAAGCACCACAGGGTATTTTGGGCAGATTTGATTATAAGCATATTGATTAAGACAATTACGCTGCCTTAAGACAGGAGGTTCTCAATGCTTTTTCAATCTGACCAACAATGGAAGAGACCACAGGAACAACCACAGAATTCCCAAATTGTTTGAAGCAAACATTATGCTTTGGATGCATTATAAACTGATCACTAAAACCCATAATTTTTCGACATTCCTCAGGATGCAGGCGGCGAATTCTTTGGCCAAACCGGTACAAACCAGTTTTGGCTCCAATTCCTCCCCCAAAAGCAGACAGAGTAATCGCGTGCCCTTGGGTGCTGTAAACCCGTTCACCCTGGCCCCCTTTTCCGACAGTTCCTACTCGAATGGGCTTATTGGCCCGACCGACTGAATTGAGCTCATTTAAAACAAGATCCTCCCGGGAAACCCATAATGCATCAAGCCTTGGATCATCGTCAGGCAAAAGAATATCCTTGAGCACGACATCGACATCACCGGGTTTAGGAAAGGAAAACTGATTGATTTCTAGATCTTTTCGGAAACAAACAAAAAACAATCTTTCTCTTTTTTGAGGCACACCAAAATTGGAGGAATTAAGGACCTGAAAAAAAACATCATAGCCTCCATTTCGCAAAAGTTTCAGGGTTAAATTCATGGTTCGCCCATGTTCATGGGACAAATAGTTGCGTACATTCTCCAGAAGCAAAACTTTAGGTTTGGAGGCATCTGCCACTCTCAAGATATCGTACAACAAGGTACCTCGTGCATCGGCAAACCCTTTTTGATTCCCCGAAATGCTAAACGGCTGGCAGGGAAAACCTGCACACAAGATATCGTGTTCTGGAATATCAGTAGCTGGAATTTTTTTAATATCACCTAAGGGACTTTCGCCATAATTTTGCTGATAAATGGATTGGGCATCAGGATCCCAATCTGAAGATAGCAAACACTGGTGCCCACGGGGCTCCAGGGCTTGGCGAAACCCCCCTACCCCACAAAACAAATCAATAAATTTCAATTTCAAAGACTTATATACAAGATAGCAGAATATTATACATCACATAACTCCACCGCTTGCTTCAAGCCTGCAAGCGGGTCTCCAGTAGGGATGAATTCCTGCCCCACATATCCATCGTAGTTGATCCGTAGCAGAGCTTCCATAATGGGCCGATAATTCAGCTCCTGTGACATGTCCAGCTCGCCCCTGCCAGGATTTCCTGCAGTGTGCACATGACCAATCATTTCACCGCAATCCTCTATTCTTCGAATCACATCACCATCCATGATTTGCACATGATAAACATCAAAAAGTAGTTTGACCCGAGGGGAGCCCACCGCATTTAAAATCTCCATGCAATAGTCAATGTGATCCCCCTGGTAGCCGGGGTGGCCTTTGTCTGGATGATTATTCACCCGACTATTGAGCATTTCCAAGCACACATTCACGCCTTTTCGCTCCGCATGAGCCGCGATTTTCTTGAAGCCTTCTACACAATGGGCCGCACCATCCTCCCGAGAAAAACTTTCCGAGTACCCCGTAAAAGCGATCACATTAGGGCAACCAAAATCAGCCGACTCATCAATGGCTTTCTGGGTAATTTGAAGTAACCAAGAA
>Ga0181568_10001070_pt1 | contig 25198 bp, 22 predicted proteins | sample 101ome_20_FD_133758 | JGI IMG/M metagenome (GOLD analysis project Ga0181568, IMG submission 133758) | Coastal salt marsh microbial communities from the Groves Creek Marsh, Skidaway Island, Georgia - 101404AT metaG (megahit assembly) | ecosystem: Environmental > Aquatic > Marine > Intertidal...
GGCTTCCTGCCCGGGCAGGTCGAAGCCCGCGTGCGGCACCTGCCCATGGTGGAGGACGCGCGGGTGGAGATCACGTTCGACCCGCCGTTCTCACCCGAAATGATGTCCGAAGAAGCCAAGTTGGAGCTGGGATTCCTGTAGCGCTCCTCGACAATCACATGGCCTGACGGGGTCCGCGTTCGCCGAAAGTGTATTCCTTGGGAGGCGTCTCTCCGCGCAGGTGCTGTACGAAGTAATCCCAACGTTTGCGCATCCAGAAGTTGCCCTGTCGGAATCCGTGGCGGCTGTTCGGGAAGATGTACATGTCGAAATCCTTGTTGGCATCCATCAGCTTCTCGGCTAGAATCAAGGTGTTGTTCGGCGGCACATTGGAATCCATGCTTCCATGGGCAATCATGAGCTTGCCTTTCAAGTTCTCCACCTCGAGCTGGTTGGCCTGGTTGTCGTAGTTGGTCGTACCGTCCTCATTCTCGACCAGCAGACCTTGCCATTTTTCGCCCCAGTCATCTTCGTAGATGCGGTTGTCGTGGTTGCCTGCCCCTGCAATGCCCACCTTGTAGAAGTCCGGATGACGGAGCAGGGCTGAGGCCGTAGCAAATCCACCGCCGCTGTGCCCCCAGATCCCGACACGATCCAGATCCATGTACCAGTTCTCTGCGGCTAGCTGCTGGATGGCGGCAATCTGGTCAGGCAGCGTATTGTCTCCCATGTTGCCATAGTAAAACTCATGGAAAGACTTGGACCGGCCCGGCGTGCCCATTCCGTCCACTTCCACAACCACGAAGCCCAACTCGGCAAGGGCCTGTTTATCGCTGCGGGCTGCGCGGAAGGCCCGTGAGCCGACCGAACCCGACTGCGGACCAGGATAGACATAGTTGAGGACCGGGTACGAGCTGTTTTCGTCCAGATGCGTGGGCGTGTACATGAGGCCCCAGATATCCGTCTCTCCATCACGCGCCTTGACGTGCACCGGCGTGGGCGGCTGCCATCCGGTGGCCAGGAGCTGGCTGATGTCAGCTTCTTCCAGCTCCATCACCAGTTCGCCTTCGGCCGTACGCAGAACCGTAACCGGCGGGACGTGCGGTTCGGAATAAGTATCGGTGAAATAGGCGCCGTCCGGAGAAAAAGCCACCGAGTGCGTGGCCGCTTCTGGTGTCAGGAGGCGCAGGTCGGAGCCGTCGAAGTTGACTGAATAGAGATAGTCGTAGTACGGATCACCCGGCTCCCTATTCGACCCGATGAACCAGATCTTACGCTGGTCTTCGTCCAGATGCACAATGCGCTCGAACAGCCAGTTGCCCGAGGTGATGGCATTCTTCAAGTTGCCCTGCCGATCATACAGGTAGAGATGGCCCCAGTCGGTGCGCTCACTCCACCACAGGAATTCGTCCGTTTCCTCCAGGAATCGCCAGTTGATATCCCCAACGCCGGACTCGTAGAAGGTCTCCTCGCGTTCATGAAGGACGTCCGTCACGGCGCCTGTTTGGGCATCCGCAATGCGCAGCCAAGCATCCTTGTGGTCCCTGCTGCTGGAAACGAAAGCGACTTCGGAACCGTCGGCTGCCCAATCGATGTCCGCCCAGCCACCCCGATAGGCCACATGGTCGGTAATCGTTGAGCGATGCTGGTCGGCCGGCATGTCCAGCCGGACCATTTCACCCGACTCCACATCCAGGATCACACGCTCAATGCGGAAAATGACGCTGTCGCCCGGCATCGGATACTGCCAAGACTCCAATTCAGGGTGACCCACCTGTGTATTGACCAGGTGCATGAAACCGACACCGCGACCGTCATGCTGGAACGTGGCAATCTTGCGCGAGTCCGGGGACCACTCCAGGACGGGGCGATCGCTCTTCGTCCAACCCGCATTGTTGGTGGCGTAGCCGAAGTATTCCACCCCGTCATCGGTCAGGGCCTTTTCCTCATCCGACTCCGTGTTGCGAACCCACAGGTTATGGTCACGAATGAAGGCTTCCCAGCGTCCGTCCGGTGACGGAATGTCGGTGCCGAAGCGCCACCCGAAGCCGCCTGTACCCCCACCTCGGGCCGCCTCTTCCGCTTCGCAGCGGTAGCGCCGAATATCACAGGTAAATGTCTTGCCCTCGCCCTGGAACGTGATGCGGTTTCCGTCCAACCATTCGAGGTTTGAAATGGGAATGTTGTGGGCTGTGTAGGTCTCATCGGCTACTTCGGAGACCGCTCGGGCCAGTGCGGCATGATCAAAGGCGTGTTCCTTCTCTCCTCGCCGCGCATCCACCATGAAATATTCCGTGCCGTCACTCACATCGACCGAATACCAGAATCGGTCATCATCCAGCCATGAAACACGGACCTCATCGCCGACAACGAGGGACGACGTGTAGGAAGAAAGGAAGCCTTCGGCCCAAGCATAGTCGTCATCGCTCAGCTGCTGGGCGTGCGACAGCCGGGGAAGCGCCATCAAGAAGGCAACAACAAGGATGGACAGACGGCGTGCGACATGCAGAAATGGGCCGGTCGTACGGGGGGTATGCGGTGACATGATGCATCTGGATTGGTAATCAGTAACCGCAACATGCTACCCCTTGGAGGGGCCGGCAGGCGGACGGGTTTAGAAGGTCACCTCCCCGGGTGCATTTGTCAAGCGGGGAATACCTCACACCGGGTGACTGCCAGGCAGGAAAGGTGGTGTGGCTCGGGGAGATGTCCGAACATGAGGGCCATCAATCAATGGATCCGCGGAGCATTCGAGAGTTCGTCCGTGTCGTCATCGCGCCGCTTTACACCCGCCTGTTCAAGCAGCCGGCCACACCGGTCAATGGCGGACACCAGACCATCGGTAGGCTTGCCAGCCTTGATGCCGGAAACGATATCCGTCACCACATCAGCCCAGTCATCAGGATCCACCTTGGCATTGATGCCAGAATCTCCCAGGACTTCCACACGATGCTCGAAAAGCGATACCAGGATCAGGATGCCCGTCCGATCGCGTGTCTGGAAAACCTCATTCTCAAGAAACGCCTGCTGAGCACGTTTATGAACCGACTCGATCAGACGGGGGGCTGGGATCAGGATTCGTTGCACCGCGGGAATGAAATGGGCTGCCGCAGCCAACAAAAGGGCGCCGGCAATCATGGTCATTGGCATGAGCTGTGCCGACCACACCGACATGCCCCAGTCATCAGCACCCAGGACCAACCATTCATGGATCAGTAGACCGGGGATTACTCCGATCAACGCCGCCTTCCACAACGCCGATGGATAGGAACCGGAGCGCGCCACGACAACCGGCACAATTTCGCCGGACGTGCGGGACTCCGCACGCTCCACGGCATCCGAAATACGCTGGCGGTCGGCTTCGCTGAAAAGGTGTGTAGCGCTCATGGGTTGGAATGAAGATGGATGGGGATATACGTCATGTCGGTGGTCACGTTTCGTACCTTTGCGCGGGTCGTAGGCGCCAAGCAGCAGCCCGACCTCGCGATGCACTTTCGGCTGGCGTACTTTGGGGACGGGAAGCACTTCAACTCTCGGACGTCTCAGTCTCCACTCATCATTACCTATCCGATCTGCCCATGCCCTATCCGGATGCTGCCGCTTTCGGCGACCTGTCCGTCCTGGCGCGCCTGACTGAAGAACTCGATCGATTCAATGCCTTTGAGGGTGCCGACCCTGCCGGCAGAAACCGGGCGGCCTGGACCGAACACCTGGGCACCCGGTTGCCGCAGGAAGGCGCTGGTCTGGAAGCGGTGCTGGAGGACCTGCGGAAGTGGATTGTGCCCAATGGCTTGCGCAACGGCCATCCGGGATTCAGTGGGTGGGTGACCACATCTCCGACCACTTCCGGCACGGCCGCTGCCCTGGCCTCTACCGTGGCCGGCTCGCAACGGGTCTGGGTACACACATTCAACTACCTGGAAAAACTGAGTCTTGACTGGCTCAAACAGCTGCTAGGTTTTCCGGAGAACTGGCATGGCACGTACACTACGGGCGGCTCCTCGGCCAACCTCATTGCGCTTGGAGCTGCCCGTCAGTGGGCCGTGGAACAGCAGGGGTTCGATCCGTCCATGACGGGTCTGCCCGCCCACTTGAAATGGCGCATCTACGCCAGTTCCGAGGTACACCACGTTGTCAACCGGGCCGCAGCCGTATTGGGTATCGGGCGGCGAAACGTCATCGGTGTGCCCGTCAACAGCGCGGGTGAGATTGACCCCGACGCGCTTCAGCAGCGTATAGCTGCGGACCGGAAGGAAGGATTCTTGCCCATGGCTATCATAGCCACAGCCGGAACGGTCAATACGGGCGCTATAGACCCTATTCGTCGCTTGCGAGCCATTGCGGATGAGGAATCGACGTGGCTTCACGTGGACGGCGCCTATGGCATGTTCGGGATACTCGACGACAGGGTACGCGAACGATACGATGGCGTGGCGGAGGCCGACTCTGTCGCGCTCGACCCACACAAATGGATGGCCGCACCCGTCGGGAACGGCGTAGCCATGGTCAGGGACAGAGACCTCATGGGGCGGGCCTTCACACTCGAGCCGGCAGCCTATCTGGAAGGTAGCATGGGGCAGCAGGATGAAGTGGTGGCATCGCCTTTTGATGGGTTCGGGGAGATCCTGCACGAGTTCAACCTGGATCAGTCAGCACCATCGAGGGGCGTTCAGGTTTGGGCCATCCTTCGTGAAATAGGCAAATCCGGGATGACCGACAGAGTCAAGCGGCACAACGGGTTCGCACGGCATCTTTCAGCCCTGGTTGAAAAGGACCACTGCCTTGAGCAGTTGGCACCTGTCGTCCTGTCCATATGTTGCTTTCGCTATGTCCATCCTGATCTTGACGAGAGCCAGCTCAACGAGCTGAACCGGCAACTGATGGCAGCGCTTCGCGCCGAGGGCGATCTGGTACCGTCCTCGACCATCCTGGATGGAAAACTGGCCATTCGCCCCTGCTATGTCAATCCTCGAACCCGCCTTGAAGACGTGGACCTGTTGGCCACCCGTGCCCGCGAGATCGGAGATGCCTTGGCACAACGATTCAAGGAATCTCCGACTCGTTAGTCGCGTCCATCCAGTCCGAGCCGCCAGGATGGCTCATTCCATCGATAAACGACACGTTATACCCATGAATTCCCGTACCGCTTCCCTCCTCCTGCTGGCTGGCATCATCTGGCTTTCGCAGCCGCCGAAGGTTGGGGCACAGACCTTCCCCGTCGACGACCCAATCGTGAAAGCCATGTGGGAGGAAGGCATCGAGAACTCCCAGACCAAGGAATTGGCCCACCAGCTGGTGGATGTCATCGGTCCGCGCCTGACCGGAACGGCCGGACTCGAACAGGCGCAGGACTGGCTCATCGATCTGTACGGATCCTGGGGAATCGAGGCCTGGAAAGAACAGTACGGCACGTGGACCGGCTGGGAGCAGGGCATCCTGCACGTGGATATGGTTGAACCCCGGATCACCAGTCTCAAAGGTGAACTCCTGGCCTGGAGTCCCGGCACCGATGGTCCGGTGGAAGGTGATGTTGCCATTCCGCCAGCGGATCTGAACGCCGAGAACGTGCAGACCTGGCTGGACAGTATCCGGGGCAAGTTCATCATGATGTCGCCCCCGGAAATCATGTGCCGGGCCCAGCAGGAACTGGAGGCTGGAGCACGTCCTGAAACCGTGGAACGCATTGACGCTGAGCGGCGCGCCCTCGCTCAGGAGTGGAACGAGCGCTTGAGCCACGTCGGAGATTTCCGTTCGAGGACTTCCACGCTCGATGCCGCCGGTGTAGCAGGCTACCTGAGCAGCCGCTGGTCCGGCGGGTGGGGTGTGAATAAGGTGTTCTCCGCGTCCAGCCGGGAAGCTGTTTCCCTCGATCTGTCGTGTGAAGACTATGGCCTTTTGGCCCGCCTGGCTGAGAGTGGCAACACGCCTCGCCTGCGGGTCAATGCCGAGGCAACGTTCCTGGACGATAAGCCCCAGTTCAATATCGTCGGCAAGATCGAAGGCACTGAGTTGCCCAACGAATATGTCCTCTTGGGGGCCCACCTGGATTCTTGGCATGCCGCCACGGGAGCCACGGATAATGGAACGGGCTCCGTGATGATGCTCGAGGCCATGCGCATCCTCAAGAAGACGTACCCGAACCCGCGCCGCACTATCCTGGTAGGCCACTGGGGTGCTGAAGAACAGGGTCTTGTGGGATCGGGCGCCTTCCGCGAAGACAATCCGGAGATCATGGAAGGCATGCAAGCCGCCTTCAACCAGGACAACGGTACGTGGCGCATCATCGAGCTCGAGGGGCAGGGTTTCCTGAATTCGCGCATACATCTCCCAAAATGGTTGTCGGTCGTACCGACGGAGATTACGGAGCACATTGCCGTGCCCGTTCCGGGTCCGCAGGCGAATGCGGGCAGCGACCACACCTCATTCATCTGCGCTCAGATACCGAGCTTCCGGTTCCGCTCTCCCTACCCCGAATACCGTCAGTACACATGGCATACGGACCGGGACACCTATGACAAGATCGTGTTCGATGACCTGGCGGAGAACGCCACGCTGGCAGCCATGGTGGCCTACATGGCTTCCGAGGATCCTGTCCGCTTCGAGCGGGACCTGGCTGTCCTGCCCAACGACCCGCGAACGGGGCAGCCACGCGAATGGCGGGGTTGCCGTGAGCCGCGGCGCTCGGCCAACTGATGTCTGATCTGCTGGACGTAGGTAAGAGCGGTAGGCAACCCAGGGTATGATCAGCTCCTGTGAGCCAATCGGTACGTAGCTACCATGTAGAGTGCCAGGCCCAGCAAAAGCTGGATCAGCCCCCAAACCGGTGCAATGAACGATACGTAGAGCCCCCCGGCCACGATGGCGGGCGATACATCACCGATCTGCTGGATGGCCTGGAAGGCCTGCATGAGGCCGATGGCCTGGCTCAAAAGGCCTGTGAAGAAGGCAAACACGCCCAGCTGCAGGACAAGTCCCTTGAGCGCTTGGATGTTGGCGGGCTGCTGACGGCTGAACGCTCGGGCAATGACGTAGACCCCAAGGCCAAGCATGATCAGACCGATGATGGTGATGGGAATCATGAAAGGTCCCCCGGCTGCAAATGTATCCATGATGGTCCTGCTGTTTGTTGATGGATTGAACGGGCGATGTCGGGCCCGGCTTGACCCCATGCTACGGCCATTCCAACTTCCTGCAAAACGGGTATCGACCAATCCCGCTCGAGTGTCGACGGACATCATCCGGTCCGGAACGCCTACCGGAAAATGTACCCCTTCGTTTGCCTACGATGGCATGTCGTTTGTCGACGGAATCCTCAAAACCCCTCACCAGGTCGACCCATTCGCTATTTTTGGGTGACTCCGCTCCCTGCCCCATTGCCACATCAGATGAATCCAGTACTGCACCGCTTTCTTGAGCACGTCCTGTTCTGGGCGGCGGTTCTTGCCTTCTACACCATGTATTTCGGAAGTAGACAGGATGACTACGGCCAGAGTCTGTTCTTCGTGGCGCTGCTTCTGCCCATTACGATGGGCACCACCTATGTCGTGGTCTACTGGCTTGTCCCACGCTATTTGCTGACGGGGCGTTTGGGACGCTTCGTACTCTACCTGGGCTACTCCCTGTTGCTGTCCGTCCATCTGGAGCTTTCCCTGCTCGTAGGCCTGTACATTACGGTAGCAGACTACCAGGCCCTTTTCGTCGAGCCCAACCTCGTGGACCTGATGGATGTCCTGATCGGCATGTACATCGTGGTCTTCGGTGCCCTCTCCCTGCATACCCTGCGCCGCTGGCAACGAACCCGCTCGGATCGGGAGTCGCTGTTGCAGGAGAATGAGCAGATGCAGGAAGAACTGGCCCGAGCGGAAGACGGCAACGCCTCCGTAATCGTGCGGGTGGACCGGCGCAATGTGAACATCCTCCTCAGCGATATCCTCTTCGTGGAAAGTCAGCGAGACTATCTGCTCATCCACACTACCGACGGTAAGCTCATGACGAAAATGACGCTATCCACGTTCGAGCAGGAGGTCGAAGGACGGGGATTCGTAAGGATCCATCGATCGTACCTGATCCGGGCGCGTGCTGTATCCTCGTTTACGGCCTCGGAGATTGATATAGGCGACCAGACCCTACCCATCGGTCGCTCACACCGGGAATCCGCCGCTTCCGCTCTTGCCGAACAATGACCTTCCCCGTCCGCACCGTATTCGCGCTTTCTTTGCGTCCCGGCACGAACGTTTGACCACGCGGGAGTTTGATCAGGCTCCTTTACCCGCCCTTTACTTTTCTCGCCTTCATGTCTGAAACCCTACGCAACATCGCCATCGTGGCCCACGTGGACCACGGAAAGACCACCCTGGTCGACTCCATGCTCTGGCAGAGCGGCATTTTCCGCGACAACCAGGAGGTGGCCGAGCGGGTCATGGACTCCATGGACTTGGAGCGTGAGAAAGGCATCACCATCATGGCCAAGAACACGGCCGTGCAGCTTGGTGACATCAAGATCAACATCGTCGATACCCCGGGGCACGCGGACTTCGGAGGCGAAGTGGAACGTACCCTCCGAATGGTGGACGGCATCATGCTGTTGGTCGACGCAGCCGAGGGGCCCCTTCCCCAGACACGGTTCGTGCTGTCCAAGGCGCTGGAATTGAACCTTCCGGCCATCGTCGTCGTCAACAAGATCGATCGGGAGGATGCGCGCCCTGAAGAGGTACTGAACGAAGTCTACGACCTGTTCATCGATCTGGACGCTTCGGACGAGCAGATCGAATTCCCAGTCATCTTTGCGGTGGCTCGGGATGGCCAGTGCACGACCGAGGTCGGCGGTGAACTGACCGATCTGAAGCCGCTTTTCGATGCCATCATCGATACGATTCCAGCCCCCAAAGGCGATCCGGAGGAAACGGTACAGGTCCTGGTCACGAACGTCATTCCCGATAACTACCTGGGACCCTTGGCCATCGGGCGTGTCGTCAATGGAACACTCAAGAACCGTCAGCACGTCAAACTGTGCCATCGTGACAAGACATTCACAAATGCCCAGGTCACGGCGCTGTTCACCTACGCAGGCCTGCAGCGCGTGGAGACCGATCAGGTCGGCCCGGGAGACATCATGGCCGTTGGCGGCATGGCCGGCATCGGGCTGGGCGAAAGTATTTCTGATGCCGAGGATCCGCAGCCATTGGCTCCCCTGCATGTGGACGAGCCTACGATGTCCATGGAGTTCCGTATCAACGACTCGCCTTTTGCCGGCAAGGAAGGCAAGTACGTTACGTCCCGTAACCTGAAGGACCGCCTGGCAAAAGAGGCTGAGACCAACCTGGCCATGCGGATCGAGGAAACGGATTCTCCGGACTCGCATCTGGTCTACGGTCGTGGCGAGCTCCAGATGGCCATCCTGATTGAACAGATGCGCCGGGAAGGCTATGAGTTTTCGGTGGGCATGCCGAACGTCATCACCAAGGAGATAGGCGGCAAGCGTCATGAGCCATACGAACTGGCACTGATCGATGTCGCAGAGGAATACATGGGCGCCGTCGTCCAGAAGCTTGGTACGCGCAAGGGCGTCATGACCAAGATGATCAACCATGGCTCCGGTCGCGTGCGTCTCGAATTCGAAATTCCTTCCCGTGGCCTGATCGGCTACCGGAACGAATTCCTGACCGACACGAAAGGTACAGGCATCCTGACGCACCTCTTCGATACGTACCGCCCATGGGCCGGAGAAATTGCCCACCGCGCCACAGGAGCACTGGTTGCCGATCGCTCGGGAAAAGTGACCGGATACTCGATCATCAACCTGCAGGAGCGCGGAGAGCTCTTCGTGGGCCCTGCCGATGCCGTGTACTCGGGAATGCTTGTGGGTGAGAACAGCCGTGATGCGGATCTCGAGGTCAACATCACCAAGGAAAAGAAGCTGACCAACATGCGCGCAGCATCCGCCGATGCGTTCCAGAAGCTGATCCCGCCGCGTCGCATGTCACTCGAGGAGTGCATCGAGTTCATCCGGGACGACGAGTTGATTGAAATCACCCCCACGTCCCTGCGCCTGCGTAAGCGGTACCTGGATCCACATGAGCGGAAGCGGGCCGATATGGCGCGCAAGGCGGAAGCAGCGGGCTGACGGAACGGGTATATTCAGTAGAGCTATCCTGTCGGGGTGCTTCGGGGACCGTACCGGATCCCGCACCGGGTGCTCCGGTGTTGTCCCTCGTATCATCAGACGTGTTTTCGCCATGAAACGACTTCCCTTCTTCACCCTGCTGCTCGTTGCCCTGCTGGTTTCAGGCAGACCGGCAGAAGCCCGTCAGGACACCGGTCTCAGAGCCCAGAAAGCGCACGAGCTGAGTCCCCATGACCACCAACAGACGGTGGAAGGAGCGGTCCGCATCAAGGGCGAACTGGTCGAATACACCGCCACGTTCGGTAAACAGCCGGTGTACGACGAGGATGGCAACATGTCAGCCGGCCTCTTCTACACGTTCTACGAGCGCACGAATGGCGCGCCGAATGTCGAACGGCCCCTGGTGATTTCTTTCAACGGAGGCCCAGGATCAGCCTCTGTGTGGATGCACATCGGATACACGGGCCCCAAGCGCCTGATCATTGACGCAGAAGGCTATCCGGTCCAACCCTACGGGATCCGGGACAACGAACACTCCATCCTGGACGTAGCCGATATCGTATTCGTCAACCCCGTCAATGTCGCGTTTTCGCGCGTTGCGGAAGGCGTAGAGCCCGAACAGTTCTTTGGCGTCAATGAAGATGTAGCCTACCTGGCCGACTGGATTGATACGTTTGTGACGCGACACGGACGGTGGACATCGCCCAAATTCCTGATTGGGGAATCATACGGAACGACCAGGGTAAGCGGCTTGGCTGGCCGGCTGCAGGGAAGCCACTGGATGTACCTGAACGGTGTCATCCTGGTCTCTCCCACCGGGCTGGGTGTGGATCGCGATGGACCCGTGCGCGCCGCCAACTATCTACCTTACTACGCCGCCACAGCATGGTATCATGGCCAGTTGGATGCCGACCTGCAGAGCCGGGATCTGGATGACCTCTTGCCCGAAGTCGAGGCCTGGACGCTGGATGTCTTCTTGCCCGCCATCGCCCGCGGTGGGGCCCTGGAAGTTGCGCAGCGGGAAGACGTGGCGCGCATCGCGGCACGCTACGCCGGACTGGATCCAGAGGACTTCCTGCAGCACAACCTGCAGGTGCCAACCTCCTATTTCTGGAAGGACCTTCTTCGAGACGAGGGGCTGACCGTTGGCAGACTGGATTCACGCTACCGGGGTATCGACAGACAGGATGCTGGCGTCCGGTACGATTTCGACCCTGCCCTGACGGCCTGGAACCACGCCTTCGCCCCGGCCATCAATCACTACCTGCGCGAGGAGCTGGGCTACGAGACGGAGCTGAAATACAACGTCTTCGGGCCTGTTTCACCGTGGAATCGTGATGGAGACAACACAGGCGAGCAACTTAGACAGGCCATGGCCCAAAATCCCTACCTGCACGTGATGGTTCAGGCCGGCTACTTCGATGGGGGAACCGACTATTTCAATGCGAAATATACCATGTGGAACATGGATCCCTCAGGAGACATGCAGGAGCGCATGGCCTTCAAGGGATATCGCAGTGGGCACATGATGTACCTGAGGGACGAAGATCTGGTATCCTCCAATCAGGACATTCGGGAGTTCATACGTGAAAGTGTGCTCTCGGGAAGCGCCTCTGCACGCTACTGAATCACCAATACGATACCATCAACCTTTCGCTTTGACTCCGATGAGAACCTTTTCCCTGTTTTTTGCAGCGTTGGCTGTCCTCGTCATGACAGGTTGCTCGCCCTCCGATGAGGGATCCAACACAGCAACTGAGTCTGCCGCCGCGGTCGAGTCCGGAAAACGAGCCGTCACGGCTGAGAAAATCAATCTCAATGAAGCGCCCATCGAAGAATTCCTGACCATCCCCGGAGTCGGCGACCGGATGGCCCACGAGTTTGACGAATACCGTCCCTATGTCAGTATTGTCGAATTTCGTCGTGAGATGGGGAAATACGTGGATGAAGCCACCATCACTGGCTATGAAGATCACGTCTATGTGCCCATCGATATCAACACCTCCGACGTGGCCACCGTTGCGCAGATCCTGGGTCTGGATGAAGCGGGCGCTGAACAGATCGTTGCAGCACGGCCATATGCCTCCCAAGCGGATTTCTTGGATAAAGTACGCGAGGTTGCCGGAGGCATCAGTGCGCAATTTGCCCGACTGTATCTGGCAGGCGAATGATGGGCTTACCCGAAATAGAGGATGCAGAGGATGGCTTGCGAGCCATCCTCTGCTCCCTGGCCGTTCTGACGTTCCTGTTCACTCCCGTTGAGTTGCTCCTCCTTGAGCACACCAAGACGTGGCTGCAGCTGGTCCCTTTCGTGGCAAGCTTCTTCGGGTTGGTTGCGGCAGGATGGGTACTCGTTCAGCCGACACGTGCACGCATCACGGGGGCACGCCTGTTGTCGGGAGCCATCGTTCTAAGCGCCATGGTGGGCTCAATTCAGCACGTGAGGGAAAATCTGGAGCTGGAGCTTGAGATCCGACCCGGGGCAGACTGGACGTCTGTTTTCTGGGAGGCCCTACACGGATCCGCCCCGACCCTGGCTACGGGCATCCTGATCCTTGGCGCCCTTCTGGTCCTCGGCGCCACGTACCGGCACCCGGCAGCGACTCGGTAAGACACACAGCGGCGGCATTTACCGCGCTATCGCTCTGACAGCCGCGTAATGGCGTCCACCGCTCGCTGATACACCGGGTCATCCGGATTGCCCACGATCCGCTTGACCTTTTCAAACTGCTCGATGGCCGCGTCCAGCCGGTTTATCTGACTGAGCATGATGCCGCGGTTGAAATTGGCCTGAACGTGCATGGAATCCGACGAGAGCACCTTGTTGGTTTCCTGAATGGCCATCATGGAGTTCTGTGGATCGTACAGGTAGGCAATGGCCATATCCGTGCGAACATCCAGATTTTCCGGATTCAGATCGAGTGCCCGCTGATAGGCTGCGACAGCTTGTTGGGCCCAGCGTGCTTTGCCATTTGAGGCCGACCGTTGCATCCAGTCAAAATACAGGTTACCGGTGCGTATCCAGTCCTCTTCCGCTCCCGTAGCCTCCGCGATGAGTGCCGTCTGTTCGGCGGCAACGTCCAGACGGTCCGCGGCAAAGTAGAGATCAATCAGGCGCCGACGGGCGTCAATCTGATCCGGACCCGAGGCGTCATCGACTTCCGCTTTGAGCTCTGCTTCCCGGTCCTGCCATTGTGAGGCCAGGGGCTCTACTGCCTGCTCGGTTTCCGTCACCTGACCAACGGAGAAATCGCCTTGCGCTCCCCCACTCATGGCCGTTACAGCGTACAGGATAACAACCAGTAGCAACGCAGCGCTGACAACAATGATGACCTGCTTGCCCACGGCGCGATCGGAGGCATCCAGGTCCGTGATGCCGCTGCGAGTCGTGCTGCGTTCCGAATCTTCCGCTGGCGAATCCGTCCGGAGTGCTGCGGGGACGGTTGCAGTCCTTACGCCACCGGTGTCCTTGGCTGCCGACGGCACGAGGCGGGCACCGCACCGGTTACAGAAGCGGGATCCCTCAGGGTTCTCTTGACCACAGGTATCGCACTGCGGCGTCAGTGTCTGTTCCGCGTCATGATCCTCGATTGGCGCTCCCTCATCCACATCACCGAGCGAATCGGGTAACGGAGATGACGGTGCCGCCTCTTCGAGGGGCGTTCCACACAAACTGCAAACGGTCTCCCCAGCGTCGATACGAGCGCCGCAGGTTTCACACGTAGAGGGCATAAGAGGGGATCAGGAAACGGAATCGTCCACTTCCTTTTTGAATTCCTTGGACGGTTTGAATGCCGGGATATGCGCCGCTGGCACATGCACCGGAACGTTTTTACGAGGATTACGAGCCGTTCGGGCTGCCCGGTGCTGCACCGAGAACGAACCGAATCCCCGCAGGTCAACCCGTCCGCCGCGCATGAGTTCTGCCTTGACAACACTTATGAAGCCATTTACCACGGCCTCTGTTTCCAATTTGGTCAGACCAGTGCCTGCAGATACCTGATCAATGATGTCAGCTTTTGTCACGGTACACCTCACCAAAGACGTATGTTATTGTGGGTCAGCAAGTTATGCCTGCAGAGGCAAGATGTGAAATCGAAAGTATATTGCACGGTACAGTCACCACGACCCAACGCTTCACCCGTCAGTCCCATCGTTCCCCCCCTGAAACAGATCGTCGCTGAACTGGCCTTCCGCTCGACCCTCGTGCCTTTTTCGCAGGCCTTTTGGGATCTTCAACTCGTTGATGGTCACGAGCTCCCGCCGGGACCCTGCTTCATTTACGGCAATCACAGCGGCAACTACGATCCATTCATCTACAATGCATTCACCCGTCTGGGACAGGCAACGGCTGGTGTGATGACGATGGAGTACCTGGAGTCGGGACCTATCGCCTCCCTTTTCCGGGCCGTCGGTATTGAAGGCACCCGCAAGCGGATGCCTGAGCCGCATCTCATCCGGTCGATCTACAAGATGTTGGATGCCGGCAGGCGCATCGTAATCTTCCCGGAGGGTGGTCGGCGTTGGGACGGCCGGCCGGCTCCTTGGATTGAGTCCACAGCCAAGCTGTTCATGCGGGCCGGGGCCCCTGTGTATCCCGTGGAGATCATCGGCTCCTATGTTGCATGGCCCCGCTGGGCTTCCTGGCCCCGGCCCGCACATATCAAGGTCAAGGTCCATGATGCCGTTGATTTGTCTGGGCCTCTGACGCTCGATGAGGGCCTCGCACGACTCAAGGCTCCCATTGCTTCGGACGAAACCATGGTCCCGCAAGCGGTTCGCCCTGGTTGGGCCTTCCGGCCAGCTGATGGTATTGACAAGCTCCTGTATCGGGATCCGGTTACAAGGGAGTTCGGTGGTGTGCGGGTCAAGGGGGGCCGGTTCGTGACCATGACGGGCTATCCCGAACCTCTCCGGGTACTGCCCGACTCACGCTTGCATGTGGCACCAGGGGAACCCCCGCTCTCCACCGCCGACCTTTACGATCGGATCAGATCCCTTCCACTGCCTGAACAGGCATCAGGAACCGTGCTGAGTTCCTCTGCCTCTACGTGGATTATACGCCTTCCCGGGCAAGCCGCGGGCCGTGATGCGGAGTCCTCGTTGGAGCCCTCCGGAAAAACCCGGCCTGCAACGCATGCATTGTCCCTGTACCGGGACCGAATCGAATGGGGAGACACTACCATTCCACTGGAAAAGGTGCTCTACATGGGCATCGAACGTAATGACCGACTGTGGCGTGTCAGTGACGGGGTACAGCGGTATGCCCATTTCTCCCAAGGGTCGGTACTGGCTTGGTACGACACGATTTCACGACTTGCGCCCCATATCAACGCCTGACACACATGGAAGCATGGACCTTGGAATTGCGGGTTGCTGATCTGTTCATGGATGCCACCATCATCAGTGTTCTGTTGCTGGTAGCCACCCTCCTACGGCGATATGTAGCGTTTTTCCAGCGCTTTCTTATTCCCAACAGTCTCATTGCCGGCTTCATCGGGCTGGCACTGGGTGCCCAGATCCTGAACTGGATTCCCTTCGATGCAGAGCGCATGGGCATCTGGGTGTACCACCTGCTGGCTCTAACCTTCATCTGCGTTGGACTCTACCAGACCGGGGATGGGCACTCACGTGGCGCCGTCCACCTGGGATTCATGCAGATCAGTGTCATGCTACTTCAGGGTATGGCCGGGCTGCTGCTCGTTCTTCTTTTGCTTGGCCTTTGGTTTCCTGATGTGAACCCGGCCATGGGCGTGCTCCTTCCTCTGGGATTCGCCATGGGTCCGGGAATTGCCTACTCGATCGGACAGTCGTGGAGCGCCTACGGGTTTGAAGGCGGGGGCTCCGTTGGTCTGACCATCGCAGCCATTGGCTTCTTGGTGGCCTATTTCTTCGGGATGTTCCTTGTGAACCGGTCGCTGAAATCTGGAGGGAAGACAACCCAACTGCCAACACACGTGCGAACCGGTGTGCGCGGGCCGGACCATACGGTCGAAGGAGCCCGATTGACCTTTTCAGGGGCTGCTGTGGAGCCCTTGACCGTCCACCTGGCCCTGATCGGGGGCATTTACCTGTTGACCTGGCTGGTTACGTCCTTGTTGGCCGAACTGTTGGTGATGGGCGGGCTGGAACGGGAGCTGCCAGTTCTGTGGTCCTTCCACTTCATCGTGGCCAATCTGCTGGCCATCCTGATGCGAAGGGTTTTCCTCAGAGGTCGGCGTGGTATGTGGCTCGACCCGGGCATGATGCACCGTATTACCGGAATGTTTTCGGATTACATGATTGCTGCGTCCATCATGGGTATCAGTCTGACCTTCGCATTGCAGGTGGTGTTTCCCCTGGCGCTACTGTGCGCCGCCGGCGGTCTGCTGACCTTTGTCTTTCTTCGTTGGACGTGCCGGCTGCTTTTCGAACGCTACACAACGGAGCGATTCATCAGCATGTTCGCCCAGATGACGGGAACGATCGCTTCCGGATTGGCTCTGCTGCGCGTCACTGATCCAGAATACCGCTCACCCGTAGCTCAAGAGCTCGTTCTCTCTTCGGGGATGGCAGCCGGATTCGGCTTCCCCCTGCTGTTGCTCATCAACCTGCCCTTCACTGTGTTTGACGGCGCACTGCTGGGCTTCCACGTCCTGTTGGCGGCCATGGCGGGATATTTGGCACTGCTGGTTACTGCGTGGATCATCTACACCCGCAGAACCCGCTGATCAGGCTCGGCTCCCCCCGCGTGTCATTACGTGGAGCGGCGCCCCTGCAACAAGGCCGACATCGCGCGGACGTGATGAATATCAGCGTATGCCAGATCCGGTTCGAACGCCTGAATACTGTCAATAATGGAGGCGACCTGCTCGCTTGAGGGGTCATTGGTCACACAGACGATCCGACCTTCGAGCGTTGGCGCATGGCCATGCTCAACTACGGGAATGATGGCGCTGCTGATCATGTTTTGCCAGTGTTCATCAGCCACCCGCTCTGCAAGCATATCGGCCAGAATAAGGGTGCTGACCTGACAGATCAGTACGGGGCGATATCCAAAAACAGCTGCCGCCGTACGCTCAATGGCATGAGCCCGATCCGGCAGCCAGGTACACACGGTCCGCCATGCAGGCCAACTCGTGAGACCGTGCTGATTCATCCATTGCTGCAGTTCATGTTTTGTGATGACCTTCGATGTTACCGCCTTTGCCAAAACGCGATCCATCCCCTCTACCGGGAGACGATTCATACCCTGGCTGGCATCTACCCCTCTATCAGAAATGCCCTCCAGAAGTGCGTCCATGACCTGCGTGTCTGATACGGTAGCTGCATCAGACACCTTGGCGGGATCAAGGATCCGGTGGGGATTTTCAGCCTCGGCAGTGACCTCGTCTAGCAAATGGACTACCTCTGGTACCTCCTCTCCCTTGTCGGGGCCCTCTTCCGGGAAGTCTTCACCACGAAGCCACGCCTCGACGCCTGCGTGGATGAAATCCAGATCCAGGAGATCGGATGCACCATCGCCTCCCGATGAGGCAAGAGGCAAGGCAATCAAGGCTGCCTTCCTGGTTTTCTTTCGTAATGGATTGCGCGATTGGAGTCGACTGAGCACGGTGCGCTTGTGACCTGCAGGTTTATATCCGGAGTCTTTTCTGACGACGCGGGATGCGGCGTCTTCTCTGGTATCGGCAAGAGAGATTTCCTCTAAAGGTGCCTTCGCGTACTCTCGGAGACAACTTCCTCGGATCAGCCGGCGGTGCGCAAGTCCACCACGAAGCGACCACGGATACCCCCTCTCATGAGCTGCTCACAGGCCTCCGGCACCTCATTCAGCGTCACATCCCGGGCAATACGCTCGAGATCGACGGTAGACAGCAGCTCTGTGAGGGCCTTCCAGGCCTGTCTTCGCGGACCCTGAGGGCAGGTGTTCGAATCGATCCCAATCAAACGCACACCGCGCAGAATGAAGGGATACACGGTTGTGGAAAGCTCATGACCACCAGCAAGACCGCATGCAGCAACTACACCATGCGGTTTGATCTGACTCAGAATGGCCTCCAAGACCCGGGACCCAACAGAATCGACACACCCTGCCCATATGCTGCTGTCCAGAGGCTGACGCGCTCCTCCTTCAAAGGAGGAGCGCGCACATATACGATGGGCCCCCAGCGCCCGAAGGTAGTCCTCCGAAGCCGGCTTCCCGGTTACGGCCACCACATCGTATCCCGCGGCGGCAAGGAGCAGGATCGAAAAACTTCCGACTCCGCCCGTGGCCCCGGTAACCAGCACGGGACCCTCCTCGATCGGTAATCCGAAGTGCTCGATGGCCTGCAGGGACAGCATGGCCGTGAAGCCTGCCGTTCCCACGATCATGGCCTCACGAAGGGTCAGGCCCTCCGGCAATGGAACCAGCCAATTCGGGGACATCCATTGAAACCGGCTGTACCCTCCCCATGTCCTCTCTCCCACGCCCCACCCCGTAGACAAAACAGGAGACCCGACAGGAAACTCGGGGTGGTCGGACTCGACCACCGTGCCTGCCATATCGATCCCGGGCACGAATGGCAGGGGTGCGCGGATGATCTTGCCCTTACCGGTCACCGCCATTGCATCCTTGTAATTGATACTGCTCCAGTCCACGCGGACCAGAACACCTCCATGGCGTGGCAGGTCAGCCAGATCGAGTTGCCGCACGCGGGCGCGTTGCACCCCATCCTGAACTACAAGCGCCTCAAAACTCACGGGGGGCCTCCTCTGACGACTTGGATTCGGATGAGGACTCATCCTCTGGACGCCCCTCCGCCGGTGGTACCATCTGCTGCTCGGGAAAAAGGTGACCGAGCGCGACCACCGACTGACCCATCTGCTGAACCCATCGCTCCGTCGCCTCTTCACTGGCCCTGGTCAGCGTGAATGTCCCCAGATCCCCATCCGATCGAACCTGCATTTCGCCACTCAAATCAGACCACTCAGCCTGACGGCCCGCCTGCCAGTGCAGTTCGAAGGTGGCCCGATACACCCTGTCAAGTGCCCGATAGGACCATTCATTGACGAAAACGAATGCCCGCTCGACCTCTCGATTCGTTTCCAACTGATCCAGAACCTGCGCTCCGGCACGCTCAACCAGGGTACGCATTTCTGCCTCGCGCTCCGAAGCGGTCTTGCTGCGAAGTACAAAGCGCCGCGAACTCACGGGCTGCGCTTGTCTTGAAAGGGGGACGTACAGATCGAAAACCACGGTAGCGGAATCCGTGTCCAACATCGAGGACTGGATAGCGTATCGAAAATCATTGTAGCCATCATATCGCGGCAGGATGAACCGCTGCATGCTTCGCTCGATGGGCAAGCGAAGGGATGCCCCCGATGACCCTTCGATGCGGGCCTGAACGTATATGGGTCGCCGCTTCCCCGGTCTGAGAGGCTGCCACTCCTCTGATCCATGTGCCTTGCGCTCAAGGTCAATGTCCGTAGCAATCAATGCACGCTCATAGCCGTGGATGGTATCCAGCGGGAAGGTGACCTCAAATTCAGGGCGCACCCGTTTCGGTGATGCTGAAAAGTGCCGTTGATCGCAGGTGGACCAAGCATCCAGAGATGCACACAACTCAAGAAGAAGGCGTTCCTCGTTACCAAGATCCGAATCCGGAATATGGATGCGTCCAGGAGGTCCTGCGTACAGGGTATCGAAGACGGCATCAAAGACCGTCACCATTTCAGTATCCGGTGTGACCGTCGCAGTATTCCCGGAAGATACCCGCTGTACAAAGTGCGCTGAGACGTCCAACGTATCCCATCCGACGCGCTGGACATGAAGTGTCTCAACGGCAAAGCGGTCGGGACTGTCGCACCCTGTAATGATCCAGGACAACAACAGGGCCAGAGCGATTCTGTCAAACCTGTCCAATGAACAGGCAGGCATCCGCAACGGGCGTATCCCTTCGATATCCTGTCGGGACATGGACCCTACGGGTCGGTACGTTCCCGTGTAATGATGGGCTCGGCGTTGGCATGGACCAGACACCAGAGCTCTCTACCGTGCGGTTCGTCTGCCGCCGAGTAGCACAGCTTGTCACCGAAGACGACGAAATCATTGGGCGTCGATCCGAAGGAGCTTGGCCATGTATCGCGCAGCATCTCGGTTACATTTCCGTTGCTGCGCCACAACTCGACCCCATAACGCTGTGTACGCGCTGCGAAGTACACCCATTCCTCATCGTAGCTGATCAAGGCATGAGGATCAGATCCCATGCTGCCTTCATCGATATCCGCCACCATCTGGACGCCCGTCGAATCCGACCATCTCCAGAGCTCGAGGCCGTGCTCCCCATCTTCGGCCGCGAAGAACAAGACATCGCCATGGGAGTGCATCTCCTGAGGGTTGCCGTCCCGGTCCCCCGGACGCAGATCACGGACCAACACCGGCTCTTCACCCGGCGCAACGGCGAACAGTTCGATGCCGTATTCAGGATGATTTGCAGCAAAGAAAAGCCGACCGGCATGAGCCGTCAGTGAGCGCGGCGAGGAACTGTCGGTTCCGGGTCGAAGATCCGCAACCAACGCAGCCTCACTGCCGTCCCAGGACCACAATTCAATCCCGCTCTCTGGCGTGTAGGCGCTGAAATAAACCAGATCCCCTACTGCAACCAGGTCGGTCGGACGGGAACCTGACGGACCGGGGTTCAACTCCGCAGCCATGGTGACGGTCTCCCCATCGAACCTGAACAATTCGGTTCCGTGACCGCTTCGTTCCGCTGCGAATACGAGTTCGCTTCCGTACACGGTATACCAGGCAGGATTGGCGCTTCCCGGTCCCTGATTGATATCAGCCGTCAATGAAACGCTTTCGCCGTCCCACTGCCACAGTTCGAAGCCTGCAACGTCATCGTTTGCCGTGAAGTAGACGACACCGTTGAACTCGGTGAAACCGACCGGCGATGAGCTGTTGGGGCTTTCTCCAATGTCCTTGATCAACCGATCCTCGGTCCCATCAAGCACGAAGAGCTCCCGGCCATACGGCTCCTTGAGTGCCGTAAAGTGCAATTGGTCCTGGTAGACGAAAAACCGGGCAGGAGCCGCATTTCCCTCACCGGGCTCGATATCCGTCAGGCGAGTCAATCCGCGCTCATCAAGGCGCCAGATCTCCGAGCCGAACGTCATGTCGTTCAGTTGCAGATACAGATCGCCATTCCAGACCAGCATCTGGTTTGGGTTTCCCGCATCGGGACCGGGGATGGCATCCATGACAAGCCCATCAAGGTCAGGGGCTGATGAGCAGGCACTCAGGAAGAGCGCAAGGAACAGTCCAATGGAAGGCAGACGAGTCATCAGGGTAGGTAGATCGTTGGGTTTCGACTGGGTGCGCTAACGACCGCCGGCGCAGAAGGTTTTTTTGATTTTGGACGGAATCGACTCCTTGCGACCTGGAAGGCGTCCAACGAAGGCAATCAAGACGCCGTCGAGCTCCTGAGATTGGCAATTCACCCTGCTTTGTACACAAGGATCCTCTCGCTGTCTAGTTTGTGCCAAAGGCACGTCGGCAAGTCACTATTCCCTCCAATGCATCTGTCCATGAAGCCATCCATCGGAAGAAGTGCCCTCCTAGTGTTCCTGCTCCTGCTCCCTGCCCTCACGGTACATGGCCGTCAGACGGTCAGGCTGACCCTCACCGGGCAGGTGACAGACGCCGAAACCGGCGTGCCGCTTTCGGGGGCGCATGTTTTCATTGCCTCCTCGATGCTGGGAACCACCTCCGATGGCAATGGAGCATATACACTTACCGATGTGCCACTTGGGGCCCACCGCCTGTATGTCTCCATGTTGGGATTCGAAGACGACTTTCTGGACATCCTGTTGCGGGACAATACGGATCAACAGTTCGATTTCGAACTGCAGCCCTCGGTTCTGGAGATTGGCGAAATCGTCGTCGAAGCAGAGCGTGACCGGCGTTGGAAACGCCGACTGGAACGCTTCACCCGCGAATTCATCGGAGAAACGCCGAATGCCGAGCAGACGGTCATCCTGAATCCGGAGGTGCTCGACTTTGAGGAGGCGCGAGGTACGTTCAAAGCGCACGCATCCGCACCGCTGCTCATCGAGAACAGGGCCTTGGGGTATCGCATACAGTATTTCATGAGTGACTTCGAAAGCACGCCGGGGCGGGTCCGATACGACGGCGAAGGCCTGTATGAGGAACTGGATGCGGCCGATGCCGAAGAGGCGGCCCTGTGGGAGACCAGGCGAAGGGAGGCCTTCATCGGCTCCTTCCGGCACTTCATGCTTGCACTCATTGCGGGGCGCAGCGAAGCACAAGGATTCCAGACCTACAGCCGACCGAGTGCTGGCTCCAAGCGTGGGGATGCTTTTTCGGCAGCCTCCACCATTGCCAACCAACGATTTCCCGTAAAGCCGGAGACCTTGCTGTCCGAGGGACAGACGGACGGGGAATACATCCTGGATTTCGACGGACACCTGGAAATCATTTTCATGGGAGAACAGGAAGATCCCGCTTATCTGGACTGGTCGTTACGCCCGGAGCGGTCCAATCCCCGATTCCAGACGTCCTGGACGTTTCTGGATCATGGTCCCGCCATCGTGGACTACAAGGGAGACACGCTGGACCCGTACGCCGTCGTCTTCATGGGGTACTGGGCATTCGAGCGCGTGGCAGATGATCCGCCTCGCGAGTACCGTCCGGGCAATGCCAGCCCTCGGTGACATACTCGCGCTCGCCAGCCTTCCCAGGCCGCTCAGGCAACGAACGCCGACTCCAGATGCTCGATGTCCAATGAGGCTCCGCTGCCCACAATGGCAATGATATCGAAGCGACACGGCGTGCCCTCCAGCTTGCGCTCGTGCAGGAAGGCTTCAGCTGCCATGGTCAGATTACGTCGTTTGGCAGCCCCGACGGCCGCTTCGGGCGCGGCAAACGCAGCATCTTGACGCCATTTCACCTCAATAAATACCAAATCTCCTCCCCGTTCGTAATCGGATGCGGGAAGAAACGCTATGAGATCCATCTCCGCTTTCATGAAGCGATAGTTGCGCTCCAATATGACGTAGCCTTTCTGTTCCAGATATCGGGCAGCGATATCTTCGCCCGCGGCTCCTTTCTGCTGCTTGGGTGATGGCATCGATCAGGAATGGTTGAATGGTTGGTAGGTGCGAATGCAGGACGGGCGATTACAGGAGGTCGAAAGCAGATTCGTGCAACACGGCATGCCCCTGACAGGATCCATGCGGCTTCACTGCACACGGTGCGAAGTGCCTCCGGTTGGTGGTATCTTACTGCCTGGAATAGACACGCTTTCGCCTACCACGTACCCTCGTGTTCGCAACAAACGGCATACTGACACTCACGACCGACTTCGGCACGCAGGACGGATACGTTGCAGCCATGAAGGGCGTAATGCTGGGTATCAATCCGGAGCTTCGGTTGGTAGACGTGGCCCATGACGTCGCGGCCCACGATATCATGGAGGGAGCCTTCATCCTGCGCAGCGTCGCAGCCTCCTTCCCACCCGGAACGGTGCACCTGGCCGTTGTCGACCCGGGTGTCGGCTCTGTCCGAAAGCCGATTGCCATGAAGTACCAAAATCAGCTTTTTGTCGGGCCCGACAATGGTCTCTTTTCGCTGGTGCTTGCCGATAAGACAGCTGACCAGGTCGTCGAACTGGACCAACCCCGCTTCTGGCGCCAAGAACGTGTAAGCGCAACGTTTCATGGACGGGACATCTTTGCTCCCATTGCAGCGCGCTTGGCATCCGGCCTGTCCCTCTCATCAGCGGGTACTCCTACGGACAGCATGCGCTCCCTGTACTGGGCACTCCCGATTTCTGATGATCAGGGCATCCAGGGCTGGGTCGTACATATCGACCGATTCGGTAACTGCATCACCAATATTGAACGCAGCCAGTTCGATGCGCAGCGCCGAGGACGGGATTTCAAGTGCTATGCGGGGACATCCATCATCGCGGTGAACAGTGTGACCTATTCCGACGTTGATGCAGGAGAAGCAACGGTTCTTTTCAACAGCCAGGACCATTTGGAGATTGCCATCCATCAGGGATCGGCAGCCAACCTGCTCGACATCCGAAAAGGTGCTCCTGTCAACATCCTCTTCATGGACGCCAAAACGTAAGATTGTACGTGGATCCTGACGTAGACGACCTGTATCTGTATGCCCAGCTGGTGGCTGAGAGCGCTGACGAAGCAGTAGCTCTGGTTCACGCCGCGCTTAGAGAGCAAGAACGGGGGCATCATGCTGATGCGGGAGAACTGATTACGCGTATCTGGCATCATCATCATGCCTCCGGACGATCCATGCCGGAGGGCGCCTGGCTGGCCGCTCGCGAGGTGCCGGCATCGTTGGATAGTATCCTCCCCCGGCTCATGGCACGCGTTCCTCCCTCCCGCAGACTTGCCATCGCGAGAGCTTTCCGTGGCACAGACACGTCGGAATCGTCTGAGAAGGAGCTTTTTCTGCGGGCCATCCAACGGGCGCTCGATGCTGAGAACAAGACGCACATCGGACGCCAGATAACCATGGAGGCCCTCGAAGCCTCCATGAATCGCTACCTGTTATCGCACCTGGCTCCGGTACCCGACACGCTTCGTCAGGCCGTGAGGCAGGTAAGTGAACCGTCGAAAAAGGGTAGAAAAGACCGCCTACCGCTGCCGGCACGTATTGCTGCGGGTGTTCTGGTCATTCTTCTGTCGGCTGCCATCGGATCCTGGATCACTTCGGAGCCTGGACCCTCGTCAACACCCCGCTCCGAGCTGTTCGACGGCCTGGCGGGCTTGACCGTTCAAGAAGCTGAATTCAGGAGTTCAGACCCTGAGCAAGTGGAACGCTATGTGGCCGATCGCCTTGATCAGCGCCTGCGCATACCACGTCTTGAGGAGGGCGCTCTGGAGGGTGTTTCGACGGTGGAACTGCGTTCCAGCCTGAAGCTCCCTGTGGTCCATTACGAGGACCGGACGGGTGGAGATAGGGTATCTGTATTCGTCATGGACTATCGCTTTCTGGAACGTGCACGCAATGCGTTCATGATCGACGAACGGATACTCAATCAGATAGCAGAGGAGAGTGCAATAGACATACGCAACGCGCCCGACTAC
>Ga0181568_10001071_pt1 | contig 25190 bp, 39 predicted proteins | sample 101ome_20_FD_133758 | JGI IMG/M metagenome (GOLD analysis project Ga0181568, IMG submission 133758) | Coastal salt marsh microbial communities from the Groves Creek Marsh, Skidaway Island, Georgia - 101404AT metaG (megahit assembly) | ecosystem: Environmental > Aquatic > Marine > Intertidal...
ATATTTAACTATATATGTTTTGAAGTTTTTGTCAACTTAAATCTCATTTATCATTGAATAAATAATTCTCCAACTACCTCCCGCAAGACCACAAGAGATACCATAAGGTAATCCAAGGGTAGAGGTTTTGTCGTCATGTTTGTCTTGCCATTCAATGTGTTCTGCCACATTACTTAAAGCAGAATAAAACCCTTCGTAGTTCACTTGCCGACCTTGACCGACAGAGCTTTGGGTATACATATTATAAATGCCCTTATTTTGAGATGCATCCGTCCATGCAAAACTATACCAACCTAATTGATTATCCCCTTCCATCATTGCGTGGCAATCAGCCGAGTACGCTTCGGGATAAGTGCGTTTTATATCGTAAGCAATACCTGCACCCATAACATTGTGAGTATTGCACGAATGGGCTATAAAGTCTAACCCATGGAAATGCATTTTAAGTAAATTTCCTGAAATTATCTCGATCTCGTTGACTATTGTCTGCATGCTAGTTATTAAAGCATCTTTCAAGTCCTTCGTCAAGACTAATTTTTGATATCTTCATAATATGTTAAATTTTTGAGTTAATATCTGAACAAGTTTCCGAGCATCTTTCTCGCTCAATGCATCCAAATAAGCTATTATTATTTGGAGGGCATCATATTCATACTTTTTTTGTTGAAAGTTTAATTCTTGTTCGTTCATCAATTATTTCTATATTATTTGTCAGTATTTCCATTTCTCTTTTGTATTAAATCAGCCATATAAGATTCATAATGTTTTAAAGTCCAATTATATGTATCAATATATTCAAGCGATTCTTCACCCATCATTTCTTCTACCTCGCTCCAATCGTGCATCCAATTATTTTCTGCACTTATCTTAGGATGATACTTAAAGCCACATAACTCAAGATATTCATCGACGCTAATTTTAATATTTTTATTAATTAATTCTAATACATTCATATCCATGAATCATCTATCTAGTTCCCTTTCCTTCTTATTCATCTCCTGTAAGGAGATACCATATTTGTAAAGATAGCAAGACAAAACACATTCCAATAAATAAAAAAGTTTCTTTAATGATGTTTAATTTATTTTTCATTTACATTTAGCACTAATGGCTCATTCAGCCAACCTTTCCCGTTGTGCATATCTTCTGTTGGGGGAGGATTAAGTGGTAAACCTAGAGCCACAGCTAATTTATAACTATCTCCAGGTTTAAGGTTTACCTTTTTGCCATTTACCCAAACAACATAAGGATACATGCCTCCAATATTAAGGGGAAACGGAATTGAATTGATTTGTATTTCTGAATATATTGGCAATGCAACAGACTGTTTCATTGGGGCAGATGTTGTTGCGCCTATAAAATAAAACACAATTAAACAAAAACCAATACTAACCCATTTTTTCATGTTTTTATATATTTCTGAAGCTCTCCTTCAACCTTTAATTCTGACTCTATATCATTAACGATATTTGCGCCAATAGATATTTCATGGTCTTTAGATAAAGAATCTAGCAATGAAACAATGCTTTTACCCGTTTTCTTTCTGTATTCTTCTCCCGAAAGAAATAAGTTTTCGGTAGTCATCAAGTTTAAATCATCTATTTTAATAAGAATATGGTTCACTGCATCCGAACTTCCTCTTACTCCTAGCTTTATTTTCATGTAAATAATTTATACCACATCTATTTATTTGTCAACAAAAATAATCAACTATAGAATTTATTATTTGTTGTAATATTATAGTCGTATTCATGCAAATACCACCTCAAATTTCTAAGCTTCAAATACAAACTCATGGTGCTTGTAATGCAAATTGTGCATTTTGCCCTTATATTGAAAGTTGGCACAGAAAAAATTATGGAGTAATGTCAGAAGAATTATTTATAAAAATATTAGACGGAATGTTTTGGGCAAAAAGATTTATATCTAGCGAGCAAGGTAAAGTATGCCCTTATTTAATGCAAGAACCATTAGCAGACAAAAGGATTTTTAGGTTTATAGATTTAATTTATGAAAGATTTCCCTCTACAGAAGTTGAAATTTCTACAAATGGCAGGTTATTAAGTGAAGATTACGCAGATAAATTAATTGATAAAGTTCACAATAAACGACATAGAATTTGGTTTAGTTTTCACGGAATAAATAAAACAACTTTTGAAGATATTATGAAAATAGATTTTGAAAAAACTCTTAAAAATGTAGTTAATTTTCTGAAAAAAGCTGAGAAGCTAAATTTGAATGTGGTTATTCGAGGTAGCGGCAAACCACAAAATAAAGGCAAAAAATGGTTTGAGACTGAAGAATATTTTCAATTTTGGAAAAGAATTGGCGAAGAAAATAATTTAGATATTCGTAATTTTGATATAGGCACTTTTGATTATCACGATAGAGCAGGAACGATATACAGAAGTGAAAGAAATGCTTCAGATAATCGCAATGGAATTATAAGAAAAATCGACAAGGATAATCCTTTTTATTGTCCCAGATTAGATAAATGGCTTCATGTAATGTGGAACGGAGATATAAGGCTTTGTTGCCAAGATTATCATAAAGAAATTGAGCTTCCTAATTTAAATGATATGAGCCCTCTTCAATACTTTACTAGCGATGAATATAAGAATATATTCGGAAAGCATTGTGGAGAAATTGAAAGCGAAGAAAATTTTATTTGTAAAAGGTGTCTTGAACCTGGTTCTCCAAACTGGAAACCCCTGCGGAATTAATTCCAAAACTATTAGGATTGTCTTCGTAGTTAAAAAATAAATTCTCAAACACTTGTTTTCGATTCATAAAATGTAAGTACATTATTTCGTGATTATGATAAAACAATTTCCCTTTAGACCACATCCAGTCTCCGTCTAGGTCAGATATATGTGAAGCAGACATACGCAAGAATTCCATTCTTTGTTTAATAACTGAAGAAGGGAAATTATAACTCCACCTCAATTCCATTCGCAAATCTAATTGCCTGTATAAAGCAATAATTCTTTCGTCAAAAGCACAATGGATGTTTGAACAGATAATTTCTTCCCAGCCTATTTTTTGAGGGTAGTTGTGATTTCCTTCGTTCTTGCATTTCAAGTTGCTTGCAAAAGATTTAGTATATTTTCTGTATAGGGTGTTAATTTTATCCGTGTTTTTATAAATTGTAAAGTGTCCAGCCAAAGCATTTTCTCTAGTACTAAAAATTTCAAAATACTGATTCGGTATAAACTTATAAATATCTCCCCATATTATATCTAGATCGCAATGCCCCCAGTAATCAAATCCTTTATTGTATTTTTCAAAGATAACTCCATACATAGGTCGAAAATCACACAACTTAATTGGACTTTGGACTGCAACTTTTAATTTTAACTTGTCAGAAGCAAGCAAATCAAACTCTTTAACTGACATAGGGACAAATTGTACATTTGAAGGGTGTGCAGTGGGTAATTTAGTGTCTGTAAATATCAACCAATTAATTTTTGTATTATATTTGCAACTCAATAAAAAAGCATCAAACCAATTTGGTAATGCGCCAAAATAAACGATGATTAACTGGATTTTTACCATTAAATAAAAGAATGTAACCTCATTATTTGCCTACCACTATTTTTGATTCTGTCAAAATGCCAAGCGTGTCGAAGAACGCACTCGCTTTCGTTTACAGTTAGCTTAACTTGCATCGGGTTATGCGGACCTCGAATAAAATTGTGCCGCTGTAAAGACTTGAGGTGAATAAAGCTTTTTGTAGGAGAATCTCCTGCATCAAAATTACAAATTGTTAAAGCGTTATTGTTGATGTCAAGGGGTCTGTTCGTAGTAATAATTTTATTTTTTAATAAAAGGTGAGTATTTTGATTTTTCAAAAAATCATTAATATTCTGAAAGCGATTATGAATAAAAGGAAATTCGTCTGGTTCAAGATAAATTAAAAAATGAAAGCTCTCTCTAATAGAGTGGTATAATATATTTTGATATGCCCGATAAATATTTCTCCAATGTAAATTCCACTGATTTTCTCCTCCATAAGGAAAGTTGCACATTTCCACATAAGACAAATCCTCTACAATGGGAATCATCGAATCTCGAGTTTGATTTTTTTCTAAATTTTGATTCTTATTTGGTTGAAAAATATTTTGATTTCCTTCGTTGTTAAATAAAAAAACTTTATCAAACCCTAGCGCATGAACATGGTTAAGCCACTCGATTATTCTATGATTATAAAATTTAACGCAACAACCTATTGCACTAAAACCTTTGAATTGTCTAAATGCAAATTTCGGACAAAAAGTATATTTATAATTTTGACCCTTAAAATCAAACGAAAAGCTCACCGAGCTTGTTGAGTTCGTAAATAACTTTAAAACAAAATCTGGCAAATTATCTGAAACATCCATCTCGCAATCAATGCATTGATTGTTTTGAAAGGCTTGTGGTGAAGAAAAATGGTTGTCTCTTTTTTCCCAAAAACCCTCTTCCTGTTTGTTCGACTCAGAAAATTGACCGTAAATCAAAATATGATTTGGTTTCTGAATAGCGAAATCAGAATACAGTAAAAATTTAGCCATTTAAATCTTCTATGTTCATTTCAATCCATTCATTTGAATCAAAATCCTCACAAGGTTTTGAGAATTTTATTTTGTCATAAGTCAATATATTTTTTTTGCTTTTATTTGCATCGTCAAGCATCATGTTTAAGGTTTGAATAAGTTGTTTAGGGCTGTGCTCCTCAAGTTCTGGCTCTTCGCTATGTGCAAATATTTCACCATCATCATTGTACATTACCTCGTACAAGCCATACAAGTCTCCTCGTTTAATTATTCTATAATTCCACATTACCAATTTTTAATTATATTAGCCACTATAAAACCACAAGTAATCATATTTGTCAAGACTATAATAGTTCGTAGAATTAAACTTACCTGTGCATCTTTTAAAGACAGTATGGGTATGTCTGGTTCATCATCATCTGTTCTACCCACTCGATGATCTAATGTTCGCGCCCAAATTAACCATAATTTTTTCATGTTAAAACTCTAATAATTTTTGAAATTTATTGTAATCAACAAAATCTTCTAATGTATTGCTGTTAGAATCGTTCTGTGCAATATTTATTAATTGTCGTTTATTTGACATCCATTTTCTTCCTGTCCAAACTTGTACTCCTTTGATGTACGATTTGTATTGAGAAGGTATTTCGCTATATACTCCGATATACAAGTATTTGAAGCCGTATTCTCTTGAAAGTTCTACTTCAAGATGATTCGAGAGATTGCCCAATGATAATTTTGGCTCGGAGTAATCCCAAAAAAACAAACCCGAAACAAAACTGTTTCCGAACTGCTGCATTGCTGTACAAGCTACAATTCGATCATCTAGCATAAATAAAATAAAATGACTACTATCATCAATAATATGCTTAATAAAACCATCTTTATCTAATATATCTTTGTAGTTTTTGTGGGTTACATATTTATTGTATATTTGATAAAGAGTAGATAATACATTTAAATCTCCATATATATCTTTTTGCTCTATTATTTGATACTTAAAGTTTTCTAATTTTAATGCTTTTAAATGCTTACTTTTTGCGCGGAACTTTTCACACTCGATTCTTGTACTTCTTAATTGACACCAAATTTGACGCTTATTTGCCTCACTTTCTTTCGCAAATTCACAATCATCAGTATAAAAATAAGTAGGCAACCAACCCGTAGCTAGAGCCCCATCCTCTTCGCCACTATCAACCCAAGCAGAAATAAGAGTATAATTAAAGTCTGTATCAGCTTGTTTGGAAATAACATGGTCGTAAAATATTTTCATTCTATTTATTACCCTCCAAATTTATATCCAAAATACTTAATGTCTTTCGCTTATTTTTCAATAAGCAATCTTTTTATCACTTCTATTGAATGCGTTGTGTTCCTTAAATGGACATTACCATCTGAGAATTCATCTTTTATGAAACCTTCTTCATCGCAACTTTCATCATAAATATCGAAATAAAAATAATTATTCTCAATACATAGTTCTCTTAATAATTGATTCATGTAAAGGTAATATTCTCTCCTTTCAATATCGCTTCCTAAGAATGGATATCGATGATACTTTGGTTCATCTCGGTATCTGTGAGGAGGAACTACATTGTATACGCAAGTTTTTAAGTTATTATATTGGCTAACATTTTCCCTTATCGCATTAAAATAGTTGCGCACGATTTCTTCGATTACATTCTTATAAGATTTCTCTTTAGTGATATGTTTGTGAACATGATTCCTACAATCAATCTCACCAAAACAAAAAATTACCACATCATCTTCTTCGACTGCATAATCTTTAATGTTTAATAGATTTAAGCCTAGACGACCAAAGGTGAACATTAGTCTTCCTCCAATATGATTGCATTTTATTTTAACATCTGCCATGTTAATATCTGCCATGTTAATATACCCCCAATGAGAGTGCTTATCTGATGCATGGCTATCTCCAAATGTATGTATATTCATTTAACATCAAAGTCTTTATTTAATTGCTTTAAATACCATGTTAGTGCCATGGTTTGACAGTTTCCTATTAAAGATATTTTCATTCTACATTATATATTTCTGTATTGGGTTTAGGTATAAATTTATCAACAAAAAGTGGTGCAACTGAGTATCCATCAAAATGGTGATCATGTGGATTGTTATTTAAGAATTGTGGAGAAACACAATAATTTTCTTGATCAAATGTTTCAGATGAAATATCAAAATACAGATAATTGTTATTTTTTGCCATAATGGAAAGTTGCTTGTTATACTCAAACGTGCAATCTATTCTTTCTCGCAGACTTGCATCAACTTCGCTTCTCGCGCCATGCAAAAAACGTTTGTCTGTATTATCTTTTATGGTGGGAAGAGTAGCACCGACTACAACGATCTTATCTTTTGGGAAAACTTTCTCAACATCATTTTTAAGAAATTCCGCCAAATTATTTACTGCAAGCATAATTTGGTCTTGTATAGTTTCATTATACTTTTTTGCACGATACCATATAACAAATCCACAATCGACTTCACCAAGCATTATTGCAAAATAATCATAGTCGTTATGCTTTTTTATTCTAAGATTTTTACGAAAAATAGATAGTGCTTTTGTTTTGCTGTTGGGGTTTACTACGCCTTGAGCAGTAGCACCCCCTGCCCAACAAGTATCAAATTTTACATCGTTTTGAATTTTATTTGCTCCATCTTTTATATAACACCGTGTGTGCGAATCCCCAAAAAATAAAACTTTCATCTTCTTCATTCTACATTATATATTTCTGTATTGGGTTTAGGTATAAATTTTACACTATTATTTACTATATGGTCATCCCATATGATCTTATTTGTTGGTTGCGCCGCAAAATTGCCCTCCTTTAATTTTATAAAATGAAATGGTTTATAAAACTTTGGGTCTTCTGCACGATCTGATCCATAAGGTTCTAGGGTAAACATATATTGACCATGGTGAAATTCTTTATTTTCATCAAAAAACTTACAATTCATATATTTGAGATAATCGTATTCAATAACGCTATTAGAATAACTAAATGCGTCATAAGTCATCAAGAACGACAAATCTCTTTGTGGGGCTTCCTTGAGCCAACAAAAGGCATGTAAGGGTAATTTTGTATACACTGCACCATTTTCAATCATAGCTACGAATGTCATAGCTTGATTTTTAATTGTATGCACTCCGAAAATTACACAATTTAAATGATCAGGTATATCTTCAGAGTTGGAGACGAATTCTCTCCTTAAAAAACATTTTATTGCAGGTGTATTATTGCAAAGTTTCACACGTTATATTACACTAACTAATTTTATGTGTATATCATAATATGAGTAACTATAAGCCAAAACCTTTCACAAGAGAAATTTGTGAAGAAATGAAAAAAGAAATGGAGCTTCCGTTTGACGATAAAAGAACATTATGTAATGTGCTAAAGCAAGCCTATAGATGCAGTAAAGAAGAAAGTTATAACCTTGAAGCAGTCAGAGCTCTACTTTTAGAAAGTCTATGGATGGGGCAGAGAATGCATGCAAAATTATATGACGACCAAAAAGACGAAATCTGTAAGGAATTTATTGGACAAGATGAAGATGAAGATCCATTTTCCGTAGATTGGTCAAATTTAGATGGTCGTAATGTTGCCCAAGGAAATTGGGATTAATTAAAAATACTGGGTGATTTCACCCATACAAACCAAATTGCGAAATGAAAAAAATATTATGTTTATTGATTGCCTTATTGATGGTAAATAGTTGTTATGATGTAAAATTTGATGAAATTAAGTCTATCCCAATACAAGAAACAGATAAAGTTAATTATTTGACTCGAGCTGAATTTGGATACTATTTCAATAGAAGTTTAAGTCGAAATTCTGTCCCCACAAAAATACCAACAGATATTAAGTTTGTTTTGCTTGATAGTAAATTTCAAGAAGTTGATTATTATTTCTTTAGAAAGTTTAATAATTGGTTCAAGAAAGTGAAATTTGAAAATGGGATCATGCCTATTAATCAAAACGAAGCCCTTGATTGTGATAATTTTGCAATGTTGTATAAATCATTAATGAGTGTTGCAAGCTATAAATCAAATCATGATACAGCCCCAGCAGTAGGTCTTATTTGCGTCATTCAAAATCACAAATTTGGAGGTATACCAAAAGGAGAATTACACATGCTTAATATAGTTTTTACAAATCAAGGATGGTTTATATTTGAACCTCAAACAGGAGAATTTATTGAAATAGATAAATATCCAAATCAGGATAGTATATATCTAATTATAATATGAATCGCAAAAATTTTTTATTTTTTTCAATCATCAATAAAGGAGATAATGAATATAACCCTCTTTTGTTAAACTTTAGAAAACATTTATCTAAATTTAAATCGCTCTTGCGTTTGCATAAATTGTTTAAAGTAGAAGGTAAAACTAGCGAGTATAACAATAGTTCATTTAATTTTATTGTGCATAAAAAACTAAAAATTACTAAAGAAGCTTTAATGGAAAATAAGATAGTCTTTTGTTCTGACTTAGATATTGTTTTTTTAAGAAACCCTTTGCCTCGAATGACGGAATTAATTAAAACTTATGATATAATTTTTCAGAGCGATTACAGCGGTGAAGGAGATTCAATTAAACAATGGGGCTACAAAAAGAGAAATCCACAAATATGTACTGGGTTTTTTATGGTTAAACCCTCTCCTCTAACTATTGATCTATTTGACCCAGAGAACTATACCCTTAAATCTAAAAACGTAAAATGCGATCAAGCTTATATTAATGAAAAATTGAGATTGGTTCCTAAATATGAAAAATTAAAAATTAAAGTTTTAAGCCTTGATTATTTTCCTACTGGCTCTTACTGGTATAACTTTCACAAAAGAAAAATAAAACCTTTTGTAATTCACTTTAACTGGCTTAGAAGTTTTAAGCAAAAAATTAACAAAATGAAATTAGAAAAACTTTGGATTATTTGATTATGCTAATATCTCACTCTCATAAATTTATAACCATTGATATCCCAAAGACAGGAACACGCTCTATGAGAACATCTCTAGAACCCTTAAAGATTTTAGATGTCATAGGTGGTCCATATTCAACCAAAGATAATCCTTTTGCACAGCATGGTTCAGCAACTTCAGCAAAAAGACAATTTAATCAAAACGAGTGGAACTGGCAAGAATATTACAAATGGATTATTGTGCGTAACCCATGGGATAGATATTTTAGCTTTTTTAAATACTTTAAGAGTTATGGTGAGAAATATTTGAAACGAGACAAGTCAATAAATTGGAAGCCAGTTACAATAAATCAAGGTAAAATGTGCGTAAGATTATTTAAGAACAAATCCACCAAGCAAGCATTTAAGTCTATAATTTTAGCTCAAAAATCTCAAGATACATATTACATGGATGCGCAAAATGAAATTATAGTAGATTATATTGCAGAGTTTGAAAAACTAAATCTTGAGTTTTTTAGATTTTGTGATAGAGTCGGAGTTAACACGCCATCACTAGCTCATGGAAACAAAAGCTCCCACCATCTAAGATCTGAAGATGTATATGATCAAGAGTTAATTGACCTAGTAGCAGAAAAAGAAAAGAGTGTAATAAAGTTGAAAGGATATAAGTTTAAATGAAAAGATACATAATACATGCCCCTCACAAGTGCGGATCTACTGTTCTTCGAAGAATGACAGCAGACATAACCAATGTCGACATACGACCAGATAAGGATTTTATTGTACAAACAGACATAGGTGAAGCGAAATTACACTTCTCTCGAGAGCTTGACCTTAACCAAAAATTCACAGAAGAAGAGCAAGTTATCTTTATCCCGCGCAACCCGATCTCTATATGCATCTCTGCTTATTACTCTTTTGGATACACACATAGAAAGCCGAGGCACTTAAGCCACGATCGATTTATTCGCTGGCGCAACAGAATACGAAAGGCAGGTCTTGCGCCGTATATCGACAAATTCATAAAAAATTCATGCATTGCTATACAAAATATATTAGATGTTAATTGCAGCAACAAGGCCATTATACCTTATGAATTAATGATTACTAATTTTAGTGATTTCTTGAAGAATTATTTAGCTGCAATTGACATGAGCAACTCATACCAATCAGCATATTCTAAATGGAATAGTGAGTTTTGTCCAATTGCAGACCAAAGTGATCGAATCGAATCTGGAGAGATAAAAACACACAAACGTACAACAGACATTAATGAGTGGAAACAAAAGTTAAGTCAATCTCAATTGCAAAACATCTTAGAACAATACCCCGTTATCAAAGAATACTGCGAACTACTTTCAGCGTATAATTTATAATATTTTAATAGCATGATCAAAATATTAACATCTCCATATTTAAAAGAAAGATTCTTAAATAATTCCTTTTGTGATCAAATTAAATTTGTCAACCCATTTGATGATTATGATTTTCGTTTCGCGCAACGATGGTTTAACAAATATGATCCCAGTAAAATAGGATCTCGTGAAATTTCTTATCTTGGTGGGGTTCGAGCCAACATCGACAGAGACGTGGTCAGAATTCGAGATGGGGATTGCGTTGACAACAGGATTTTACCTCGACCTGATTTTAAGAATTTTTGTTTCACAGGAAATGATTTTTGTGATGTTCCTTACCTCATACCAGCTCCCTATGGTCCTAGATTTGGAGATAATACAACAATTAAAAACCAAACTTTCAACAATAAAGTTTTTTGGTCTGGTACTTTAACTCACTCAACCAGACACAAATTTTGGTCTTTTTACAGCAAAATAGATGACGAAAAATTCAATGTCTCCCTTTTTAATGAAAGGGTCTACAGAGATGGTTTCAAAGAAGGAACCTATGAAGCCTTTTTAGACAACTTATCTAAATCAGATATAGTTTTCTTGTTGCGTGGTGATAGAATTTGGGCTCATACATTTTTTGACATTATAAGAGCTGGTTGTATTCCTGTTATGATTTCGTCCATGAATTATTATGGATGGGAGAATATATTTAAAAATGTTGACGACTACATGTTAAGGTTTGATTTAAGAGAACATACCATGGAATACATACATCAACAAGTTGCATCTTTACTAGAAGACAAGGAGCGTGTGTTGTATATGAAAGCAAATATTCGTAGATTTCACGACATGTTCTTTAAGCACGATTGTGCTACATTTGGCTTCTCAGAGTTTTTGATGGCAAAATGCGTGGAAATATATAAAAATGATTTTGATATCAAGAAAATTGATGATCTATTTATATGTCCTGAAATCTTAAATTTAAAAGGGTTAGATCATAAGTTATGATTAAAATTCATCATCGAGGTCGTCTTGGCAACATAATGATTCAGTTTGCCGTAGGGTATATTCTTGCAAAAAAAACTGGCCTAGCTTTAAAATATTCTAGACCAAACAAAAACAACTTTATAAAAAAATTTAAAATTAAGCTTCCAAGGGGACAATCTTACTCTAGCACGATTGAATTAGGCGACACAAACTGTTATCAATATTTAAATAACCCCCAAAAAGATACAGGTTATCTAATACGTGGTTTTTTCCAAGATTCTAAATTTCTTTGTAACTATAGAAATGATATAATAAAATTATACCAATTCGATAAACCTCCAAAAATCGCAATAAGACAAAAAGATTGTTTTATTCATGCCCGCATTGGCGATTTGCTCAATAATCCAAATCGCAACATGGCATACTTTCGGCCAGATTATCTAGAACAACAACTAGAAACTGCAAGAAACAGTTTTGATACAGTATATATTTCGTCTGACACTATCGATTATCCTCCCTTGGTTGAACTAATTGATAAATATGACTTAACTGTTTATCAGTCAGATCCGCTTGAAACTATTTTATTTGCTAAGAATTTCAATAATTTAATACTGTCTGCTGGCAGCTTTAGTTACTGGATGGCATATTTAAGCGAAGCTAATAATATAACAGTGTACAAAGGTAAACAAGATCCATTGCAACAAAAAAATGCATGGAATTATAACAAAAATGTTCAATTTAGCCTATAAAACGCAAAAGCAAAAATATTATGCAATACTACGGACAATACAAGACTGACCAATTTATACAAGAAAATTATATCAATAAATCATTCACTAATGGCTCTTTTTTAGAATTAGGAGCTATTGATGGTGTTAAATTTTCGAATACTAAATTTTTTGAAGACAATATGGGCTTCAACCATGGTGTGTTAATAGAACCTGACCCTCAATCTTTTTCTGAACTAAAAAGAAATCGACCCAAAGCTGAATGTTTTAATTTTGCTATTCATGAATTTGAAAAAGAAGCTGATTTTCTAGTTAGTGATCAAAACGCAGTTGGATGCCTTAAACAAGGCTCTTCTAATCAATTTAAATCAAGGTGGCATCAAAACAGTTCTGTAATAAAAGTTCCCTGTGCGCCCTTAAGTTCTATCTTAAAAAAGTCTAATCTAAAATATATAGATTTATGGAGCTTAGATGTAGAAGGCGCTGAATTACATTGTTTAAACACTATGGATTGGAGTATTCCTATCGGCCTTATTGTTGTTGAAAATAACGAAAACAAAGAAGAAATTGATTGTAAATTAAAAGAACATGGGTTTACATTTACTGCACAAAACAGAAGCAATGGTTATTATTTTAATAAAAAATATTTTCGAAAAAATTTATTTTCCATGAATTTATTATTATGAATGCAAATTTGGTCTATAAGCTCGCAGAATGTGTATATACATATATAATGAATGCTTGCGCAAAAAATAAATAAACCACTAACTTACCAAAAATATGAATAATAAAAAATTTAATTCGCTAACCACATTAAATCTAAACTGCAACGATCAACGATGGTCTGAGTATATGTTTTGCATATCTAAAAATCTACAAAACGAATTAATAAATTCTATCTATATTGGTATAGAATTAGATGAAAATAATCAAGATCATTTAACAAAGTTCAATCACATATCTTCCTTTGATAAAAGAGTCGTTGTGCATAAAATAATAAACAGGCCGACATTTGCAGAATTATTTGCATTTTGCAACAATATCAAAGGAATGTGGATAATTTCCAATGCAGATATTTATTTCCCTGAGAGAAATACAAATAAGTTATCTATCCTTCTAGAAAGAGATTATAACAAAGAATGTTTTGTGCTTACAAGATATAATATATTAGATGAAATGAAAGAAAAAAGGCGGGGCCTAACTCGTAAGTTTGATAATCTGAGACTGAGAGCTATGTGGGGCAGGACTAAAAATGAAGGGTCTTCTATTGATTCTTGGATTTTTGAATCGCCATTTGATTTCTCTGAAGCAAATTTTGATATACAACTAGGACAACCCCATTGCGATGTAATGATGAATCATGAACTTTCAAAACTACGCAAAGTAACAAATCCCTGTCATTCGGTAATATCTATTCACAGGCACAAAGGGTGGTATGCTTGGTATAAAGATGTAGAGTTCAATGGTAAATCTATGGACCTCGAAACCTACATGCGTCTCATGCAAAAGAAAGGGCACAGAGGTAAAAAGATAAGGTTCTCACACCTACCTCAAAAAAGCCCCGCAGGAAAAAATGATCAGCCACAAACATAAATTTATTTTTATATTTCCACCTAAAACAGGCTCAACAAGTCTTTTAAGCGCACTATTACCACTTGCGGAAATTGAAAAAGTTAGAAATCAAAGACAACTTAACTCATTTGACTTTTGGGAATATATAGAAGATTACAAACAAAACATATGGAGCGATTTCTCGAAATGCCGCCTAAGAAAACACGCAAATCTAGGATCATATCACAAAAAAAACTTGCAACAGTACAAAATTTTCGCATGCATAAGAAATCCATATGATAGAATTATTTCATTGTGGAAATGGGAAGAATCAACTAAAAAAAAATATAATGGAGTTAGTTTCAAACAGTGGTTAAATATGAGAATGCACTGGTGGCACCGTCCTCAGTTTGATTTTTTACAAACTGACATAATTAATATGTCTTCAATTAATTTAGTTAGGTTTGAAAATATACAACAAGACTTCAATAATGCCTGTGACAAAATTGGATTACCGAGACAACAACTTCCACACAAAAACAAAACAAAACACAAACACTACACCGAATACTACGACGATGAAACTCGTGAGATTGTTGCGGAACGATACGCAAAAGACATAGAGTATTTTGGTTATAAATTTGGAGAATAAAATATGAAGGAAAGATTCTTATATACAAGGTTTGACAATTTTATTTGGTTCCTTGTTCCAAAGACGGGAAGTCGTAGTATGTTTGATTTTTTTATAAATAAAAAATTATATTTTCCTCGCGAGAAACTTCAAGCCTTCCCTAACGACTATTCTAATTGCCTTAAGTTTGCATTTGTAAGAAATCCTTGGGGAAGATTAGTGTCAACTTATGAAAACAAAGTAAGTCAACCTAATTCACCTAGAATTAAATTTTTTAAGCAATTTAAAGGAGGGTCGTTTAAAGAATTTATCAGGTGGATAGGTCTAAATGGCGATGATCATGACAGACATATTAAACAGCAAACATCACTTGTTCCATACGATCTTGTTGATTTTATTGGTAAGTTCGAAAACATCCAACAAGACTTTAATAAACTCTGCGATAAAATTGGAATTCGACAGCAACAACTACCACATTTAAATAAAACAAACCACAAACACTACACCGAATACTACGACGATGAAACTCGTGAGATTGTTGCGGAACGATACGCAAAAGACATAGAGTATTTTGGTTATAAATTTGGAGAATAAAAAATGAAAAAAATAAACTTACAAACTCGGCGTATGGTAAATGCAAAAGCAGATCCTAATTATGAAGGATTTCAAACCAATTTGTTATTTGGATTAGATGAGCTATGCGAGAAATTTATTGATAAAAATTCGACCATATTAGAAATTGGATGTTACAACGGCATTAGCACTTCATTGTTTTGCTACTACGCAAAAGAAGTTGATGGAGTTGACATAAAGATATCAAAAAAATTATTTGATTTACGAAACCAAGTTGATAATTTAACTTTATACGAACAAGCTAGTCGTACCTATCTCAAAGAGGCAATATCACAAAATAAAAAATATGACTTAATTTACTTAGATGGTAATCATTCTTATAACGCGGTAAAAAATGAGATACTATTAGCTCAGCAGCTTTTAAAGCCTAATGGAATACTTTCTGGACATGACATGGTAGAGGGAAATAAAAGACGAAATAATGGTGTATTGAAAGCTGTCTATGAAGTATATCCAGAAATAGAAAAAGGAGACATAAGGCTTTATCGGTTTTCGGACAGTTCATGGGCCATTAAACACTTATGAAAATCATAGCATTCGGAAATAGCAGATACAAAAGAATAGCTCACAATTGGGCTCTTTATTTGCATCGTCATGGAATTGAAAACTATACAATATATTCCTTAGATCAGGATATATATGATTATCTCGTTAAAAACAAAATTAATACTGAATTATTGCCTCTAGATATTTTTGAAGAGGGAGATCATTTATGGAACTGGAGAGAAAGATTAAAGTTTATTTTTAAATTATTAAATGAAGGCATAAATGTTCTGCACTCTGATCTTGATGCTGTTTGGCTTCGTAATCCATTGAGCTTGATAGATAGACAATATGATATTGTGTCGTCAACTGGCACATTTCCTCGAGATGTGTATAATAAAGTTGGCTTTACGTTGTGTATGGGCTGGATATATTATAAATCATCTACTATTGTCAAGGAGTTATTTGAGAGCGTTCTAAATGCAAAAACGGACGATAATTTTGATGATCAGCTAGAATTTAACCGCGAAATCTTTAATGGAAATTGGCAGAACTTAAAGTTAAAAACTTTAGATCAATCAATCATATCAAGAGGTCAACCTCATACCGAGAATACATATGTCGCCCACCCCCTTTCGGAAAAGCATATTGATCGTGAAAAATTTTTAAAAAACAATAATCTTTGGGCGCTAAAATGATCAGCCTAAAACATAAAGCTTCATTTATACATATACCTAAAACAGGAGGTTCGACGATCTCATCAGTTCTCTCTCAAAATTCATTCAAATCTTTACCAGAAAGAATAAAAGAACATAAGTGTAATGTGCTAAATCCACATGAATGGACCACGAAACATTCTAGAATACATGAGCTAGATATGCAGTACCAAAACTTTTTCTGTTTTACATTTGTTAGAAACCCTTGGGATTTAATGGTTTCTTCTTACAACTGGTGGACGCAAAATGTTAAGCTCTCTACAAGAAAAGATTATGGTCAACTACTCAAAACAAAAGGGTTTAAGTCTTTTATTGAAACAAACTCTTCATACATTAATGAATGTTACCACGGAGGTGAAGGCCAATTATATTGGCTGAATAATAAAATAAATTTCATTGGAAGATTCGAAAATCTACAACAAGACTTTGATATCGTCTGTGACAAAATCGGAATTCCAAGGCAAGAGCTTCCGCACAAAAACAAAAGCAAACACAAACACTACACCGAATACTATGATGAAAAAACAAAACAAATCGTTGCGAAAAAATACGCACAAGACATTGAGTATTTCGGGTATGAATTTGGAGAGTAAATTATGGTAAGTCACAAACATAAATGTATTTTTGTGGAAATCCCCAAAACAGGAAGCACTTCCATAAGGTCGATTCTAGAAGATTCAAAAAAACCAGGACGTCATTTTACTATAGTTGAAATTCAAAATCTAGTTACAAAACAACAATTCGATGAGTATTTTAAATTTGCATTTGTAAGAAATCCTTGGGACAGAGAATTATCATTATACAAATATATCCTAAAAAATACGACACATCATTCCCATAAAAAATATCTTAAATTTAGACATCCTGTCAATTTTTCTAAATTCTTAAGGCAAAGGCCAGTACTCCTTCAACAATATGATTATGTTTCAAATAATGGAGAAATTCAACTAAATTTTATCGGAAGATTTGAAAACCTACAACAAGACTTTAATGTCGTATGCGACAAAATTGGTATTAAACATCAAGAGCTTCCACACCTAAACAGAACAGGCCACAAACCCTACACCGAATTCTACGATGAGGAGGCAAAACAAATCGTTGCAGAAAAACATGCGCAAGACATTGAGTATTTTGGATATAAATTTTAATATGAGCGAATATAAGCCCAATATATTACTTTACGGAGCTTGCCAGTTGTCAATTGTAGCAAAATGGCTAAAAAAATTCTCTTGTATAAATATTTTACAACCACTGCCTTATGGTATAGAAATTTCATTTTTTTGGGAAAGATCAATTTTCTGTCCTCGTTACATAGGTAAAAATAAATCACTCCTTGAAGCACTAAATGATGCAGATTATTTTATTTTTCAGGATGCTATGAATCCAAAGATTTTTACATCTAAATATTTATATGATCAATCTGACTCAAAAAAATTATGCATTCCAAGATTCCACCTTGATATACCATCAAATTTTGATGAACAATCGATCAGTAGTTCTGTCAAAATAAATGTAGCTGAACTTAGTAGGCGAGCCTCTTTAATGCAATCGAGGTATGAATCAGATTTTATTGATATGTCTAGGTGGATTGAAGATAATTGGCAAGACAAATGTTTATGGGGATCCTTTTGTCGTCATCCGAGCATGTTTTATTACATTGAATTATTTCAAAGAATAAAAAATAAATTGTTTTTGGATTTAGACATCGACCCATTAAAACACATTCCTGAATTCAGCCATCCGCCTTTAGCTGAAAACGAAAGGCTTCAAATTCAAAAAATATTTCCTAATATGGAAATATATAAATATGATAATGAATAAGGATTTTACAATTCCTTTTGGTTAAGTGTATATATTAGCATGAGTGAAAAAATAAGTCTAATCGGTAACTGTCAAACTCTAGCATTGACATGGTATTTACAGCAATTAAATAAAGATTTTGATGTTCAGTGGATTCAATTGGCTGGTGAATTAGGAAATAAAATAGCATCGGAATCCAACGCTTGGGGTAAAAAGATAACGAAAATAGTTTCTATAGAAACTGGCATAAACAGGTTACAACAGTCAGATTATGTAATTTTTCAACATCTTAAAATCAAAACGAGCCCTCATTACAATCTCGAAGAACTCAAAAAACATGTCACAAAAGGAAAATTAATTTCTATAAGTTCATTTTTTTACGATCCCAGTGACCCCGAACGGTTCAACCTGAAAAGAATGAAACAAATAGCTAACAAACTTAAAATAGACGTTTCAGCACATAAAATTATAGAAAAGCATGGTTCTAAAATTACAGTTGAGAAAAGTGCAAAAGGGCATAATAAAATAAACCACCCACAGGCTTTTTATTTTCTAGAAGTCGTGCGTGGAATTTGCGCTAAAACAGGCTGGGATTATTATTCTGACGAACAATACAATCAATATTTAAAAGAAGGGTATCCTTTCGGCTAAGAGATTTGTGTAATAATAGTAATGCAACGGCTGCCATTTTTTTACCACATACCTAAAAACGCAGGAACTTACTTCATATCATACTCTATGATATTTGGCAGGTTTTATGTTGTTGATAACATTGGAGTGCCTCCCCGCAACTATCTCAGAAATATAGAAATAAAAAGAGGGCATGCAGTTTGTGCAAGGCTTATTGCCATCGATCCAAAAAGTGATTTTTGTCAAAAAAACGAAAAGATCAAAAAACCACGAAACCCCGATCCAACTTACTATCAAATAGCTTATGATGACTTTAAGAATGATTCTCTTGAGGGGTTGCAACCTTTAGTCTTTATAGTAGAAGGGGGCGGCTTTGACTTGAGAGACGCGTTTCTTGATCGTATGAAAGATTATTGCCCGTTTGAATGCTTGATTGATAGAGAGCCAATTTCTCGACAAAAGTCTCTTTATAGATACCTTACATCCCAGGACTCCGCACACGAAAAAACACATAAAAATTTTACAAATTCACTTTCTTTTGATAACTATATAAGACATCATATCAATGAAGAGGACTGCTGGTTGATACGAGCCTTTTTACAAAAGCGGTATCCAGAAAAAATTAATATGGGTGACTTTAATGCTGTGTGCGAAATATTAGATAGTTGTTACATTAAAGATATTTCTGAAACGGACGAGTTTATTCGCACAGTTTTTAGAAAATGTCATGGTGATGAAGTAGAAAAATTAATGAAAAAACAGGGGCGAAGAGCTGAATTCAATAATTTAAATAAAAATGCAAGCTCCTCAAAAAAACCAATAGGAAATTATAACGAAGAAGCTCTCAAATCTAAATTATATTGGGCAAATAAGGTGTACGAAAAATATTGCACTAAGGAAAAGTAAATTTATTTATTTATTTTCCAGAGAACGTTTTTTTTATCTAATTGAGCACTCCATAGCATCAATCTTTTATAAACAGGATATAAAACTATTCCCATCCATTCAAAATACAATAAATTACTAATTGTATCACCTATATAAAACAAAATTTTACTTAAAAACAACTTCACGTAGAAACAATAAAATATGGGTTTAATAAATTTTCTTTATTGTAAGTCAAAGGTTTATTTGTAGTATCTACAAATACATCTGCCCCACTTTCTTCTGCTATAATTTGAGGGGCACAAGTATCCCACTCCATAGTAGGCCCAAAGCGAGGATAAATATCTGCTTTACCCTCAGCAATTAAACAAAACTTTAAAGAACTTCCGATATTCAAAAGCTCTACTCGATATTGGGTTTTAAGTTCTTCGATGAAATTTTTTGTATCTTCATTTAAGTGAGACTTGCTTGCTACTACTCTTATGGGGTCTCGAGACGACTCTTTAGTGCAATGTATTCTTTCTCCGTTTTTAAATGCTCCACGACCTTGAATGGCATAGTATTGATCTTTCTTTTTAGGGCATGCAACATATCCAAAAACTGGCTCTTCTCCCTTGCATAAGGCGATGTTTATACAAAAGTCGTCACCTCCTTTTACAAACTCTTTAGTGCCATCAATCGGATCAATCATCCAGTAATACTCCCAATTGGAGCGCTTCTGATAATCTATAGATTTATCTTCTTCGGAAATAATATTTGTCACGTCTGAGTTTGCAAATAAAAACTCCCTAATCCTTTTGTTAGAGTGCAAATCTGCTTCTGTCAATGGGCTTTTATCTTTCTTTTGTAAAGTTTCAAAACCCTTTGTTTGTATGTCACAAACTTCCTTTGATAAATCTTTTCCGAAAGATAGTAATTTATTAATAAAGCGAACGTCTATATTCATAAATAATATTATACACTACTGAAAGGATTTAAATAAATAGTGTTTTGAATTTTTTGATAAGCACTCGTTTTTATATTTAACAAAAATATCAGACATGCGGTTTTGCATTTTTTTATTGTTATGAGAGGAATAAACATTCATAAGTAAATCTTTAATCTTGTATGGTATTGATTTATTAAACCACTGACATTCATTATATATTTCCATAAAATGATAATATGAAGAAGTAGTAAGGCGACTCATCTCGTAGTGAGATTTAATAAACTTCATGTATTTTTCGTTTGCTTTTTTAATTTTATCCGAAGGATCTTTGTTGATTTTGGGCACCTCGGAAAATTTTACTACACCCCCTTTTACATCAAAGCAAATTCCTTGGCTCTCTATATGTTTGGGTTTGATACTTTCGAATATTTCTATTGCGGCGATCCTTTGCTTGCTTGGGTCAATCTCAGTATACGAAACTTTGTATTCTTTGCAAGGCTTTCCTTCTAAAAACTCATCATTTCGAATTAGATATTCGAAATATCTTCCATTTGGCAAATTAACATAACTAGCTCTACAATCACGCATATCTGATAACATTAGCTTTTTACCACGTTCTTTATTTAAGCCACATTGATGAATATTTGGCTTTGTGCTAAAAATATACCAATGCTGGCCTAGTGATTTAAATTGTACAGTCTGTGTCATACAAAATATATTATCCGAAATTAACTTGATGTTCTTTGCAGTATTGCTTTAATTGCTCAGAAGGTTCATACTTGTAACCTTTGGGGTATATGGGATAATCAAAACGGTCATATAAAAAACGGTATTCTTTGTATAATTTTTGAAAAATAATTTCTGGTAAATCGTTGATTGATAACCTAAATTGATCTTCTTTCGGTTGAGTATAAGAATTGCTTTTAAGTTCTTTGTAGAATCTAATCCTTAAATGAGGGTCTTTATCTATATCTTCCTTGAATCTTGGCACAGCCATTATGTCGTCAAACAAGTTTTCTACTCTCAACCAATGATCTATCTTTCTATACTTTTTATCTACTATATTTAATGCGTGAAAATCTTGCAATACTGGGAGGTTTTCGGGGGATTTAAAAGCCTTGTGAGCTGTTTTTATAGCCCCTTCTCTCTTCGAGTTGCATAACCAGTTTAAAGAGCTTTTAAAGCGGGTTGCTGGGTGTCGAACAGCGCACATCCATGTGAAGTCTCTATATTTTTTGTTTAAAATAATATTTTCCTCATAAATTAATTGTTCTGGGTCATCTTTCGCTTCTGGAATGAAGCTCATTGGTGCCCAATGGTGTAACCGATTAAGTTGGGTAACGTATCTTACTGTATTTAAACCTTGATTATCAATTGTCAATTTATAGGCTTGCTTTATAACATCATTGATGCTCCTGCTTGCCATTCGTGGTAAGCCAAAAATAACCATGTTTAATTCATGCACTATATTCATAAAAAACAATCAAGGGAAAGTCTATTTTAAAAACGCGCACTCTGCTTCTTTTAGCAGCTTAATAGCTTTATCTTTTTGCTTAACTTCGCACTCCCATTTTGCGGGTTCATTGGGGTCAATCGCTATATGAGGAGGCTGATTGCCTAACGCAAAATAATCTGCATGAGCTCTTGGCTTTTCTGGCCTACCTTCTGACCAATGAAAAACAGGAGCAATAAAATCGTTCTCACCAGCTCCTTGGTTAATCCATGTATGTGCACAACGTTCTGCTTGAAATTCGACATTGCGATCTTCTGATGGATTACAAAAATCATGAAGGTTGTCGTAACAAACAGGAATATTGACACCATGCACTGCAAACAAATATTCGCTAAATTTAATACAATTATCTACATTAAAGAAACCTTTGTCTTCGTTCTCGATAGTAAGACGATTGTAAACACCACTATTGCACATTGCGAGATTACGAAAAAATCTAGTCGCAACAATCTCTAAAGTTTCATCCACCTTAGGAGTATAATTAACATGAATATTCATAGGTGCAGTATGATCTTGAGGCAAGCCCATTTTGTCAAGCACACTAGCTTGCATATTGAGTTCGGTAACAGTGCGTCTAACCGCATCACGATTACAAGAAGCAAGAACATTGAACTGATCGGGGTGAGAACCCATGGTTATGCCAAGAGTCTTGGCAATAATGCCTACTTGTCGCAACTCTTGGTTGATTTCTTCAATATCGGGCAACTCTTGAAGATCAATTTCCAAAGTTTCATCGGTAACGAGAGGAAAAAGAGCAGAGCTAACACGGTAATGCCCAATGTTTGACTGAGAACAATGATGGAGAATATGTTGAGTAACAACAACATTATGCAAAATTCTATCAGATAATTCTTTAATTGCTTCATGTCTACCCTCCTTATTACACAAGTCATTGAAGCGTTTGCGCGTCATTGTTCGAAACGAATAAGCTTTCTTGTCTTGATCTTTAAGTTGCTCGCTAATGCAAGTAAGTCCTAATATTTGTGTCATAGGAATAATATACTATAAGAGCTTGTGGCTGTCAAGTTTTTTGTGTATTTTGTTGTATGGATTTCGAAAGTTTTTGGAATGTGATGACTTACTCGGTTTTATTATTCGGGTTAATTTATATATATTGGCCATAAAGTAGGCCGTTTGAGGTTTAATTATGAAGTTTGAAAATCATCTTGAGTTAACAGGTCCTCATGTATATTCTGCTAACCTTAAGTATCGCAAGTATTGTTGGGTTAGAATTCCAAAATGCGGCAGTTCTACAATAATGTCGGTTTTAGGACAGAATATTCGACCCACTTACCATAATTTTTCTGCATCTCATACGGGTTGGGAAGAATACTTTAAATTCGCTTTTGTTAGAAATCCTTGGGCTAGATTGTACAGTTGTTACATGCATAAAGTAAAGAAAGGCTGCCCCGCTTGCTCTAATTATCTGCACTCTTTTGCTAAAACAAATATTTCATTTATTAATTGGGTGAAAACAATATGTACTCAAGAAAACGTATTAAAAGACAGGCATTTTGCTCCATACCACACATTGCTAATAAATAAAGATTTTGAATCCATGGATTTTATAGGAAAAGTTGAAAACTTTCAGAAAGACTTTAATTTTGTGTGCGACAAACTTATAGTTCCTCGCTATAGGTTGCCCCGAAAAAACAAAACTGATGGAGGGCACTATTCCGAGAATTATGATGATGAGACTCGTAAAATTGTTGAAGAAATTTATGCAAAAGATATAGAATATTTTGGCTACAAATTTGATTCGTGATATATTTGTGTATATAAATATATGGAAATTGAGAAAATAATATTAATTGCTTTAGGAACAACCGTGTCTGTCATTGCCTTTTTTTTAAAAAAAGAAAGCTTGAAAGTTGATAGATTATCTAAAAGAGTGCAATCTTTAGAGATTGATCTTGCAAAAAATAACGCAAGGGACACGGAGCGTTGGTCACAAATCAAAAATATTCTTGAGCATCGTAGGGTTGATATAATCAAACTTTTCGAAAAAATTAACAAATAAAACTAGAAAATCATTAAAAATCACACAAAATAGTAAGTGAATAAAAACTTATTATTATTTATTAAAAATCCTGGGACTAGCGGAAAAGATGTAATTGACTTCCTGTCCAACAACTTTAAGCTTCAATATTTAAATGTTGGCGATCAATCAAAACTAGAAGAAGGAACCTCCGCCATTGGAATGTGGGGAGATCATTTTGTTTCTCAATTTAAAGCAAAAAAAGATAAAGAAAGTATTCAGTCTGGACAAAGATTTGCAGTCGTTCGTAACCCCTATACAAGAGTCGTATCAACATATAAATACTTAAAACAAAGATGGCCAAATGGTTTTTATGGCAATCACGATCTTGAAACCTGTTTACAACATAGGTTTTTCTTTGAAGAAGGAGATCCGTTTCATGTATACCATGATTGGCTGCACTTTACAGTGACTCAAACTAGTATATTGTATGGCGATAAAATGGATTTTGATCAATCCTGCTCTCCAAAAGTCGACGATAGCCAATACCCTAAAAAACCAAAAAAAATAATTTTAATTAAATTTGAAAATTTAAAGAAAGAGTTTGGTAAACTTATGGAACAATATGAAATCAGTTCAGACGAAATCGACCTCTTTCAACCAGAAGAAGAAGATCTTGAGTCAGCTTTAAGCGAACTGACTGAAGCGTCTATTGAGCGAATTGAAAATGTTTTCCACGAAGATTTCGAAAACTTTGGGTACGAAAAAATTACCAAGAATTAATTGAGATATTCTCTTTGTTGTTTTCGTGATTTTTTAGTTTTTTTAAAATATCTTTGAGTATATTAATTTTAACTTTTTATATATCTTTTGATTTGTCTGAATTTCTTTCTTGCTCTA
>Ga0181568_10001075_pt1 | contig 25178 bp, 18 predicted proteins | sample 101ome_20_FD_133758 | JGI IMG/M metagenome (GOLD analysis project Ga0181568, IMG submission 133758) | Coastal salt marsh microbial communities from the Groves Creek Marsh, Skidaway Island, Georgia - 101404AT metaG (megahit assembly) | ecosystem: Environmental > Aquatic > Marine > Intertidal...
CTCTCTTGAATGGCATTCTGCCTCTCGAACGGTACCATGCATCTTGGTCTGCCCATAATTGCAGAGCTTCAGCCTCCGTTGAGGGTCAAACTCCATTGACGAATTCGCTGCTTTCATCAGACTGAGCAAATCAGTCATCGATCAGCGGCATCAGGGGACTAAATTCCTCGAGGAGACTGGGGCCATCTGCGAGGTAGTACACTGACCCGCGCCCGTCTCGGGAATCTTCTGCCGTAGCGTTCTCGTTGGTCGCACAATCACCGGTGCAACCGTCTGCAAAGGCGACGTACACACGCCCTTCACGGTCAATGTGAAGATCGTTGAAATCCAGCAGGTTTCTGTTTGAACCTCCGATGTCTCGGCAATCGCCCGAATTGAGGCAGATGGAGCCCACCTGAACGGGATCGTCGGTCACCCTGTAGGTGTGAAAAATCGGTTCGTCATCCAGCGCATTGAGGCTGTAGGTGATGTAGAGATGGTAGGTGGCGTTGTTGGGAGCGTAGTGAGCGTTGCCGTTCCACGGGTTGCCGTCGATGTCTGACTGGTTGAGCATCTCGTCGTTCTCGCTTCCCAGATAGGTAATGGCGATGCGACCCGGATCACCTGCATCGGTTTGTGGGAACACGGTAGAAATGACGTTGGCCGGTGAGATTCGGATGCTCTCTTGCTCCCATGTTTCACCAGAATCGGTCGACCTCGACATGTACACGCCTTCGTCAGCTCCAGTCCAAACGTGATAGGCGTTCGAGGCGGAATCGGTTGAGACCTCTGAATTCTTCCGAGGGTTTGGTGTACCAACGTCTTCGCCCATGTTGCGCTCAAACCAAGAAAATCCGTTGTCTTTGGAGACGATGACCGTTGGCGTGGCCACACGAGGCGTGACGTAAACGGTGCCGTCGGGAGCGGTGGAAATCGCTCCGTGAAGCCCACCGTTGGTGGTGGCAAGGCCGATGATTTGCCCGCCAAGTTCGAAGGTCGCTCCACCGTCCACGCTCGTGAAACAGAAAATACCGGCCAGTTTGTTGTAGCAGTAATACACGGCCGTCTCGTAGAACGTGCTCGTGAATTGACCAAGCGCCCCGTATCCGCTGGAAGTCCAAGGACCGCTGGCCAACTTGATGTGGTCGTTGAGTGGTGTGGTGCCTGAATCGTGAGGGTTGCCCATCCACGTCTCACCGTCGTCGTCGCTCCAGCAAATCCAGGATGTTTCCAAACCGATCATTTGGACGCCAAAGACACGGTCGGTGATGGGATCAACCCAACCGTAAGGGTCACTGGTGGTTGGAGAGCACATCACGGGATCTTGGCTTTCTTCCCACGATTCACCGTAATCGCACGAACGCATGACCTTCTCCATAGCGATGAAGAAAATGCAGCCTGTGGAGGTGATGCCAATGCTGGGCTCCTTACCTGTCTCGCCTACATCGCTGAACTGGAAGGTCATCTCAACTAAGGGCATGTCGACAAGGGCCCCGGTCTTGTCGGTAACGAAGACGCGGACATCTTCTTTGTCCTCCTCGACAGGTTCGGGGTCAACGATTTCTTCACCAAAACAACCGGAAAGGGAGAGGGAGAACACCATCAGAGCCAAGACCACGGCCTTCCTTTGCATGGTCGTGCGACCTACTTCGGGAAAAAGGACCTTCCGATGGGTGCATCTGCTCATTGAACGAGGCTGTGGTAAATGGCTTCGTAGGCCTCAGCGTTGTGCTCGTAGGTGAAACGGTCCAGCACGCGTTGACGGCCTTTCACCATCTGTTGCGTTCGCTCTTCGGGATTGGCAAGACAGTGGTTCACCGCTCTTGCAAGGTCTTCGTGGTCGCCGCACATGAACAAACCGCCAACCTCCTCGTCAATCATTTCGGTGAGCGGTGCTTGGGCGACGGTCACCACGGGCGTACCGCTGGCGAGGGCTTCGAGTGGAATCAAGCCCTGACCCTCGTAATACGAAGGGTAGACGACCAAATCAGCGGCACGGAAATGCAACGCAAGGTCCTGAAAACTCATACCGGGCTGGATGTGCACCGCATGGGCAACGCCAAGACGTTTCGCTTGACGCATCAGGGTCTTTCGCATGTGCCCACGACCAACGATGACCAATCGGGCACCTGGATGCTGTTTGAGGATGGAAGGCATGGCACGCAACAGGGTCCGATGACCTTTGCGAGCAACAAGGCGGCCGACCGCCAACAGCAAGGGAGTCTCGGTGGTGGCATCGCCGAGCAGCGCTGCCTCATCGGCTGCATCGTAGGACTTTCTCAGGGCCTCGTATGCGAGATGTTCCTCTTCGTGGTCGTGATTCATCGGGCGGAAGACCTTGTGATCCACGCCGTAAAGGACCGTCTCGCATTCCCATTCCTCTGCGGGACGGTACCAGCGCTCAAATTCCTCCCGAGTGGATTCAGAAATCGCCACACAAAGGGAGGAACCGTCCAAGCCTGCTTGTTCGTAGCGAGCATACCATCCACCTAACAGCAGGATGCCGAGGTCGTTGGGGTTCTTCCAAGTGGCTGCCTCTTTGTGCTTGGCAGCCAACTTCATGCCCTCACGCTCACCGATCCAACTGCCGTTGAGCGCCGAAACAACAGGGGCGATGTTGTCTTCAACCCAACGGTATTCTTTGGTCGTCCAACTGACCAAAGGCAGCAAGGTATGAACCACGTCCACGGGTTTCACTTGATGAAGGCGACGTAATTCAGTGAGCGCATGCTTCCCGTACGACCGCGTGAAGGCCATCGGAGCTTTGAGCCAAGGCACGTGCAAGACGCTCACCCCAGGTTGCTGTGGCGTGGCTTGTTTGTGCGTTCGCGTGATGATGGTCACATCGTGTCCTCGCTGGGCCAAGTGCCCTGCCAAGTGGTAAACCACGGAACCGATACCACCCCAGCGAGGAGGGTATTCTCCCGATACCATGGCGATGTGCATCGTGCTGACCACTCGGTTTTGCCATTTGAAGGTCATTGCATGGCGGCGGCAAAACCGACCCATGCTGGAACCCAAACCTTTGAAGCACAACCTTTGGGTCGCATCACCATGGGCGATGTGTTACCCGTCTCCGTGACGGTGATTTTGCCGACGCGAAACGAAGAGGAGGCGCTGGGTCCGACCGTCGACGCCATCCCCCGCGGATGGTGCCAAGATTTGGAAATCATGATCGTCGACGGAAATTCAACCGACCGTACACGAGAAATCGCCCTTGAGAAGGACGTTCGCGTTCATCTTGAGCCACGAAAGGGCTACGGTCGAGCGTACCGGTCAGGCTTTGACGTCGCCAAGAACGACATCATCGTCACCATGGACGCCGACTGCACCTATCCTGCTGAATTGGTGCCGGAGTTGGTGAAGCGACTGCTCGATGACGACTTGGATTTCATCACCTGTGACCGCCTCTCCCTCGCAGAAGACGGTTCCATGTCCGGCCTCCACGGATTCGGAAATTGGGCCCTCTCATTCACTGCTCGCATGTTGTTTTGGTACGGTATCAAGGATTCTCAAACGGGCATGTGGGTGTTCCGCAAATCCATCTTTGAAAACGAAAAAATGCGCCCGACCAATGACGGCATGCCGCTGAGTGAAGAAATCAAAATCCTCGCACGCCGCCATCTTGGCAAGAAAAAAGCGATTGAAATCTCGGTTCCGTACCGACCCCGAGTTGGCGAGGCTGAAATCCACACCTGGGGCGACGGCTGGAAGAACCTCCGGTTCCTCTTCCTCCGACGATTTGGTCTTCACCGTACAAGAACGCCGTGGGGAGCGTTGGATACCAATCCAGATTCGCTCAACAACGACTTGCCAGAGCAACAAAACTGAGGTCAGAGCAATTCGTCAAGTTCTGCCTGAACTTCGTGGGTCCCATCCATGATGTTCTCTTCCAGCGACGGGACAACTTTTCCGCTTTCAGCCATTGAGTCAGCAACCGATGATTCTGCAGTTGGCTGAGCCTTGAATGCATTCCAGGATGTCAGCAAGTCCAACTCTTCCGCTGCTCGACGACGCCGTTGAACCATCCATGCCACAAGCAATCCACCGCCGAGCACACCACCTGTAGCAAGACCCAACAACAGCACGCGCCCGTCGGCTTCGGCTGCTTCAACAACAAGGTTTCGGGAAAGGATGTCGATGTTGGCGTTGTCCCCGACACCGTCCCGAGCAATCACTTTCAGCAGCGGACGGCCCGTGGACTCGGGTCGCCATTCGACCACCCCCTCCCAAACGCCGTCACCGTCGTCGTCGCTCAAGTTGACCTCCCACTGCTGGATGTTGTGCGTGATGTTGACACGCACATCTTGGGTGGTGCCGTCTGGATCGCTTAGGGCCACACGCACCGTCAAGATCGACAACTCGTTTTCAACGAAAGTTTCTCCACTCAGAACCAGTGAATTCCTGTCAAATTCAGGCAGGCTGGACTGCATGGTGATGTTCACGTGCTCCTCGACCCAATTCCCGCGGGCGTCTTCAATGTAGAGTGAGAGATGGTATTCCCCCGGTGCCAGTCCCGTGAGTTCTTCTTTGGAACTGGTTGACAAGACCTCTGGGAAACTCAAGTCGGTCGACCACCTACGCCATTCTCTGACGGTCAAATCGTTATCGGCGTCGTACGAGGCCTCTTCGAGAACCAACGTGCCTCCTGCCTCAATGGAGGCGCGGTTATCGGGCGAGAGCAGCACGAGAACAGGGCCCGATTCAACGACCACGATCATGAACGAATCGTCCCTGCTCATGCCCGTGGAATCGGTGAGGGTGACGGTCATTTCGTGTTCACCAGCCATTAGGGTGAATTCATGAGCAGATACCGGGTCAACGTTCACGAGTAGCGGTTCGCTTTCCAACGAGGAGCGCAGGGTCACGGTGAACGCATCGCCGTCGTAATCAACGCTCTGCGATGCATCGAAGACCAAAATTGCCGATGAGGGATGAACGGACGCCGGTGTCGGGCTGACCAAGCCGAGAACAGGAGCGGAGGGTATGACCGTCACCTCCCGGGTGGCCACCACCGGGTCGTGGATACCGTCGTCAACAGAGAGCGTAATGGTGTGCGTGCCTGCGGTCAAGCGCCCCTCAAAGAGCAGCCAATCCTGGCCTTCCGGCGTCAACCGGCCATCGATGTCGCTGGTCCATGTGACCACCAAATATTCGGTACCCGGCGAGGGTTCAAACGGTGCACACACCCAATCACCTTCGGTCGGGAAGGAAGTGCAAGCAGCATCAAAGTCGCCTGACCCGTTGGCAGAGAACGAAATCAACTCGGCGCTCTCAAAGGTCTGGGACAGCGGGGCGTCAATGACGGCATGCGGGACTGAATTCTCCACCGTGATGAGCACGGAGGTTGTCTTCGACTGGTTGGCGTGTTCGGCGCGGTCGTCGGTTACCTCCATCGTGAGGGTGTGCACGCCACGAGAGAGGTAGCCTTCCCAGGACGTGGGCCCTACGCTCAACACGCCGTCAATGGATGACGTGTAGGTCACGGTGAGGGCATCCCCCTCCGGGTCGATCACGCCGCTTCCGTTGAGCAACACGCTCGTGGCACTGTCGTTGTCGGCACGCTCCACAGTGAACACGGGATCGGGGATTTCGTTGTACAGCAAGACGGGCACGCTGTAACTGACGTTGTTGCCGACGGCATCAAAGGCCGTGACCGTGAGCGTAGCGGAGGATGGTGGGTCTTCGTTGGTGTAATCGAAGGTGTAGGTGAGTTCCTCGGGGCATACCCACTGGTTGCCCCAACCGATACCTTGGTCGCCACTGAAAGAAATGACGCAAGCAAAGTCATCGCCTTCAGGGTCATAGGTGCCCGTTGTGTTGACGGTGACGGTGCCCGTTTGCGGCATGATGAGCTCGCTCCAGGGATTCAACGCAGGCTCGAAACTGACGGCGAGGACAGGCGCGAGATTGACCAGTTCAATGGTTCGACTATCGGAGACGCAGTGGCCAGCCGTATCGCAGACATTGAGCGTGAGAACATGAATGCCGTCGCTGAGGCTGCATCCAAATCCATCGTTGCCGTTTGCAGTGAATGCCAAACCATCAGCAGGCCCGGCTCCTGCCTGCCAGGAGCCCGTACAAGAGGCGATGATATCTCCTTCAAGACTGCTGGTCCAGGAAAACGTCAGGTCGTCGTTGTCCAAGTCCCATGTGTCCGAGGCGTTGAACACCACCTCTCCTTGTGAAGGGAACACAGACTCATCCTCTGGCGTGGTCCAGTAGAGGAACGGGGCTTGATTGTCAAGGGGCAACAGGCAGGAAACGATTCGGTCTTGGTCAAGTGTTGTCCCCGTTGAATTTGAAACGCTATCGTAGCCGCACGCCACCGTCACGCTGTTGAATGAACTGGCACCCGACGAGGTCCACCGCTGGCCAACGAAATCGGGAAGATAGACGTAACCGAGGTCGTTGCTGCTCAATTGGACCGACGGCTCGAAATCGGAGAAAGACACGTTCACGCTGGCGCTTGGAATACCGTTCGAGAAGTTGTTGACCACCCAGACGGTGAGGTCCCATGCCACATCGACCACAGATCCACTTGCAAGCACCGCTGAGGCCAGATTGACATCCACAGGTTGGTGGAGATGGAGTGTGGATGTTCCGTCCAAATTCAGCACGTGGGGCGTCGTGGTCCCCGTTGCATCGAGCAAGCCGGACCAATTCACGGCGCTGTTTTCCAACGACACCGAACCGGTACACGTAGAAGCGATCTGGTTTCCTGTGCCACCCAAACTGGGATGGTTGACCAACGAGGCGCATGCTGTCCCCGAAAGGACACTGTTGGAGAGCATGGAGGGTTGATTCCCGTTGTTGTCGCCACTCCATGAAATTCCCGAATGGTTGCCGGGCATGGTCAAGCCGTCAATGTCGGCAGCCACTCTGTCGAAGGTGATGGCGTCAATTCCCGGTGTTTCTGCCGAAATGGTGGCGCCGGAGATGTAGACGCGCCCCGAAGAGCCAGCCGGCAGGGCGTCGCTGTTGTCAATTTCGAGGGCAGACGAAGATGCGGTGTTGTCGGCCAGTGAGATGTTCTCAAGCCAAAGATCCACGGAATTCACCGCCAACAGACCTGCCCCGGTTGAACCCGTGACCACACAGTTTCGACAGCGAACATCGCCCGATGCCGATTCGATGTCATTGGCATCTTCGTAGTACAGACCCGCTTGGTTGCGAGGTAAGGGGTTGGTGGCAGGGTCGCCCCCGTTGTTGTGCGCGGTGAGGTTCTCAAACAACACATAGCGAGCATCCCAAACTTGCGCCCCCGACTGGCCGTTGTCGTTCAACTCAAGGCCGTTGATGGTCACCGTGGCCCGGTTGACATAGAAACCGTGTTCGGTGTTGTTGTGAAGATGCCAATCGGAGCCTTGCATGGCACCGCCCGAAGTTGATGAGACGCCGGGGCCTACCGAGCCGCTGATTTCAAGCCCTTCGAAACGAGGTGCGAAAAACGAGGAACGGACAGCCAGACCCGCTTCATGAGGCCCTTGGCCGGGGTCGCCTGAATCGCGAATGGTGAGGTTTCGGAAGGTGGTCGTGCTGTCAACGAAATACAGGCGTACGCCGACCGTGGTCGAATTGGCCACCAACGTGTCGTCGAACCATGCACCTGTGGCGTTCACTTCAATGGCAGCAAAGCCAATGTTCGGCGTTTTTGCCCCAGGGCCTCCGGTTCCGATGACCGAGAGATTGGTGAAATCGGCCGTTTCGTAATTCGTGTAATTGGTGTGGTTGTTTTTGTCGACATAGACGCCTCGATACATCGAATTGGTGATGACGGCATTGCGAACCACACCGTGCGTGTATCCACTGTCGTCGATGTGGCGAATGACAATGCCTGTATCGGACTTGTCAATGCTGATGTTGGTCAGGAGAGGCTGACTGTCTTCGACCCAAATACCAGCGACCATCGCCCAGGAAGACCCGCTGCAATTGTCAACGGTGATGCCCTCAATCAGTCCCCCGGAACCACCCCAAATGTTCACCGCACGGGTCAACACATCACTGAACACCGCTCGCTTAACCACAGGAGTGGAGCCCGAACCTATGGAAAGACCGAGCCCGTAACGCCAGTCGTTCTGGAACGGAAGGTCTCGCCCGGCACGGTCGACGAAAAGGTCGGTGATTCGGGGGGCTGCTGAACTGAAGAGGTCTACCGCAACTCGGTCGGGGTTGACCACCGTAAGGTTCTCAATAACGGGGTTTGAGCCGTAGATGGTCACGCCGTAAATCGCATCCTCGATGGTGAGATTTTGAATCACGGACCCACGGCTGGCCGAGGACGCGTTGAACTGGATGCCCTCATGGTCGCCCAAGCCGCTCGCTTCAATGACCACGGGACAAGATGCTGTACCCAGAACCGTGAGACGACCGTCGACGATGATGCGTTCGTTCGCCGCCAACTGAACAACCGTGCACGGTTGGATGATGACCTCATCGGCGACGCCAATGGTGTAGGTGCCAGACAGCGTTTGTGTTCCCGACCACGTCGTTTGGGCTCGCCCTTGTGCCTCCAGAGAAGACGGTGCTTGAGGGAAAACATCCGGTTGTTCTTCCGATGGAACGGTCGTGAGGACCTCGGTGGCAAGGGGAAGCAAAAACAAGACCACCAACCCAAGGGCTGTGGCCAACGACGATGTCTTGGCCTCCATCAAATTGAACCCTGTGCCTCAGCACTTCAAAGGTTCCCTCCCCTGTGACGGCTCTTCGTCACCGAGAGCAATCAATAAAATCCGACTTGGAGTAGTGTGCCCATGCCTGAGGCCTTTGTGCTGTTCAAGACCGAACCCACCCATGAGCGGGACGTTTACCTTGCGTTGAGCGACCATGAAGGCGTGGCTGAAGTCCATGCCCTCTACGGTGAGTTCGACCTCCTTGTGAGGATCAGTTCACCCAACTCAAAGGAACTGTCCCAAATGCTGATGGACACGTTCCGGCGTATTGACGGCGTCAAAGAAACACAGACACTAATCGCCGTGGAGGGCTGAAGTATGGCGATTGGTTTTGTGTTGATGACCACACGGCCGGGTCAGGAAATGGCTGTCCGAAAAGCCCTCGAGAACATTGATTTGGTCACCGACCATTGGATGCTCTTCGGACAGTACGACCTCATTGCTCGGGTCCAAGCGGACGAAGAATTTGCGCTCACCCGTTGCATTGTTGAGGAGATTCGTCAACTCCCAGGCATTCAAGAAACCAAGACCCTCATTGGCGCCGAGTTGTGATCAAAGCACACGGTGCAAACGCTTCGCCGCTGCTTTTGAGGCGTTGAGGCAACCCGCTTGTCGAAACAAGCGTGAGGCCTCCCGCAACGCCATCGGTGCTCGTTGGGGGTTGATGTGACCCCTGAGGTACCACCACCGGGCAGCGTATCGCAATCCAGCAACACCACGAGCCTGCATCTCTTCTGGGGAGGGAAGACTGGTGAAAACCTCGCCGGCCGTATCGTCGGATGCGAGCACCAAGTGCTCAACGTGCATGAGACCAACGACGGCACGATGGAACGGTGTGGTTTGAGCTCCCAGCGTGCGTTCAACCTCGTCCTTGAGGTGGCCATCGGTATCGGGAGATGCATTACGAAACGCCGTTTTGAGTCGCAACTGAAGCACCAGAGGGTCGTGCTCGTGGCTGACGGCCACGAGTTGGTCAATCAGCGAATTGGCTCGCTCGAAGTCCTCGGCGTGCAACGCAAGGGCATGTTGAATCAGGCTCATGCTGACCATAATGGAAGAGCGTGCGTCAAGTGCCTCAGGCAACTCAATGCCGTTGAGAAGTGATTGAACGGTGCCCTCGTCGAGGGTTTCATGTTCGTCAAAGAGACGGTCGTCAAGGTGTTGAACCGCTGTTCTTAGCAACAACCGTACCTTTTCCACGGACGTTGCGCGCTCCAATTGCCGCTCCAAAAGACGCTGGGCTTCTGCCTCGTCACCCTCGAGAAGCGCCAGTTGATGACGAAGATCATCGCTTTTTTCTTCGGTGTTGACGTGTTCAATGTGGTGACGGGCCACATCGAGTTCATGCCGTTGGAGCGCCACTCTCCCCGCCCAATAGTGGAGTGATTCGTCTTCTGGTCGCTGCTGAGTAGCACGGTCAAACACCACCGCAAGCGCCGCACCATCGTTCGCAAGAAGCGCATCGAAATCGGTGTCCATCATGGCGTCAATGTCCTTTTGCTCGAGGGCCATGGCGTGATAGAAACGCAAAATAGCGTATTGTGGTCGATCCTCAAACGATTGCCAGTGCTTCAACGCCCGCTCGTGAAGAGCTCGTTGCTCGGTCTCGCTCAGCATGGTTCTTCGAACATTCCGAACGAGGTGCTGCACCTCAAACGCGCCGGCATCAGCCGTCCAGCGCAACAGAGCTCGGTCGTCAAGCGAGCCGACCATCTCGCCTCCGGGAGCAACATCCGCAGGCAACGGTCGTGGAAACAGGATCATTTGGTCGAGGGCTTCGTGTTCTTCATCGCTCAGCGTGCTTAACATCGTGTGTTCCACAAAGGCTTGAATGTCCTCACCGGCTTCAGGGAGTGGGTCCCCTTCCCGATACAGGTGCAGGGCCATCGGATGTCCCCCCAAGGCTTGAGCAACTTCCAAGCGTGTGTCCTCATCGAGATGTTCGCCGAGCAGCGATTGAGCGCTTTTAGGATCGAGGGTGGCAACCCTCATCACCGGCCAATCAAGGCCCTCTGGGAGGGGAAGTCTTCCGGCCAAAACGACATGCCGCCCAGCCTGCGCCACACCGTTGAGCAAGGTGACAACCGATGAGAGGTGGCGGGTTGAAAGGCGATGAACGTCATCCACCACGAATAACGTGGATTTCCCCTCTTCCACGGCTCGTTCAACCATCGATTCAACATCCTGGCCAACCGACGCATCCTTGGGAAACCACGCCGAAACGATGGTGTGGGCATCACTGAACTCGTCCGCATCGGCCCATTTGACCGTCCCGCTGGGACGCCCTGCAACAAAGGTCCGAAGAAGAGCCGTTTTTCCTACGCCAGAAAGCCCTCCCAAGATTGCTTTCTTCTCGCTTCGAAGCAGGCGGTCAAGGTCGTGTAGCTCGTCCGCTCTCCCAACGAGAACCAAAGATTCGGGTGATTCACCGCCTTCCTTCGCCTGATGTTCCTCAGGGTGGGCATCAAGCCATCCTCGCCCCTTATTCGTGATGTGGTAGACCTGTCGTCGCCGACTTCCACCGCCAAGAACGTGGGCAATGCGAACCGAAATGTAGCCGTCGTCAAGCAGACCCGCCAAGGGTTGGTTGAGGCCTGAACGAACAACACCCATCGCTTCAGCAAGCCCTGGAAGGGACACGTCCCGCGGAACATCCCAAGCCTGCTCCAGAGATTCGGGGAACCCTCCGAGGAACCTCAGCAATCGTTCTTGAGAGCGGGTCAACATAGGTAGCCATGTGGAAGGTGGAGCGCCTCCTTCATCAATCATCCCCAACCTTGTTCCAAACTCCAATCGTGGGTTGCCCTTTTGAGTCACGGCCTTCGTGGAAACAGCATGCCCGTGGACTTGGCTTCGGCTGATTTGCCAAGTGAACCGGGGGTGTACCTGTTCAAGAACGAGCAAGGCCGAGTGCTCTATGTCGGAAAAGCAACGAGATTGAACGAACGAATTCGCTCCTACTTTTCCTCCAATCCAGACCGTCACATGATTCCTGAACTGGTGGAACGGGCCGACGACATCGAGTGCATCGTCACCCAAACGCCTCAGGCTGCACTGGTCTTGGAACGGCAGTTGATTCGAGAACACATGCCACGATTCAATTCAATGCTCAAGGACGGTAAATCCTTCCCCTACCTCGCCATGACCAACGAAGAATTTCCCCGAATCATGTACACACGTCACCCCCCGAAGAGCAGCGAACAATGGGGTCCTTTTCCCAACGCAGGTGCTGCAAAACAGGTGATGCAGTTGCTGCGCAGGCAGTTCGGTATTCGTGATTGTAAGGAATTGCTCCCTCAGGGCTGCCTGTCCATGCACATCGGGTTGTGTGCAGGCCCGTGCATCAACGGCGAAGGCTACGATGAGCGCGTGAAAACCGTGAGGCGAGTGCTCAACGGCGATGCTGCGCCGCTGCTTGAAGAACTGGTGGCGGAAATGGAAGCCGCTGCGAGCCAAGAAGCGTTTGAGGTGGCGGCTCAGCACCGGGACATGATCCGTGCGGTTCGAGCCACAACGAGCCAACACGTTGTCTCGAGCAAGGTGTATCGGGACTGCGACGCCATCGGCTTTGCTGCAGAGGGTGACCTAGCGGCTTTGGTGGTCTTGCATGCCGACGAAGGCATCGTACAGGGGCAAGAGGCGTGGCCAGCCGTGCATCGCGGCGACATTGGGGAGACGGTCTCGATGTTCATTGCCGAACACTATGCACATCGGACGCCTCCACGGCTGTTACTTTCTCCCGTTCCTATTTTTGATGGGCTGCAGTCTTGGCTGGACGAACGACGAGGTCGGGCAGTGGAGGTGCGAACGCCCCAGCGCGGCGACCTTGAAAACCTCGCAACACTTGCTCGTCAAAACGCAACAATTCAACTCCAACGTCTCGCCAACAAGTCCAGTGGTTCGCTTGAGCAGCGCGCCGCTGACGAAGGAGCCAAAGCGCTGGGCATGGTCACGCTCGATCACATTGTGTGTTTCGACATGGCGCAACTGCAAGGCGACGAACGGGTTGGAGCAAGCGTCGTGATGCGAAACGGACGACCGGCGAAAAAAGAGTACAGAAAGTACGTTGTCAAAGGGGAGGCCATCGACGATCTGCGGATGATGAAGGAAGTGGTCGTTCGCTGGGCGAAACGCCAGGAAGAATGGCCGGACTTGCTACTCATCGACGGCGGAGAAACTCATCTCAGCACCATCCGCCAGGCGCTGGAAGAACACGGATGGGAAGACCGCTTCCCGCTTGCCGCCCTTGCCAAGCGAGAGGAGACCGTCTTCCGAACAGAACACGAGCCGCTGGTGCTTGACCGCAGCGGACGGGTGCTCGTTCACGCCCGTGACGAAGCCCATCGGTTCGTGAACACCTTCCACCGCCAACGCCGAAGTCGCTCTCGTCTCGCCGACCCTTTGGAAGCCGTCGAAGGTCTTGGCGCGAAGAAATTGCAAACGCTCTTGCGCCATTTCGGCGGACGAAAGGGCATTGAACACGCCACGGAAGCAGAACTCGCTACCGTCCCTGGCATCGGTCCCGCACTGGCCGGCCGAATTCACGAAGCCCTTCGTTAACGGGACAATTCATCGATGTACGCCATGTCTTCGATCGTTTCTCCATGACGGAGTGCAGGGCTCGCAAAGCCGGTCAAATCGGCAAATTCACTATCGCCGAGTTGCGCCTTGTTGATGTTCGCTTCTCGGTTTTGCATGGCTGCCTTCTTCTTTTTCTTCTTCCTTCGACGGCGACGGATAAAGAGAACCAGCAGAATCAACACGATGGTAGGATAGACCCAGAATTGAATCAGGAAGTAAAGCCAGCCGACTTGGATTCGATACGAGATTTCGTCGGAAAATTCTCCCGGTGGCACCACATACGTCACGACTTGACGACCTCCATCATCGGTGACGATGAGATTGCCGGAGGTGGAACTGACGTCAACAAGTTGGATGCCACGGGGAAGGGTGAACTCGATGGGGCCTGCGAACGTCAAGCCGTTTTCTTCCAAAATCGTGGTATCAACAACGCCGGTGTTGTACGTGACGGTGTCCTCGTTGGTAGGTGGATACGACAACCCGCTTCCCGAAACATAGGAGGCGCGCAGACCGTTGGTGAACGCATCAGCGGCCATCTTCAAAGGTTGATTGAAAACGGATTGAAGGCTGCTAGTTACCACGCTTAGCCGGATGTCGTTTGGGTCGGTTTCAGCCATCTCAAACCATCCCAGGCCCGTTCCAATGGTGAAGGTGACCTCGGGGATGGAAATGGAGAGGACGATTGGTTCGTCGTCGCTTACGGTCTCATCGGGTGCTTCAATGCCCGAGATGGAGGTCTTGATTTGGAACGCAGAAAGATCCATGTTCGTGACCTCACCGTTTTCCTCGGCCAACGTCCCGCGCTGATGGAGAAGGTCGGTAACCGAATCTCCAATGAGTTCCGTGAAGTCCTTCATTCCTTGCCGGGTTGCAGAGAGTTCTATCGGTTCATCACAAATCTCCATTTTGTATTCATCTGGATCACACAATTCAATTTCGCCTGAGGTCAAAGGCTCTTCCATGCGGCTTGAAAGGTCGATGACGAGGCGAACAAGGTCCGAAGGAATGGCTTCCATGGTGACCGTGGTATCGCCTTGCTGAGGCAAGTCGTCCGTAGGAATACCAATGCGATAGACGCTAAATTCTGCATCCAAGGCAAGGCTGAACGACATGGATGCGCTCCATTCATTGAAATTGATGGACGATAGGTCAAACTGCACCGCCGATTGAACACAGGAACTTTGGTTGGCAAAGCAGAGCACGCGGTCGTCGTCGTCTCGGATTTCATGCTCCCAATTGTACGGGTCGGTCCCCGTGAAGGAGATGTCCGTGGCCTGCGTGCCCTCAACGGTCTTTTCAAGCACGATCTTTGAAGTCCCGTCAATGGTCGTCACCCAAGACGGTAGAATAATTTCAACGGTCAACTCTGAAGGTGGGAGGTTTGAGGGAATGATGGTATCGAGGTAACTTGAATCCAAGACCGTTTCCAGTGCAATACCTGAATTCATCAAGCGTTCAAGGTCGCTGGTTTGAACACCGTCGAGGAAATCATCGATCATGTCGTTGGTGTTGTAAGCCTGCAAGATGTCGATGAGGTTCATGGAGAAGGGCTGGCTGGTGGTTTGCAGGTAAATCGGGTAGGTGGCGCTCATGGCTTCGGTCCCTTCCAAACAATAATGCAAGACTTGGCCTGCTCCTATGGGTTCCGTGCATCCAGTTGAGTGGCTGTAATTGAGGCCACCCGGCGATTCAAAGTTGCCCGTTCCGTCGGTCTCAGCAACCCATTCAAGGTCACTCATGGTGATTTCACCGACACCAGCAACGGTGTCGCCCAAGCCCGACACGATATCACCAACGGGGAACTGGTTGGTGAATTGGGTCAAATCCACAATGTCGTTGTGGTAGGCGAGGCGAATCCCGTCAGAGGTAATGAGCGGGATGGTCGCCATGGACGACACGTCGAACATGTTGATGCCCCACTCGTTGAGCGTGTCGGCGTCAAGGTAGTGCAAACCGGCCACAAAATCAACCGTGGCCGCATATTCATCACTCAGATCGAGAACGAGATTGATGTCGAGGGCTTTGGTCCCTTCCTCAATCCAGACGGTTGGAGTGGCGGTTGAATTTCGGTGACCCATGCGAAGGTCAACCGACTGAAGTTGGTCAGAATCGGTTTCCAACGCACCGAGATGGTCGGTGGACCATTCGGCAGCCATGAAACTTGGTGGACCTGCACGTGCGGCCAGTGTACCGTTGGCATCCACGCCTAGGACCGTTGAGTATGACGGTGGGTTGATGACAAACTCAGCCTTGTGGCCCGGTTGGGTGGTCAGGTCAAACGAGGTGTTGATTTCGGCACCCATCGTTAGAAGGCCGCGGTAGGTGCGCTCAAGGTCCAACTGAGAGGACCCGACGAGGTTGAAATTGCTGGCGAGCAGTTCAACGGATGCCACGGCGGTAAAACAAATCGGTGGCTCAAACACGTTGTCCTGACTGGCGCCTTCTGCGAGCGCATCGGACGTGTCGTCGGTGGAACAAGCGGTGGTCTGGCCGCCACTGGTGAAGCTCGTGGTGTAGTCCGTTGAAAGACTGGTCACGGTCCCGAAGCCTGATTCCAGGGCAGACTGGATGGCGTCGTTGACTTCGGTCTTGAGTTTGTCACCGACCGTTGGAGAACCTGCGCCTGCGGTTTCTTGATTGAACGTGTGACGAATCAAGTCTGCTGGTGCGCCGTCGTTTGCATCCAAGCCGTCGGTTTGCTCCAGGGTGTCCCCGATGATGGTGCCCGAACCCAAGCCAAGCGAATCTCGCTCAAACTCTCGTACAGCCCAGGTCAATTCCAAATCGATGCTTTGGGTCGATACCAAATCAAACACATAGGTTCCCTCCACCCAGTCTTGGCGATGGGGCGTCATGTCGTCGGCGTGATCGTATTCATCGCAGGTTCCACCGGTGCTGCTGCAGGACTGCATACCGGAGGCGCTCGCAACAGGGGCCAGCACCTGCAACGCGAAGATGAAAACAAGCGTCAGCGCGAGGTGACGAGCAAGGGGCGATGTGTCTTTTCGGGCCGTCATCGATTTGTGCTGGGGTCGGGAACTTGAAAGGAGTTCCCCTTGTGCCCCCTTCATGGACAACGCACCCAAAAAGGCGTTGTTTGCCGTTGTTGACCGAAGATACGGCGCCGATGTCCACGCTTTTCTCAAACAACATCGTTGGCTGAATCCGTTGGTGGAGACCGTTGAAATCAATTCGTCCTTGATAGGATTCCCTCTTGTCCTTGGCAACCTCGAGAGCGTGGACCAGACGCTTCTCTCTGACCTTCCGACAGAAATGAGATTTGAACATCACGAATCGGTGGGACGTCCATCTGTGGACCCTCATCAGCGGATGAAGGTGGCCGTGGAGGCTTGGCTAGGTACGCATGAAATTCAACGGAAAGACGTGCTTCAATCCTTGCCGATGAAATGGGAACGGTTGGGCGAGTTGGTGTTGTTACCACGAGAAGTCATGTCAACTCCGGCGTGGACGGACATCCAAAATCATCCAGCCGTCAACGGTCTTTGGAAGGGCATTGCCGATGCGTTGAACGCAGTGTCCCTCGGTGTTCAAGGACCGATTGCGGACGACCTTTTTCGCTCATCACAGGTTGAGATGTTGACCGGCTCCTCTCAGGTTGAATTCCTTGACCACGGTCTTCTGTATGCATTTGATGCTGCGAAGGTGATGTTCTCGTCCGGCAACGTGACCGAACGTCGACGAATCGCATCCATGAAGATGGAAGGTGAGGTCGTCGTGGATGCTTATGCAGGCGTGGGCTACTACACCTTTCCCATGCTGGTCCACGCCAAAGCATCGCACGTCCACGCTTGTGAAATCAATCCAGCCTCGCTCGAAGGCCTGCGACATGGCGCCGCTCTCAACGGTATTCAGGACCGACTAACCATACACCCTGGCGACAATGCATCAACCCTTCCTGCGCTCAGGGGGCTGGCCGACCGATGCCACATGGGGTTGCTGCCTTCATCAGAAGCGGTATGGGAAAGCGGGTTGTTGACACTCAAACCCACAGGTGGTGTGCTCCACGTCCACATGAACGTGGAAGAGGAACACATCGATTCCTGGTGCGACTCCACCGTGCAACGCTTCCAAGCACTCGCCGACGAACACCGCCTTCAATTCAAGGTCAGCAAAGCTCATCTCGAGAAGGTGAAATGGTTCGCACCCCGGGTTCGACACGTCGTACTGGACGTGAAGGTCACGCCGGTTCATCGGGAGGATGGACCATCTCCGCTTCCATGATCATCTCAGCGACCATGACCCCATCGGGCTCGGCAAGGTCACTCTTTTCGGAGGCGTTCACGGTGTTTCCGTACACGCCCAAGGTGATGCCAATGCCGACCAAGACGAGCAAGAGCGGAATGCCGATAACGAGCGCCAAGTCCTCGAGCAGCGTTGATTCGCTTTGTGCTTCAACCGGCGGATTGCGGATCAGGCCATCGGGGTCGGCCACGCCGATCATTCTCATCGAGAGGATTTGGGCCTGATAGACCGGTCGACCGGCGGAAGATGCCGGATTTTGAATCTCTTCAAGTCCGGTCAAGTCATCGGTGGTCGGGGTGAGCGCAATGGCCCGAATGTGGGCCATGCCGTCCCGCACGATGCCAAAGGTCGCATAGCCCTCGTCGTCCCTGTTCTCCGGGTCAAGCCCGTGAGCCTCGGTTTCAGCGATGTACCATTGCGAATCGGCAGAATCGGGGTCCGCGCTTCGGGCCATACCGATGGCACCGTCAACGTGAGAGAGGTTTTCGTCGTGCTCCAGGGGAATCGTTTCGCCCGTGCCTCCGCTTCCGCATTGCGGGCTTGTGGCTGGATACACGCCCAACTCTCGGCATGTTGGGTCGCCCGCTTGCGTGACGAAATCGTCAATGACGCGATGGAAAAAGATGCCGTCGTAAAGTCCCGACTCCACATGAGCGACCATGTTTTCCGTGGTGATGGGAGCCCATTGTTCAAACAACTCGATGATGATGGTCCCTTCCTCGCGTTGAGAAAGGTGGGCCTCCACGTACGAGACGTTCATCTCGATCACCGCATTGCCCGTGTAGGACGCCATCATGGGAGAGTCTTCGGTCTCCGGACGGTCGGTCCATGCCTCTGGATCCAAGCCGATGCTGCGCCATGCAGGTTGGTCGTCCTCTGCCACAACCAGTGAAGATGAGGCGAGTGGAAGAAGGAAGACCAACACCAACGCACCGGCGGTGAGGTGGTGGCGAGCCATGATTGGGGATAGGCTTCACCCCCATCAAAACTACGGCGTAGCGATGAGAAGAACCCCAAGACCAAAAAGGAGGAGCACGAGCCATGCATATGGACAAGGAATCAACCTTTTTGCCCGACTTGACGCTTGGCTACGGACTGTTTCTGGTGGTGTGGGGCGTTGCTGTCTCACTGCTCTCCTCCTCGGAATCCATCACCTCGTACTTTCCCAGTTTCCTCGGAGCACCGCTCGCTCTGTCGGGCTGGATGGCCAAATCCAATCCAGAGAAGCGAAAACTATGGATGCACATCGCCGTGACCTTCGGTTTGCTTTGTGCTCTCGGCGGCACCCGATTTTTCATGGTCATGGGCGACGGTCTTGATTTCGCCAGCGGCTCCATGTTGATGCTGTTCCTGACCGGTTCAGCCTACACGGCGCTTTGTGTGCGTTCGTTCATTGAAGCGCGAAAAGCAAGTCAGTGAAGCGTCAGCCTCATCACGGTGAGAGCCGTGGTTTGTTCATGGCCGAAGATGCCGTTGGTGTGGAAGCGGAGGCCAAAGGGGCCGAAGTTCGAGCGCAGCGGCAGCTGAATCTCTCGGCCGGTGCCACGATTGCCGTATCCATTGTCTTCCTCTTGGTGGCCATGACCGTTGGCCCCTCGGCCACCAGCATGATGGAAGAGACAGGCCCGTTCAAGGGTGAATGGTGGGAAACACCGCTGGAATTGCGCCACACGATGGACCTCCCCATGGACACCCTGCGAGCACAACTTCCCGTCAACGGCACCTACGAGGCCCTGCCTTACGAGGAGCACTTCATCGAAGTTGACCTCCCTGCCAGCGAGCAAGATGCGGGCTTTCCCGGCCCTGCGCTTATGCACGTTGCTCTGTGGCTGCCCGATGTTCCAGAAGGTACGAAAGTTCCCGTGATCATGACCATTCACCCCTACTACGACTTCGGTGGAGAAGGCGTCGCTGGCGACGACTCGTCGCCCAACACCGTACCTGATGGGGGCGTTGGAAAGTGGGTCTACGACACCTTCGTCCCGCACGGCTATGCGTTGGCACAAGCGTCGACGTTTGGTTCTGGACAATCCACCCACTGCCAGGATGTCAAGGGTCTTGGCGAACAAATTGGCATTCAGGCTGTGGTCGATTGGCTTGGTGAACAGGCGTGGTCCAACGGGAATGTCGGCCTGATGGGGAAATCCTATGCGGGCACCACCAACTGGGAAGCGGCCCAACAACCCTCCCCATATCTCAAGACCATCGTACCCATTTCAGGGTCGATTGGCGTCCAAGAAATGTTCTATAGAAACGGTTCCTCCGAGAGCAGGGCCATGCTTTACGACGCGCTGTACGAAGGGGCTACCGCCGACGCTGGCACCGACGATATGCGCATGTGCACTGACGACATCATCGGACCCCTCAACCCCCTCACCACCTGGGCAGGAGCAGAATTTGGAGGTGCAGATTGGAACGATTACTGGGACGAGCGTCGCCATCTGCCTGATGTGTTGGCCAACTACAAGGGAAGCGTCTACCTCGTTTGGGGCCTGCAAGATTGGAACGTGGACCCCTACCATGCCTTCCCCACCTACCAGATGATGCGAGATGCAGGCATCAACGCCCGAGCCATCGCAGGCCAGTGGGCGCACAACTACCCCGATCAGCCCGACCGCCACAGCGAAATGGGAAGCGGGTACGGTGCTGAGGCCTACCCCAACATGAGTCGAATGGACTGGGCGGTTGAGCTCTATGGATGGTTCAATTATTACCTGAAAGGCATCGGTGAAGAACCTGAACCTATGGTGCAAATTCAGACCCACAACGGGAAGTGGCACGTTGAGGAAACGTGGCCGCCCGAAGACATGACGTGGTGGCCTGTTCCCCTCGACAGCACCGAAGGAACGGGCGGCACCGTGAACGTCAACAACCAGCGAACGTTTACACTACCTGCGCTCGAAGACGACATCCATATCTCAGGCATGCCAACGCTTCATCTGTCCGTGGAGACCTTGACCTGTCAGGGCGGTCAGATTTTTGCCACCATGTATGCCGATGGACTGCGAGTCGGTCACGCCACGATGGACGTGCGATACCGTGACGGTGGCTACGAAGCGAAAACCACCTTCCCGCTCTCCAGCTACACCATGCTGATGGAATTCAATCCAATGGACGTGGACTTGGATGCAGGCACCATCATCGAAGTCGTTCTTACCGAATCGGGCGAAGACTACCTTCCCAGCCCCTGTGCTGCCATTGGCCTCAACGTGAACTTTGACGCCTCCTCAACCCTGAGCCTACCGCTGATTGACCGGCCCGACAACGATGACCGATGGTTCCTCGCCCCTCCGTGGTGGGAGCAGCAACCCATACCTTCCTGAGGCGTCACCTTGCGAGTGCTTGCCTTTGAGGACCACTACGATATCGAGGCCATGCTCATTGCGGGCGACATCAACGTGGACGGATGGGTGATTGAGCAACGCTGGGATTCGAGCGAAGCCCTCGACCACATTCAACGGTTCAACCCCGACGTGCTGCTGCTCGACCACTACATGCCGCCGATGAGTGGGTTTGAGGTCCTTGATTCGCTGCTCAAATCAACCGTCCCGCGCCCAAACATCGTTGTTGCCATTTCAAGCGACCCGCGGAAAAACGACGACATGCGTCGTCTTGGTGCTGACATCAGCATCGTGAAATTTGACCTTTCAACTTTGGACCTCTGGCGCTGAGGGCTCGCTCGTAACGGTTGCCGCAAGCGCCCGTCGCTTCCGAAGCCGTGCAACGAACAACAGCACGATTTGGCCAAGCAAAAAGAGCAGCGTCGCTCGCCCCACGGTCTGTCGCGCCGTGATTTCTGAGGCGCTGTTGAGAGAGGCACACTCCCATGCACTGGCACCGCTGTAAATCACGCCGTGACCTTGAGCGGACTGGTAGGCGATGTGAAAGACCTCGTAGCCGATGGTCAGGCTGAACACACCGAGGCTTAATGCAGCGAGAATGAATCCAAACTGAACTGGGTGGCGGAGGCGTTCTGCTTTGAAAAAATGCACATACAGCGGAATCAAGGGTAAAAACAGCCCATAGAACGGGCGGAAGTCCTCGTGCCTCAAGGGGTCGTTGCAGTAGGTTTGGGGATTGGCGATCACCGCCATGAAAAGAACGGCTACCGGCACAAAGATGAGTGAGTACAACCAAACGGCAACACGAGGGAGACGGTTTGTTCGTTCAAGATACACCATGAGGCTTGGCCCAAGCAGGAAACCCACTGACCCGAGAACTCCAAAGAGCACCCAATGGTCAGCAATCATCTCAAGCACATCGCCAATGGCCCTTGAGAGTGTTCGGTTCAGTACGATTCACTCCAGACTCGTTGGACACATCAGCATCAATCTTCGTCGTAGGGCTGCCATTCGGTTTCGCCTTCTTCTCGGTACCACCAATAGCCGTCCTCATCCTCAAACCATTCAACACCGTCTTCGTCGATGGAGTAGTTGCCGTCGTATTCCTCTTCTTCAGGCTCAGGCTCTTCTTGAGCAGCGTTGGGGTCGGCCATGCCCGTTTCTTCTGCGATACGGCGTTTGGCATCGTCAACATCGGTTTCTGCACCACCGAACACGCGGTTGGTGGTTCGGATTTCGGCCTGATGGTCGCCCTGACGAATCGCATTGTCCGATTCTTGGTAGAACTCCTCGGTCATCCGCTCACGGAATTCATCAAATTCGTCGCGACCGAAACTGCCCGTGAACTCGTCACCTTTTGCTTTCATAAGATCGTCAAGATTTACGCGCTTTTCCCGCTTCAATTCGGGTGCATCGGGAACTTCCCCCGCATAGAAGGCGTCTTCTTCCGTGCCGAGTTTGCCGAAGACGCGCCCCTCAGGATCGGCTTCCTCAATGGCTTCGATGACGAGGTCATGCTCTTCTTCGTCAATGGTTTCCTCCTCGTAGGCATCGCCTGCAGCATCGACCAGTGCCTCAAGTTGTGCAGCGAGTTCTTCCTCGTCGTCATCAAACTGGTCAGCCAACTTGTCCACCTGCTTGAGCAGACGTTCATACGGCGTTCCGGCAATGGCGCCGAGGAAACGCCCGAAGCCTCCCTTCTTCTTCGCCATGGTTGGTCGTTGTGTTCACTCTTCTTCAAAGATTGTCCTTCGCGGGTCTTTTGACAGGCGGGTGGATGGCCACACCATGGTGGAGGCGTGGTTGGTCGAGTTGATGACCTCCTACAACCGTGATTCTCGTGACCAACGCAACGGTTACGTGGCCCAACTTCACATGCCTGGAGATGTCTTTCAATCGTTGGTTTGGTGGGCGCTCCAGTCGCTTCCAGACGAAATTTTGGTCGGTTTGGACATCGCTGCAGACCAAATCAACCGTGCCGAAGTCGAGGCGTTTTTTGCTGGAGAAGAGGTACGCGAGGGGTTGTTCCAGGGCCAAGGCCACGTCATCAGCGAAGCACACATCGTCAACCGTGGCGATTCCTATTCCGTTCATCATCTCCCCGAGGATTGGACTGACGGGATGTTCTCGTCCAACCGTGGCTCGAGGGCTGGCCGGTTCACGCACTGGCTCCATACGCACCCCAACGCACCTGCGATTCCAAGCGGCGCTGACGCTGACGCCGCCCAAGAAACGGCGGGCATCGACATGATTCTCGGCCTACGCTTCTCGCCCGAAGGACCCTTGCCTTGGTTTGACGACGTTGAGGGCACTCGACGCCGATTGAACTCCACGAAGGAAAAGAAACTGCGCAAAAAATCCTTCTTCGCTCGCCATGCCCTACCCGTGCTTGGCAAAGCTCCCACAGGCCATGCAATTCACGAAATCCAGCTCATTGGGTTCCACAAATCCGGCGTGGGAGTCAACATCGTCTTCGTCGATGATGAAGGCTATCCCTACGGCTGGGACAAGACCACGGCTCAGTTGTTGACTTGAACGGCCACCAAGGCGGCGTGAAGACTCTCGAGCCGCTCTGGATTGACGCCGAGGTCGCTCTGACCCAAGCGAGAGGCCGAATAGAGCGAGATGGAGGTGGCCTCGCCTTGAGGCTCGAAATGAACCACCACATCATCGGGGAAACGCCAAAACGGCGTGATGGCTACACGGTGGGAGAAACGTTCGCCATCCTCGGTGACGTCTTCATGCACACCCCGCAAACGGTTGTCGTCAGACCATGCCATCCAAGCATCCCACACGTCGCTGATGTTGGCGTCAATGACTGCGCTGAATCCCGCCTCCATGCGAACGACCTGTTCGTCGGATAGGGATGCACAATTCATCGTGTTCTCGGGACAACTGGGCATACTGGTGTGACTGGGAGTCGGAGCACCCACGAGAATCCATCCTTGAACGAGCAACCATGGCGAGGTGATCAACAAGGCTACGAGTGCCATCTTTTGCCAGCGGGGTCGTTCATCGCTCACGGTTCATGCCTCCAAAGGCAATCCCTCAGGCGACCAACCACGATGCTCGTAGTAGGCCGCCATGCAGGCTGCCTCATCATCGTCATCGACAAACGAGACCATGCCCGATGCAATCCCGCTCGGAATCGGTTCTTTTCGCAAACGCCACGAGAGCAAGTCTTCTTGAGCAGCGGACTTGCCTTGGCGCTGCCAATGCTCCACGTTCCATTGCCGTGCTTGATCCCATTGAACTCGGGCACGGGCCATCAAATCGGCCCAGGTGCAATCCTCGCCAGTGGTGGCTTTCCATGCTTGCAGCATCACACCATCGGGCGTCGCCCCTTTCGCAAAGGCACAGAGAATCATCGAATCTCTGATGACGATGCTGTGCTGGCTCTCCACCAGCTCTTCCATCAGGTCAACGGCTGTTCGATCTGGCAAGCCCGTCGGTTCCTTGTAGCCCGCACGCATGTGCGACGCCCCGACATTGGCCGTCATGTAGGCCATGGCGTTGCCCCGCTTCCCGCGTGGGTCCCACGCCGGCAAGTCAAGTCCCTTGCAGTGCGCCGTGAGCCGAGTGGTCGGGTGGCCCGTCACCGCTTCGATGTGCTCGCTGGCCGCCACCGCACCAGCGGTCAAGGTGCCAAACAGCGAGCCGTCACCGGGCGTTGCGTGGGCGAGCAAATGCAGCGCAAGCGGAGGCAATTCCGGCACACCAAATGCCCACGGAACCACGTCCCCTTCTGCAAAGGAGCCGAAAGCAAAGGGAGCGCGAAAGTGGTCGGCCCAGTCATCGGGGAGCCAACCTCGTTGGGCCACTTCGCACATCAACGAAAGGGCTGCACCGCCCGAAATGGTGTCAATACCAAGGCGGTTGCACGCATCGTTGCCGTCCATCACGTCGAGGCTCGACCCGATGCCGAGGTTGGAGCCCAGCATCGCCAGCGTTTCGTATTCGGGGCGGTCAACGCGGTTGACATGAACCGGACGACCTCGCATTTTAACGCCGTCCACGGTCGGTCGGTCGGCGGCTTCACAGGCGATGGGGCACGGAGCGCAACAGCCCGATTGTTTGGCGTCTGGCAGCGATTCGTGCCAGTGTTCACCCGACAATTCATGTGTGGACATGGAGGACACGACGGTCACGGCTTGGGCACCCCCTTTCACGGCCGCTGGCGTTTGACCACCTGCTCCGCCACCGACTTTGAGGGCGCTTAGGTCAGGGATTTGGGCATCGGTTGAGGAATAGTTCGCCGTGGGCATGCGTCCGTTTTCGGCGGCGTAGAGCGGGCCTCGGCTGGTGCCAAAGGCGTAGAATGGATCACCCGATTTTCGGCGCA
>Ga0181568_10001077_pt1 | contig 25175 bp, 28 predicted proteins | sample 101ome_20_FD_133758 | JGI IMG/M metagenome (GOLD analysis project Ga0181568, IMG submission 133758) | Coastal salt marsh microbial communities from the Groves Creek Marsh, Skidaway Island, Georgia - 101404AT metaG (megahit assembly) | ecosystem: Environmental > Aquatic > Marine > Intertidal...
AATGGATCTAGTGGAAACAGTGGAACTAGTGGAACCAGTGGAACTAGTGGAACCAATGGATCTAGTGGATCTAGTGGAACTTCTGGAACCAGTGGAACCAATGGATCTAGTGGAAACAGTGGAAACAGTGGAACTAGTGGAACCAATGGATCTAGTGGAAACAGTGGAAACAGTGGAACTAGTGGAACCAGTGGAACCAATGGATCTAGTGGATCTAGTGGAACTTCTGGAACCAGTGGAACCAATGGATCTAGTGGATCTAGTGGAACTAGTGGAACTAGTGGAAACAGTGGAAACAGTGGAACTAGTGGAACTAGTGGAACTAGTGGAAACAGTGGAAACAGTGGTAATTCAGCAGCTTCCTCTGGAACTAGTGGAACTAGTGGTAATTCAGGAACTAGTGGAACTAGTGGAACCAGTGGAACCAGTGGAAATAATGGAACTAGTGGCTTAAGCGCAGTAATAGTTACTGCCAACAGTAATCAGTATACTTATTTTAATGGCACTGATTTAGCTGGGAGTGCTCAATTGAGGAGAAATTCAAATGATGTATTTGTTGGAGATAGTAGTAACTCCGCTGCTATGGCTGTTTATGGATATCTAAATATTGTAGGAAATAAAACATCTAGTAATCGCGCTTTGGTTGTTGGTGGCAATGCCGATATAAATGGTAACTGCGAAGCTAATTCTTTTGTTAATACTTCAGATATTAGACTTAAAAAAGACGTAAATAAAATACAAAATGCTTTAGATTTAATTAAAAATATTAATGGAGTTAGATTTAAGTGGAATGATTTTTACAAAAATATTTTAAAAGAAAACGAAATTAAACATGATTCTGAAAAAATAAATGATGAACAAATAGGGTTTATTGCTCAAGAAGTAGAAAAAGTTATCCCAGAAGCAGTTTTAAAAAGTGAAAAACCTGAATCAGGTTTAGATGAAAAACGAAAGATTTCTAGCTCTACTTTGATACCATTTATTGTTGAAGCTATAAAAGAACAAGATCAAAAAGTACAAAGTTTAGAAAAACAAGTTAGTGAATTAAAATCAGAAATAACAACAATAAAATCTAGATTATCTACTTGATTGGTTTTAATATAGAATAGAATGAATAATTTGTTTAATAATGTCTATTGTATTAATTTAAAAGAAGATAAAAAAAAGTGGGACAGAAGCAAATCTTTTTTAGAAGAATACAATATAAGATATAAAAGATTTAATGCAGTAAAATACGGATTAAAAGATGAAGATTTAACAAAAAAAGAAAAAGCAAGCGCAGGTAATTTATTGTCTCATTATGCTTTACTGGTTAAAGCGTTTGAAAATAAAAATGAAAATGTTTTTGTTTTTGAAGATGACTTTAAAATGACGCTTCCTTTTAAAGAAATCTTTGATATTTTAAATAAAATAGAAAGTGAATTACCGTTAGATTACGATTTGTTTTTTTTAGGGACTAGAATCATAAAAGATTCTGTTTTTATAGGTCGAGAGGCTCCTAAAGTAACTCCTTACTCTGAAAATTTACATAAAATAGAGTGTAGTTTAACTACGCATGCCGTTTTATATTCAAAAAAAGGAATTGAAAAAATATTAAAAAAGTTAATTATTTATGATCATAAATCCCTTTCGAGGTATATAAAAGAGTATTTTTCTATAGATTGGTTTTATGCAAGAGAAATAATGCCAATAAGTGACTGTTACACTCCTAAAAAATGTTTATGTAGTCAGTACGATGGCTATTCATCGACAAACGACCAGTTTACGCGAGCAGATAAATTAATTCAAGAATCTTATAAAAACATATAGAAAAATTAGAAAATACATACACTAATTTTATAATCAATAAAATGGAAGATAATACAACTATTAATTTCACGGCGCAAGAAGTAAATGTTCTTATGCAGTTGCTTGACCTTGCTGTTAAAAAGGAAGGTTTAAATGTAGCTGAAGCGGGTTTATTTTTAGCAAAAAAAATTCACAAATCTGTGCAAGAACAAAACCCTCATTTAATAAAAAAAGAAAATGAAAATGAAAAAGGGGGGACTGTTTCTGCTACTGTTACAACTACAGATGGAAAAAATATTGAAAGCATTTTTAGTAGTGGACCAACAGGGCCTAGCGAACAAGATGTTAGTGGGCCTATTGAGTTTACTGAAACTACGGGTCCAGAGCCAAGTGGTCCTACAGGGCCTGGTTAATTAAGTTTTATATAAAATAAAATTTAAAGCTCAGCTTTGCTGAGCTTTTTTGTTTTATAGTGTAATATATATTGTATGGTAGGCACCAAAAGTAGAATTATATATGCTAGCACAGATGTTTTAGTTTCTGATAGCCCTGCTGCTTCCCCTCAAGACAGTATTTATTCTTTGAAAAGATTAGATAGAGTTCAACAAACATCTGTTTCAATAAGTAATAATTTTTTAAACAAAAAACATATTGGCTTTGATGATTATTTGTTTGACGTAAATATAATGCCCCCATCTGTTACTTGTGATATAGATTATATAAATCAAAATAACTCTAACGAATTAATATTAGGTTTGAATGCTAGTGGGTATGGCATTTATAGTGGATTAGAAAGAACTGGCAGTGATAAAAATATTTTCTTTCTTTTTGATACAGGTTCAGATCTCAGAGACTTAACAGGTATTTCTAATTTTAACAATCAAATTCAAGTTATGGGCTTGGGAAATGCTTTTGTTACAAATTATTCATGTTCAGCAGAAGTTGGAGGTTTGCCAACCTCTTCGGTATCATTAGTAGCATCGAATGTAACATTTCATAATTATACATACCCTTCTAATCCTGAGAATCGAAGAATACCATCTTTGATAAGCGGTCAAATCACAGATTATAAATATTTAATTGCTAGTGATAATTTTGAGAGACAGAATTATATAACTAATGTAGCGAATGATTTAGATTTTATTAGGTATGGGGATATTATTTTAGAAGTATTTAGCCCTACAGAAGAATTGGCTGGAGCAGATGTTCATTTAGGTGGAAATACTTTTGTATCTGGGAGTATTCAGAATTACGACATACAAATACCTTTTAGCAGAAGAGATTTAGTTGGTTTTGGGAGCAATTACCCTTATGATAGAAAGCTAATGTATCCTGAAGAAGGCTCGATATCAATGAAAGTTATATTTGAAACTTTTCATACTGGAAACCAAACAGGAGTAATTTTTCAAGATAAGCCTTATAATTTTACGATAAGATTAAAAGACTGTTCTGATTACAATACGGACAAGCTTGTTTATAAAATAACAGGAGCTCAATTAGCTTCTCAATCAATGAGCGTCAACATAGGAAATACTGTAGAGTTTGATGGAACTTTTAATTTTCCAATAACAAAAACAGGAGGTTTTAGTATAGATGGAGAGTGCAGATTCAGTTAATATTCAACGCTAACTATATTACTTGAAGAGTTTTTAGGTTTATCTTTCAGGTGTTTTTTTCCTGTATTTTTTTCATAATTATCGAAGTATTTTCTTTTAACTGGGTCTTCTCCTCCGTTTAAAGAAGCTCTTTTTTCTGAAAGCTCAGAAGAGTAATCTAAAAGATCTCCATAAGAACCTTTCATGCCTCCAGTTTTCCTCACAAAAGCGTTGTTATCAAAAGGGTTTTCTACTTTAGAATTACCTATATTAACTTGTGGTAAATCGTATATCCTTTCCCAAAAATCTTCATCGCCATTTTCCCCTTTATAAGGTCGATAATCTTTCATTGGCATTTCAACTTCTATTATTTCATCTGTTTTAGTATTTCTAAAGCTGTATATCATATACTTATTATACACTTGGTATTAAAAAATTAAAGCGCAGGTTGCCCTGCGCTTTACGTTACAATTTAACTAATATTAAGTCACTTCAATTAATTTTTGTTCTTCTTGCTTTTTAGGTATATTAACTGTTAACATACCGTTGAGCATTTTAGCTTTCGTTTGGCTAAAATCATATTCTTCATCGTTATAGAAATGAGAATATTCATCTAAATCAATATAAAAAGTCTCTTTATCTTTAACTTTTACATTGAGTGTGTTGTTTTTGCAAAAAACTTTAACATCTTCTTTGGCTTTGCCTGGAAGCTCAAGATTAAAAATGATTTCCTTGTCTGAAGGTTCATACGTATATCTGATTGTTTTATGATTGTACCACATATTAATATTCCTTCTAGCAGCTTTAGTGCCAACTTTTTCAGTCGTTTTTGGTAGTAAAAACATAGTTTTAGATTAGAAGATTTATTTTATGAGTCAGATTGTCTCATTATAACGTTCAATATTGTCTCAGTTGTTTTCTCATATGTGAATTCATTTTTTAATTTTTCTCCTTCTGGATTTTCTTTTTTAGCATATTCAACACTTTTAAGAATAGCAGATTCCATTTCTTCATCTGTGATGTCAAAAAAATCTCCTTGATTAAAAGCTTGCCCTTTAACAAAAAATCTACCGTCGTGACTATTTTTTAATTTAGAAGGATTTATTAAAATAGAATTTTTTTCTGTTGCCCAATCTTTATGAGAAGTTGCGTTTAATACAACACTCCATTTGCCTAGAGCCGTAGCATTGAAAGAAGGTAAATTCCAGCCTTCTCCACCACTTAAACCTCCTAAATCTATGTCAATACTATTTAAAAAATCATTAACTTCAGAATTAGTTTGCATATAGCTTACCATATTAAGGTTATTGTATGTTTTGCCTTCAGTTATGTTTAATAATTCATTCTGAAAGTCATTAGGGTGCAAAAAACGATTAGAGATAGCACAAGAAAGCTGATACTTAGGGTTATTCCCGAAAATTTTAAGCCATGTTTTTATAATACGGGATGTGTTTTTACGACGTTCTATCTTACCTAGTAAGCCAAAATGAATTTTGTCAGGTAAGTAAACTTTATTGGTTTTGTGAAAATCTGAATCAAAACCTAAAGGCACATAGTGAACATTTTTAATTCCATTAAGCTCAAAAATACCTTTAGAGTAGTTAGAAGAAACAAATACGTTATCTTGTAAGTTTAAAAGATTTTTTTCTACAGTTGTTATATCAGAGGTTTCATGGAATGTGAATAAAGATTGGTTTTTAGAAAGTCTAGATTCTGATCCATTAATATGCCAAAGTTTAAAAGAAGGTATATCAGCATCAATCTTTTCATATCTAGAATTAGTAGAAAATTGAAGATAGTCTCTGAAAGAATTATCTAATTTATCATAAGCTTGAATATCGACATTTTCGCCAATAGGAAAAAGACATAAGTCTACATTTTTTTTGTGAAGATGTTTTAATATGTTAACGGTAACATTACCGAAAGACAAAGAGTTAATAGGCGCATTAACTAGTAATTTCATATTTAGATTTTATAGTTTTAGAGATTTTTTTCAAGGCAGAATTATGAATATTAATGCATCCTTGTATACTTAAATTCATTTCTTCGCTTATTTTTCTCCAAGGAGTTAATTTGTTGCTTCCTGAATACCTAAGATCAAAAATTTGATTAACTCTAGAATCAGGATATTTTTTTAATTCGTCTTTGAAGTTAGATAATATCTCTTCTTCTAAAGCGAAGCCTTCTTGAAAAGAAAAACTTTTTTCTTTTACATCTGGAGTTTTATTTTCATCTATTTCTGTGAGGCAAAAATTTTTCTTGTTTTTATTAGAGATATTTAAGCACTTCCATTTTGTTTCATTACCTAAAAAGGTAGAAAACTTGGCTCCTTTGTCTTTTTTATATCTTAATGCGCTATTATATATAGATATAGCTTTATCGTTAATAATATCTTCCCTTAAAGAAGGAAAAGGGCAATATCTCATATAAGAATTAACAATATCTAAGTAAATCCCAGAATGCCTATCTATCAATTCGGCAAGGGATTTATCTGTTTCTATGTCATTTTTTATATTATCTACTAAATCTAAATCACTTAAATTCTCCATATAAAGACCAGTCATTTTTATTGAAAATTTTGCATATATGGTATGAGCAAGTCTCTTTTTCGTTTTTAAAGTTTTTCCACCTGATATTGTAATCTGATATTTTTTTAATTATAGGGTCATTTATTTTTTCTTCAATATTTGCAGGCTTTGTGCCCATTCTTGTTAGATGAATTACATAACCCCCCATTCCCTTTATCCATTTAACTTCATTTTCATATCTAACGTCAGGTATAACGGTAATAACTTTATTTTCGACGCAAGAATTAATTCTATCTTTTATTTTTTTTATCCAGTAATCTTCCCCTAGATTATTTCTGCATACATTAGTAGCATAGGCTACCAAAAGAGGTCTTATTATTTCTTTCTCTTTTGCGTTTTCCGTAAAAGCAGAGATATTTAATTTTTTTATTAAAAATTCATCGAGCTCTTCTTTAACGGCGCCAGCGAAAGAAACTTTAACAGATGGAAATTTATTTTTATGAAATTTATCTATAAGATGTTTAGCGAGCGTATCTTTTCCACACCTAGCAACTCCAGAAATACCAAAAAGAAGAGGTAATTCTTTGAATTTCACTTTAGATCTTCTCCTAACTGCGAACGTGTGAGTAATCATAGAATATATATGATACCTAAGGTCTTAAGATTTTTTTTAAGGTTATCTGTGGCATTATGTTTAGAATGTCCGTAGGTAGGTAATATTTCACTTCGTTCAATATTACTTGTTAATATCTTCACTTCGTTCAGATATTAAGATCATTTTCTCTTTTGTCAAGCAGAAAATGACATATTTCTTCAAAATTTTTGGCTAGATTAAAAAAACCTAAATCTTGCAGAAGTATGGATGTTTTGAAAATTTTAGAGTCTATTGTATTTTCATGTATTTTTTCAACGGTTGTGATTATGGACAGTTCTGCGTCTTCTTTAAAATTTTCTAAAATAGATTTAACACCTACGCTTGCAGCTTCTTCATAGGAGGAAGCTAAACAAATTGTTTGGATAGACCCGAGAGAAATCCTATAAAAATGTTCTTGATTTTTTTCTTTTCTAAACATATAATTCTTTTACAGTTTAAAATGATAAATGTCAACAAAAAAGTATTGTGGATTTCAGATTACGAACTAGATCTTGCTCCAGGGGGATCCCAGAGAAGTGATAAAATATTAATCGATAAAGGAAAAATTTTAGGATTTAACATACTTAAAGTTAACAAAGATAATTTTAAAAATATATCAGATCTGAATAGATTTGATATTATTGTAAGTTCTAATCTAGCTTGGATAAACCAATTAGATCCTTCTTTTATAAATAAGATATCGAACCATCATTATCATGTAAGAGTCGAACATGATTCTAATGCTTACCTAAACCCAGAACAAAGGCGTAAACTTTTTTCCAGTTGCAAAAAAACTTTTTTTCTATCCGACTATCACTATGCTTTTTTTAAAGAACTTTATGGTGACTTTTTTAAAAATGTTGTAATCATACCGGATCCTATAGATAAATCTAAATTTTATGATAAGAAAAAAGATAGGGAAAATAAAATTTTATATGCAGGATACATGCATGAAGGAAAAGGAGCAGATTTTTTCTTTGAATACGTTTTACTTAATCCTGATAAACAGTTTGTTCTGGCTGGATGGAGTAGTATTTATATTTACACAATGCTTGCTAAAACTATAAAAAATATAGATTTTTTAGGAACGATTGACCATAAAAACATGCCAGACTTATTTAATAAATATAAAACTTTTTTTTATGAACCCCATCCTGATACTAGGGAACCTTTTTGCAGGAGTGTCGCAGAAGCTTTGTTATGCGGAATAAATATAATGACTAGATCTCAAGACAGAATTGGGTGTTTGCATGAATTTAAAAAATTGGGGGCTGATGCTTTTATAGAAAGCTGCAATTCTGCTGCCGATAATTTTTGGAAGAAGATATGAAAGATATTACTGTTATCCTTAATTGTTTTAAAAGACCCCATACTTTAGAGTCTCAATTTAAAGCTATAGAAAATCAAACCATTCAACCTAAAAATGTTTTGATATGGCAAAATAAAGGTGATTATGAAAACTTTAAACCTTTCAATGAAAGCGTAGCTTCTAACTGCGCGACATCTATTTCAAATTCTAATTTTGGAGTTTGGGCTCGTTTTGCTTACGCTTTAAATGCAAGAACTGAATACGTTTGTGTTTTTGATGATGATACTATTCCTGGACCGGAATGGCTTGAAAATTGTTATGAAACAATACAAAAATATAACGGTTTACTTGGCACTGTTGGTGTTACATTCAACGATTTGCAGTACAATTCTTATGATAGCGCAGGGTGGAGGAACCCCAATGAAGAAGTTAAAGAAGTAGACATAGTAGGTCATTCATGGTTTTTTAAGAGAGAATGGTTAGGGTCTTTTTGGAAGGAATCTGAAATCCCATTATCATATTTATGCGGAGAAGATATTCATTTTTCGTATGCAATTCAAAAATATTTAAAACTTAAAACATACGTTCCTCCTCATCCAAAATTAAATAATAAAAAATGGGGCAGCAATCCCGAATTAGCATATAAATATGGTGTCGATAACGCAGCAGTTTCTGTGCGATATCACCAGACAGGTTTATTTGCGAACAATTTGCTTCATTATAAAAACAAAGGATTTAAATTTATTAAAAACATATGAGAATTTTATCGGTTTTTGGTACAAGACCGGAGTATTTAAAAATAAAACCTATTTTAGAAAAAAAAGAACTTAATATAAAATCTTGTTTCATAAAACAACATACAAATATTTTAAGTTTTCCAGATGCAGATTACTCCATCGAAATAAAAAACATTTCTGATTACAGATTGAATGATATTTTTGCCGAAGTATTTTCCAAAGCAAGCGAAATATTTAATCTTTTTGATGCTATTTTAATTCAAGGAGATACAGCTACTGTGGCAGCTTCTTCTCTTTGTGCTTTTAATTTAAAAAAGAAAATTATATATTTAGAATCAGGACTTAGAAGCTTTGATTTTGATAATCCATTTCCCGAAGAAGGTTACAGACAAATAGTATCTAGAATTGCAAATATTCATTTTTGCCCGACAGATTTATCTCTCAAAAATTTAGAAAGAGAAAAAATATCAGGAGATAAGTTTGTTACCGGGAACACTTGTTTAGATAATTTATTAAGTTTTAAAAATAAATGTAAATATTCTAATAAAGTTTTGATAACAATGCACAGAAATGAAAATCTCAATCTTATTAGATGGTGGCTTTCAGAAATAGAAGAGTTTGCCGAAAAAAATCCAGATATTGAGTTTATAATGCCCACACATCCTAACCCTATAGTAAAAAAAGCCTGCGAAAAATTAAAATACATTAAAACATGCGATCCTTTAAGTCATATTGATTTAATAAATTTACTAAAAGATTGTAAATTTGTCATTACAGACTCAGGTGGAATACAAGAAGAAGCTACATTTTTAAATAAAAAAACAATTGTTTGCAGAAAAACTACAGAACGACCAGAAGGCATAAAAACAGGTCATATTACACTTTGCACTTCCCCAAAATTTATATTGAAAAATCTTGAAAAAATAAGTAAAAACCATATTATCAATCAAAACTGCCCTTATGGAGATGGAACCGCTTCTTCAAAAATCATTTCAATTTTAAAATCTTATGTCTAAATGCGTCTATATTAGTGGCTGTTTTGGCTTCATGGGATCTTATGTCACAAGATTAGCTCTCGAAAAAGGATATTATGTTAGAGGAGTTGATAAATGTACCTATGCGTCTCGCAAAGAAGCTTTATTAAAAGAATTTAGTTCTTATGATAAATTTCATTTTGATGAACAAGATATTGTCGATATAGAATCTCTTTTTGATTGTGATTATTTCATTAATACAGCAGCAGAAACTCATGTTGGCAATAGTATTGTGGACAGTAATGTATTTATGCATTCAAATATAAAAGGGGTACACAATCTTTTAGAATGTTTTAAAAATTATAAAATAGAAGGAACAAAAAAACCTATATTTTTCCATTTTAGTACAGATGAAGTTTATGGGGATATAGATCAAGGAAGCTTTAAAGAAACTGATATACTAAAACCAAGCAATCCTTACTCAGCAACAAAAGCTGCTGCAGATATGTTGATTAAAGCCTGGAGCAGAACTTATAATATAAATTACTTATTACTTAGGCCATCTAATAATTATGGCATAGGACAATATACAGAAAAGTTAATACCAAAAAGTATTAAATATTTAAATTTAAAAAGAAAAATACCTATTCACAACAATGGAACACCTGTTAGAGGCTGGTTGCATGCAAAAGATACAGCCAGAGCAGCAATACACTTAATTGAATTAGGAATAAAAAACGAAATATACAATATTTCTGGTAATTATTATGATACCAATTTAAATGTTAGCAAAAAAATAATTAAAGCTTTCAATGGAGATGATGAATTTGACAAATATCTTGATTTTTCTCATTCAAGAAAAGGCCAAGATGTCAGGTACAGTATTGATGATTCAAAATTAAAAAAAACAGGTTGGTCGCCTGTTTGCTCTTTTGATGAAGAGCTTCCTTCTATTGTAGATTTTTACAAGAAAAATTATATATGGTAAAAACAGCACAAACTCAATAGGAGGCCTTGGTAACGTTTTCAAAGAAAATAATTTCAACTCTAGAGAGATTCATTATACAGTATAGAGATTTTTTATACAAAAGGGGGGTAGCCCACTAATGAAATATTTCAAAGAGGAATTTTACAAACTTTTAAATTTATTTAAAACCATGAAACTAAAATTAGTTAATTGCGACAGAATGTTTTGGATTGATATTTTAGAAATTAGAAATAAAGATAAAAAATGTTTCATCAACCAGAAAGAAATACAGATTAAAGATCATTTTAATTATATGCTTCATAATTCTAAGTTTTATGAAGTTTGCGTTGCTGATAATATTTTTGCTGGATTTGTCGGATTGGTCAACGGAGATATTAGGATAGGTGTTTCTAATAAATTTAAGCGAAAAGGTATTGGTAAATTTATGCTTCAAAATTTTAAAAAATTTGAACAAATTAAACAAGTAAAAATTAAAGTAGATAATGAAGCTAGCATAAAGTTATTTGAATCGCTTGGTTTCAAAAAAAATTTATATATTATGGCAAGATAAAAAATATGAAAGATTTTACTCAAGAATTTAATAAACTTTTAAACTTAGTAACAGAATGTACTCCTTTTTCTTTTGCTCGTTTTTCAGATGGAGAAGTAACCATATTGAGAAATAAAGCTTGCGTTTTAGCTAATGATTATTTTATCCAAGAAGATATGCATGGTTCTCAAAAAAATAATGTACCTGAAGAAACTTACAATAAAGAAGAACAAAAAGAATTTTATCCAGGAAAACATGAATTTTTCAGACGCAAACTTTTAGAATCTTTACTTTATAAGAAAAAAAATTACTTCAAAGGTATACCTCCTCAAAACAGTCTTGATGGCAAACTATCTTGGGAGTTTTGCCTAGATTTACATGGGCGCGATGATTTAAGCCATTTAAGTTTTGCAAATGTAATGATAAACAATAATTATAAAAGATTTATTTTAGAGTTTTTGCCTGTTTTCAAAAACAAAAAAATAGTTTTAATTGCTAATGAAAATTCCACTTTTGAAAACCTCCCGTTTTCAGTTTCAAAATTTTTTCCTATTGGCTCTAATTGTATGATTAATAATTATTATTTAATAGACGAAATAAAAGAATGGATAAAAGACAACTCAATTACTAATCACCTTTTTTTATTTTCTGCTTCATCTCTCAGCAACCTTTTATGTCACGCTTTGTATGAACAATATCCTTTTAATCAATATTTAGATATAGGATCTTCCTTAGGACCTTTGCTAGGTTTAACGGGGTGGAAAGGAAGCAGAACTTATTTAAATAAATATTGGTCAAATCCATCTAATCCACCAGAACAACAAATAGATATATGGAATTAAAAAACTGTTGAGCGTATAATATTATTTTTATTTAAATAAAAATATGAGAAAAAACCCTTTCGAGATAGTAAAATGGTTTGAAGAAGAAATAGCAGAATACTCTGGCTCTAAATACGCTATAGCAACAGATAGCTGTACTGACGCTATATTCTTATGTTGTATGTATCTTAATATTAAAGACAAGAAAGTAACTATACCATCTAGAACATATTTATCTATTCCTCAATCTATTTTGCAAGCAGGAGGCAAACTACAATTTGAAGATTTAGAATGGCAAGGTATATATCAATTAAAACCTTTCCCAATATATGATTCAGCAAAAAGACTTACCTCCAATATGTACATCCCAGGCAGTTATATGTGTTTATCATTTCATCACAAAAAACCATTAAAAATAGGCAAAGGAGGAATGATTTTAACAGATGATCTACAAGCTGTAAAAGAAATAAAAAAAATGAGATACGAAGGCAGAACAGAAAAAGTCTCTTACCATAAAGATCAATTAGGCTCCGGTGGTTGGAATATGTATATGACCCCAGAACAAGCTGCGAGGGGATTAACGCTTTTATCTGATTATCCTTTAAATGCAGATGATCAAATTGAGAATCCTCCATATAGAGATTTAAGAGAATTTAAAATTTTTAATTAAGCTAGAATGAAAATAACCATTTTGACAGATAACCCAAATAGCTGGATGATTCCTTTTGTAGAAGAGCTAAAAATTTATTTAGCAAGCGATCATGAAGTCAAACACGTCTTTGAAAGCGAACATGTGGAGTCAGGCGATGTTCTTTTTATACTCTCGTGTGAAAAATTAATAAAAAGTCATATCTTAAAACTTAATAAAAATAATATTGTAGTGCATCCTAGCGATCTACCTAAACAAAGAGGCTGGTCACCGCTTACATGGCAAGTGCTAGAAGGAAAAGATATTATTCCTATTTGCCTCTTTGAAGCTTTCCCTAACTTTGATGAAGGAGGCATTTACATCAAAGATGAAATAAAATTAGATGGAACCGAGCTTAATTCAGAAATAAAGCAAAAACAAGGAGAGATAACCTTAAAAATGATAAAAAAATACCTAAAAGAAAAAGATACACTTTTAGCTATAGATCAAACAGGAGAACCTTCTTACTGTAAAAGGATAACTCCAGAAGATAGTGAGATAGATATAGAAAAGTCCATAAAAGATCAATTTAACAGATTAAGGGTAGTAGATAACCAGAGATATCCTGCTTTTTTCAAGCACAAAAATAATAAATATATAATTAAAATTTATAAAGAAAAATGATAACGTTCACAAAATTAGGAGAGTTTGGCAGATTAGGTAATCAATTATTTCAGTTGGCTCTTCTTAAGTATGTTTCTTGTAAAACTGGGTATCAGATCTGTCTTCCTAACGATATAGATGACAGAATTTGGCATGGTCAAAAATGTTTGCTTAAAAACTTTAAATTGCCTTCAGTAATACGCAAGGATATAGAACCTGAACATATTTTTACAGAAAAAAAACTCAGAACATATGACAAAACTGTACTAGAAGTTTCACCAATGACTGATTTTGAGGGCTATTTTATCAATGCAAATTATGTAAAAAAAATAATTGAAGATTTAAGAAAAGAATTTGAATTAATAGATCCCATAGATACAAAAATTAATAATTTAATATCTAAAGAACGCTACCCTGTGGTTTCTTTGCATGTCAGAAGAGGAGATAATACCGACCCAAATGTAAACCCAATTCACTCTAAATGGGGAAATGATTATTCTGAGAATTCGCCCTTGTATAAATATTACAACCAAGCTCTTTCAATAATTCCAGAGAATAGTAAAATATTTCTTTTCACCGGAGGCTCTAGATCTTCAGATCAAAACAACATAAGCGATTTAGAATGGTGTAAGCTTCATATAAAAGATGATAGAATAATTTATGTTAACCATTTAAATGATTTAGAGTCTTTTTGCTTTATGTCAAAATCTGATTACACTATTTGCTCTTTTACTTCTACTTTTGGAATTTGGGCTGGATATTTGAATAAAAAAGGTACTATCATAGTACCTAAAAAATATCACCCTTTTGAAAATCAATTTAAAAACCCTGATGATATTTATTTTAAAAACTGGCTAAAAATAGATTTATAATATAAAAATTTTAGTCTTTAATAAAATATTAGAATATGGCAAATCTTTATTTATTATAACCAAATGAAAAAGAATATTTTAGTTTTGGGTGCTGGTGGCTTCATAGGGGGAAGTTTAGCTAGGTTTTTAAAAAAAGAAGGAAATTTTGTTCGAGGTGTAGATATAAAAAAACACGAATACTTATCCTTGGATGAAATTGCAACCGATTTTGTAGTGGGAGACTTAAGAGACCCTCATTTTGTTAAATCTATCATGACTTCCCCAAACGATAAACCTTTCGATGAGGTGTATCAATTAGCAGCTGACATGGGAGGGGCTTTATATATTTTTACAGGCGAACATGATGCTGACGTAATGCACAATTCTGCTTTGATTAATTTAAATGTAGCTAAAGAATCAGTGGAACAAAAAGTAGGTAGAATTTTTTATTCATCTTCTGCTTGTATGTATCCTGAACATAATCAATTAGATCCCGACAATCCTAATTGCGAAGAAAGTTCTGCTTATCCTGCTAATCCTGATAGTGAATACGGGTGGGAAAAACTATTTAGTGAAAGACTATTTTTATCTTTTGAAAGAAATTACGGAATTAAAGCCCGAGTTGCCAGATTTCATAATGTATTTGGACCTTTCGGCACATGGAAAGGGGGTCGAGAAAAATCTCCAGCAGCAATGTGCAGAAAAGCTGCTGAAGCTACTAATAATGGAGAAATTGAAGTTTGGGGCGATGGTCAACAAACTAGAAGCTTTCTTTACATAGATGAATGTATTGAAGCTGTTTTAAGATTCATGAGACAAGATGATTTTTCTGGACCGGTAAATATAGGGTCTGAAGAAAAAGTTACAATTAACCAATTAGCTGAAATGGCTATAGGTTTTTCTAACAAAAATATCAAAATAAAAAATTTACAAGGCGAAGAATTCATTGCTAAGTATGGTCACAAATGCCCCTTGGGCGTTAAAGGGCGAAATTCTGACAATAGACTTTATAGAGAAAAAATGGGATGGGAAGTATCTCAACCCTTAAGAGAGGGAATAGCAAAAACATACGATTGGATATCTAAAATGGTTGATAAAAAAAATGAAGCATAAAGGTAGAACAGAAAAAATTTTTCATAATAAAAAAATTAATTAAATTCCGACGATTAAAGAATTTATGATTAATAACAAGAAAAACGTTTTATATTTATGCGGCACTCTAGATTACGTAGATTCTGTTAGTGGAAACTACTACCTGTATAAAACTTTAGCAGAATTAAAAAACATAATTAATCTTAAGTGCATTGGCATATGGAACACACCACAATATGCTGATTATGATCCAAATGATTTTTTAAGGATAACCGGACCTCTTAGATCATATGATTTATCGACTCTTGAAAAGATATTACCACAGCACGACGTATTAATATTAGCTTCAGACGATTTAACAAACGATCAAATTGCATTCATAAAAAACAAGTATAAATGTGAAATTTATATGTGCTTGATGACTTCTTGGGTATTAGGTAATTCAGCTTATCCAGAACTCGACGGATCATTTAACGATCAAAAAACAAAAGAAAGATTTCAAACATATAAAGACTGTGATGTTTCTCTCATACACGTATCAACATACTCAAAAAAAATTCAAAGTAAAAGTTTATTTAAAGACTTAAAAAGCTATATAATACCTCTACCATTTAATAAGTTTCATAAATCAAAAAAAGCAATAAAAGAAAACAAAGATACGAAAGATATATTGTGGGCAACAGCTCATCCAGCTTCAAGAAGAAAAGGAAAAAAAGAATTTGAAATGATACTTGATTTACTAAAACAAAAACATCCAGAATTATCAAACATAACTATTCACACTGCTGGACCGATTCCTAATATAGCTACCGACTATAAAGTAGTAAATCACGGCGTTTTACCAAGAGATAAAATGGCTGATTTATTTGCTTATTGTGATGTTTTTGCTTTGACAACTTTAGCTGATAGTGGGCCAATGGTTGCATCAGAAAGTATTGTAAATGGCACACCGGTGGTTTCTTATGACACGAACATAACTTCTGATATAACAAATGACGGAATTAATGGTTACGTTGTTAAAGATAATGAAGATTTCGCAAACAAAATATATGAGATCTTAAAATTTAAAAAATATACAATAGATCACGATTATGTAAAAAAATTCAACTCACTAGATGTTGTTAAATTTCAGTATTTAAAACTATTAAACTGGATAAAATAATGAATATTTAAAATACTAAAAAAATGAAACTATCCCTAGTAATCAACACGACAACTTATGGTTCTAACCGATAATCCAGATAAAGATTTTATAAAAATAAATATAACAAAGCAATGAAGCTTGCTTTTATAAAAGTAGAGATAACTTAATTTTAGTTATGAAAAACCCTTCTGATATAATAAATAGGCTACTTGAACGCCTCGATAAAAAAAAGCAAAGCTCCTATTTAGAAATAGGCGTTGACAGAGGGCTGACCTTTTCTGAAGTAAAAGCTGAGACTAAACACGGAGTAGATCCTTATGGTGCGTTCCCCGGAATCACCCATAGAATGACTTCTCAAATGTATTTCTCCATGAATTATTATTTCTATAAACACAAATATGATGTTGTATTTATAGACGGATGCCACATGGCGTATATAATAGAACAAGAAGTTAAAGAAGCTTTCAATATATTAAACAATAACGGATACATAATTTTACATGACACTTACCCTTTGGAGCAAACTACTCAAGATGTTATCCAAGAAGAATATGAGCGCTATTTCAAAAACGTATACGAAGAAAAATTAGCTCACCACGATGCATTTCCCAGCGATCACGCTTTGCAACAATGGATAGGATATAATGGAGATAGCTGGAAAGTTGTATCTTCGCTTATAGAAACCACAGACTTAGAGATCTACACGATAAAAGATTCTTGCTGCTCGATAATTAAAAAAGGAAATTTTAATAAAATACCCTATAAAAGAAGCAAAAGTAAAAATTTCAATGACTACAAATGGAATGACTTCAATGACGAAGCTATGATGAGCGTTTCTTTTTTAGATTTTTTTAACGAAAAGATTTAAATATTACACTAATGAAAAAAGTTCTAATAACAGGTATACTAGGTCAAGATGGCGCAAATATGGTTGAATATTTGCTAAAAAATACAGATGCCAAGATATATGGAATGATGCGCCGATCAGCAAATCCTAATTATAAAAATTGCAGCAACTTTATGAGCAGCGAAAGATTTGAATTTATTTATGGAGATTTGACTGATTCGGTTAGCATAGACAATCTAGTAAGAAATATTAAACCTGACTATTTTATTAATTTTGGAGCGCAAAGTTTTGTTGGATGTAGTTGGGATATGCCTTTGCAAACTTTTGATACTAATGCTACTGGAGTTGTTAGATGCTTAGAGGCAATCAGAAGATTTCATCCTTCTTGTCGGTTTTATTCTTCTGGGTCTAGTGAAGAATTCGGGAATGTTGTTTACACGCCTCAAAATTTAATGCACCCATTAATGCCAAGAAGTCCGTATGGAGCAAGTAAAGCGTCTTGTAGGCATATCGTAAAAGTTTATCGAGAGTCTTATAATTTATATGCTGTTCATGGATTATTGTTTAATCACGAAGGTACAAAAAGAGGAGAAGAATTTGTGACGAGGAAAATAACAAAAGGGGTAGCTAGAATTTATCATTCTATTAAAAATCAACAACCTTTTAATCCAATTGAATTAGGGAATTTAGACGCAAAAAGAGATTGGAGTGATAGCGAAGATTTCGTAGATGGAGTTTGGAAAATGTTAAATCAACAAAAACCTAAAGATTATGTATTATCTAGCGATGAAACACATTCGATAAGAGAATTTGTTGAAAAAGCCTTTGAAGCTGCTAAAATTAAAGGCGTGTGGAACGGAAAAGGAATCAAAGAACAATTTTCTATTTCGACTGAATCCTATCAAAAAATAAATGGACATTCTTCTGTTTTAGTAAAAATAAATGAAAAATTTTATCGCCCAGCAGAAGTAAACCTTTTGTTAGGTGATTCGACTATTGCTAGAAAAGAACTGAAATGGGAACCAAAAGTTTCGTTTGAAAAACTTATTTCAAAAATGGTTCAATTTGATATAGATGGCTTTACAAAATAGCATATTATAATAAATACAAAAATTTTTTCGACATCATCTTAAATAAATGATTACTTTTTTACAACTTGGTTCTAATGGAAGATTAGGTAATCAACTCTTCCAATATGCTGCCTTAAAAAGCCTCGGCCTCGAAAAAGGTTATGAGGTTAAAATTCCTAATCCTTCCTCGAAACATTGGCATGGTCAAAAATGTTTTTTAGATGAGTTTAATATTAATTCGCCTTATTTAAATCAACCGGACCTCAAACAACTTCAATATTTATATGTAGAGAAGGATCCCGACCAGATAGACAATAATTTTTTTTCTACGCCAGATAATACAACTTTGCATGGATATTTTCAGAATCTATTTTATTTTGAAAAATTTAACAATCAAATAAAAAAAGAGCTTACCCCAAAAAACCATCTGCTACTAGAAGCCCAGGAAAATATTAAAAAAATTAAAAAAAAATACCCTCATCACGAAATAGTTTCAGTTCACATAAGGAGAGGAGATCTTGTTGACATAGAACATCGAAAAGCTGCTAAAAACTTATTTGGCAGTAGAAATGGAGATTTAAAAAAAGATTCATATTGGGCAAAGTACTTTTCTTTAGCCTCAAAAACTTTTAATAATAAAAAAGTAAAATTTTTAATATTCTCAGGAGGACAAAGAGGTAACGAAGATAATACTAAAGACATCTCTTGGTGCAAAGACAACCTTAAAGATGATCACTTTATTTTTTCTGAAGGCAACAGCCCAATGCAGGATTTTTCTTTAATCATGTCTTGCGATCACAATATACTATCTCCGGGGAGCACTTTTGGTTGGTGGGCCGCTTACCTTAATAAAAATGACACAAAGATAGTTATAGCGCCCTTTGAATATCATGCAGATGAAATAGATAAGCCTTTTAGAGGAGGTTTTTATCCTAAAGACTGGAAAATTTTACCTCAAATATCAATAAGATAATGAACGAAGATATAAATAAAGTTTTAAAATTTTGGAATGATAGGCCTTGTAATGTTCGCCACTCTAAATTGGAAGTAGGAACTGTTGATTATTTTAATGAGGTAGAAGAAAGAAAGTATAGAATAGAACCTCATATCCCTAAATTTGCAGAATTTAATTTATGGAAAGGTAAGAGAGTTTTAGAAATAGGGTGCGGCATAGGTACCGACGCGATTAATTTTGCCAGAGCAGGAGCAGAATACACGGGGCTGGAGTTATCTGAGAATAGCTTAAACATAACTAAAAAACGCTTTAAAGTCTTATTATTTAAGGCGTTAGAAAAAAAACTTGGATGGCATATGCTCGTAAAATGTAAAATTAAGAATAATTAAAAATAAATGAACAACCTAAATAAACGTATAACGAACTGGCTTAAGGACTACATTGAAAAATCCGGCCTTGAATATTTTGTCATAGGCGTTTCGGGAGGCGTAGATTCTGCTGTGACTTCTACTCTTTGCGCTCTTACAGGCAATCGGACATTAGTTGTTAGCTTACCCATTCACCAAGAAAGCAATCAACTAACTAGAGCTAATAAACATATCGATTGGTTGAAATCTAGATTCTCCAATGTGGAAGCTAAAGAACTAGATCTGTCCCAAGTATATGACCAATTTAAAACTACTGTATACTACAATCGCTTAATTGAACACAGTCAAAACTTAGATATTAATCTCGCGTTAGCTAATTCTAGATCCCGGCTTAGAATGGTGACTCTTTACCAAATAGCGACTTCACTGAAAGGCTTAGTTGTTGGCACAGGGAATAAGGTAGAAGATTTCGGTGTGGGATTTTACACTAAGTATGGAGATGGAGGAGTAGATATATCACCTATCGCTGATCTATATAAATCTCAAGTTAGAGAACTCGGCAAAACTCTTGGGATAAATTCTGACATCATTGAAGCCGCGCCGACAGATGGTTTATGGGAAGACGACAGAACAGACGAAGATCAAATCGGCGCTAGTTACGATGAGCTCGAATGGGCTATGACCTTTACAGGAAAGGAAAGCGACTTATCTGATAGAGAAAAAATAGTTTTAAGAATTTATCGAGAGTTCAATACTAAAAATAAACATAAAATGAATCCTATACCACTATTTAAGCAATGACAAAGAATATTAGCATTTTTGGATTAGGCAAACTAGGAGCTAGCATGGTTGCATGCTTAGCCAGTAGAGGATTTAATATAGTAGGTGTTGATATATTACCTAAATCTGTAATTTCTTTGAACAAAGGAGACGCTCCGGTTCAAGAAACCGGTCTCGACGAATTAATTAAAGCTAATAAAAATTTAATCAGAGCGACTGAGGATGTTCAAGACGCAATAAATTCCTCAGAAGTTAGTTTCGTAATAGTGCCGACGCCAAGCGATTCTAGAGGAGCTTTTGAAATTAAGTATGCTACTAATGCTTTTAAAAATATAGGCAGAGCCTTAAGAAACAAACAAGGCTACCATTTAGTGGTTTTAACCAGCACTGTTCTCCCCGGCTCTGTGAGGCACGGATTAATTCCAGTTTTAGAAAAGGAGTCAGGCAAAAAATGCGGAAAAGATTTTGGAGTATGTTATAGCCCAGCTCTTATAGCAATCGGAACGATCATAAAAGATTTCTTAAACCCGGACTTTAATTTTATCGGAGAATTTGACGAGAAATCAGGATCTATACTTGAAGACATATATACTCGTATGACGTTAAAAAAACCCGTTATGCGAAGAATGTCTATAGAGAATGCTGAAATAGCAAAGATAGCATTGAACAGTTATATTACTATGAAAATATCTTTTGCTAATATTATTTCTGAGGTTTGCGAAAAAGTTCCATCTGGCGATGTAGATATAGTTACTCAGGCTATAGGCAGTGATTCAAGAATAGGCTCAAAATATTTGAAAGGAGGATTAGGATTCGGGGGGACCTGTTTTCCACGAGATAACGTTGCTCTTTCTTTTATTTGCAATGAGTTAAATTCTAGTCATTCATTATTAGATGCTACAGACCAGTATAATGATACGCTGTCCGATAGATTTGTTAAGAAAATATTACCTTACGTAAGAAAAGGAGAGGCTGCAGCAGTTCTTGGCTTAGCCTATAAGCCTCTTTCTCACATAGTAGAAGAATCCCAATCTATATTATTAGTCAAAGCTTTATCCGACTCAGGGCTTAGAGTTATCGGTTATGACCCACTAGCTGCTGATGAGGCTAGATCTGCACTTCAGAACCATGCATTAGTTGAAGATAATTTAGAAAACGCACTCAAAGATGCTACTATAGTTTTTGTTGCTAACAATGATGAAATATTCAAAAAACTTACTCCCGAACAATTACTTCTAGATAAAAAAGAAGTTAAGGTTGTAGATTTTTGGAGATGTCTTAGTTCAGATTTCGAAATTCACCCTAAAATAAAATATATTCCAATAGGCAAATACGATAACTCTAAAATAAACGAGAAAAAGCTAGAAGTTTTATGGGGATAATTTTAACTTGGCCCTAATGAAAGTTATAAAATAAAAATATGAAAAACGCAAAAAAAGAAAAACTAGATTCATGGTTCGAGCGTATATGTCGCGAGATAAAATCTTCCTACCTACTCCCAAATACTTGTAAAGGCGGAACCGTGATAGACTGCGGATCTAATGTAGGAGGCTTTCCAGCAACTTTTAAAAATAGGTTTGATAGATATATTTGTTATGAAGCTGATTCAGATAATTACGAATATTCAAAAAAGAAAATAAAACAGTTAAATTTATCAGAAATTTGTACGTTTGAAAATAAGGCTTGCTACAAAAATGGAGGAGAAATTGTTTCGCTCTACAAGCATAAAGACGAAAACCCTGGCGACCATGCCATATACACAAGGGAGGATACCCATCCTACAGATAACAAAATAGCTGAAGTAAAAACTATTTCTTTAGAAGATATCATAGAAAAATATTTTTGTCATAAACGTTTAACCCCTATAAAATTATTAAAATGTGACATAGAAGGAGCAGAGTATGATTTCCTATTAGATAAAGATTTGTCTATTTTTGAATTCATAATCTTAGAATTGCATCAAGTAGTGAGTGGAGATGATGAACCTAAGTATAAATTAATTGATTTGATTAGTAAAACTCATCATACAGCAATTCAGGATACAATATTAATAGCAGGGTTAAAAACTCGTATGGATCGCTTAGATATTGCTAAATAAATTAGCTGCTAAAATAATAAAGTTTGATATGGACAACTACAAAAATTAGTGTATAATTACAAATACAATGGCACAAAAAGAAGCTATACTCTCTCAAGATTTTCTCGATAAATACAAAGATAAGCAACCAAATTGGGGTTTCAACGGGCTCGGATATATTGTTTATAAGCGTACTTATGCCAGATTGAAAGACGACAATACAACAGAAGAATGGCATGAAACTGTTGCCAGATGCGTAGAAGGCGCACAAAAACTAGGAGCTGGATATACTAAGAAAGAAGCAGAAAAAATTTATGACTATGTTTTTAATTTAAAATGTAATTTTGCTGGGCGCATGCTTTGGCAGCTAGGCACATCAACTGTTGATAGGTTTGGCGCAAATTCGTTACTTAACTGCTGGTTTACTAGTATGAAAGAACCCAAAGCATTTTTGTTTCTTTTTGAAAATCTTATGCTTGGTGGTGGAGTCGGTTATAGCATCAGAAGAGAAGACGTTCATGAATTACCTAGAATAAAAAAAGAAGTAGAAATTATTCACAAACCTGAAAAAGACGCTGATTTCATTGTTCCAGATTCTAGAGAAGGTTGGGTTAAGCTTCTCGAAAATGTATTAACCGCTTTCTTTGAAACAGGCAAAAGTTTTTCTTATAGTACGATTTTAATTAGAGGTGCTGGTGAAAAAATCGAAGGTTTTGGTGGTAAGGCTAGTGGTCCAGCTATTCTTGTAGAAGGTATTGAAAAAATTTGTAAAGTATTTAAAGATAGAGAAGGAAAAAAACTTAGATCTTTAGATGTTTTAGATATTTGCAATATTATTGGAAGTGTTGTTGTAGCTGGTAATGTTCGCAGGTCTGCAGAGATAGCCTTAGGTGATCCTGACGATGTTCTTTATCTTCGAGCAAAAAACTGGGGTTCAGGTAACGTTCCTAATTGGAGAGCTATGAGTAACAATACATTGTATGTTGATGATTACTCTCATTTGATGGATGAATTTTGGAAAAATGGTTATGAGATCAATAAATCCACAGGATTTGCCAACGGTGAACCATATGGATTTTTTAATCTACCGTTATCAAGAAAATATGGCCGCTTAAAAGATGGCTTAATGAAGAATGCTGAAATTTATCCTACTAAAGTTGATAATGTTGTAGGAACTAATCCTTGCGGTGAAATTAGTCTTTCTGATTATGAGTGCTGCAATCTTTGTGAGCTATATTTAAATAACATAGAAAGCCAGAAAGAATTAAACGAATGCGCTAAATTACTTTACAAAGCTCAAAAAGCTATCGCTGCGCTGCCTTTCTTACACGAAGAAACAAATGCAATCGTACATAAAAATATGCGCCTTGGCTTAGGCGTTACAGGCATTTGTCAGTCTATTGATAAAATTAGTTGGCTTGATAGCTGCTACGAAGAATTAAGAAAGTTTGATAAACAATGGAGCAAAGAAAAAGGTTGGCCTGAAAGTATTAAACTCACGACTGTTAAACCCTCTGGCACCCTTAGTCTTTTAGCTGGATCCACTCCTGGTGTTCACCCAGCATATTCTAAATATTATTTTAGAACTGTCAGAATGAGCAGTAGCGATCAACTAGTTCAGATCTGCAGAGATTTAGGTTATAAAACTGAATATCTTTTAAATTTTGATGGATCAGAAAATCATGATACTATTGTTGTATATTTTCCCTGTGAAACACCAGACGGAGCCATACTTGCTTCCGACATGGGTGTTATTAAACAATTAGAAATGGTAAAAACGCTTCAAGAAAATTGGAGTGATAATGCTGTCAGCGTTACAGCATATTATTCGCCAGAAGAATTAAATGAGCTAAAAAATTGGCTAAAAGATAATTATAAAAACAGTATCAAAAGCGTTAGTTTCCTTCTTCGACAAGAGCATGGCTTTAAGCAGGCTCCTTACCAAGAAATTGATGAAAAAGAATATGAAAAAGCGAAATCTAAAGTAAAACCTTTATCTAATTTAAATATTACTGGAGAAACTTTAGAAGGGATAGAATGCGAAGGAGGAGCTTGTCCAATCAGGTAAATTCATTTAATTTCGAAAAACCACCCTTTAGGGTGGTTTTTTTATTTCTTTGTATAGTTAATTTGTGTAATATATAATGTAATGGAATTTATAGTAGACTTTTCTCAAAAAATAAAAGCTGCCCAAAAAATCTATGATGGCAAAAAAAGAAAAGATTTAAAAGATAGTGATTTTTTATTTCCTGATACGAGGTCGTTCCCGATTGTTACTCCTGCTGATGTGCCTGATGCAATAAGTAATTTTGGCAGAATGAAAGGAGATATGACTTACGAAGCTTTTTTAAAAAAACTTTATAATTTCGCTAAGAAGAAAGGTCCCGAGTTTGTAAAAGCTTTACCTGAAGCCTCAAAAGAAAAATTAAATATTTCTGAAGCTCAAAAAAGGCAAGGCCCTAAAAGCTCTGCCCAAACTCCAGCTAAACCAGACGAAAGAAAAAAGGGCTCTAGCCAAAATGAACCTGGATCAGCAGGCACCAGCCCTGATGCCAAAGAAAAAGCTAAAAAAGTTTTAAAACGTAAGGATGATAAAGAATTAGTTACTGAAGCAGAAATTAAATTTAGCGAAAAAGTGACAAATGCTTTAAAAGACAAAGTAAAAACTCACAACGCAAAATATTCTAAAAAAGTTACACTAAGCCAACTTAAAAAAGTCTACAGAAGGGGTTTAGGAGCCTTTAGCGCATCTCACAGACCAGGAAAAAGCCGCGCTCAGTGGGCCATGGCTCGCGTG
>Ga0181568_10001079_pt1 | contig 25151 bp, 22 predicted proteins | sample 101ome_20_FD_133758 | JGI IMG/M metagenome (GOLD analysis project Ga0181568, IMG submission 133758) | Coastal salt marsh microbial communities from the Groves Creek Marsh, Skidaway Island, Georgia - 101404AT metaG (megahit assembly) | ecosystem: Environmental > Aquatic > Marine > Intertidal...
ATTCCATTTAATGCTAGAAAGATCAGAAGCACTACTCCTTACGGTAGTTTATTAAATTCTGTGACCAGCAGTATTGCAAATGGCAAAGACATATTATTTAATGTACCTAAGCCAATAACTATTGGATTACCAGATGGCGTACCTGTTTATGCTGAACAGTTTGACCCAGATGAATACATTAATATTAGAAATGAGATTCAATTTGAAGCACCCGACTTAGGAGACACTACTCCTTATCCTGGTGTTGAATATCCTGATCCAAATGCACCGGCAAATGTTTCAGTAGATTGGACACAAAATCCTGTAATTACTATTCAACCTAAAGTAGATGATGGTACTGGAGTCTTAGTACCTAAAGGAAAATTAGCATTTGCTAGTGTGTATAGGCCTACACCAAGTGTAAAAGTTTACAGAGATCAAACAATAGGTTTACAACCTGGTGATACTATTATGATAAACGGCTCACCAGTTGAAATCAAAGGAGAAGGTTGGAACGGGTTTGTAGAGTCACTGAGATGTCAAGACATCAATGGTATTAGAGTAGACACAGTTGCAGATACTGGTACACCTTATGATTGGGCCAAAATTCAAAGTTGTAGTCAAGCACCAATTACGTTTAGAGAAGGTTGCTCTGGTAGAGGGCAATACAAAGAAATTTTAGATTTCCATATTGTAAAAACCTTTATCAAAAATATGGATCAAACCAAAAACGATACTAATATAACAGAAAGAGGTACATCTTATAATCCAGGCTATACAGTGTATCAGCCAGTAGCAACAAACACAGATGCTAACGGTAATTTGATTACTGCTAGTGTAACAACAACAAATACTGATGCTAACGGAAATGTTATAGGAACAACAACAGAAAGTGTTCCTCAAACAACAACATTTTACAAGCAAGTAAACTACCCTGCTACATCTGGTAGTACAACTAATACTACTCAGCACGACTCATATTCAGAAAACTTCCACACAGTGTTTGGTGGTACAGGATACTATCCAGGAGATAGATTGAGATTGGTTGGTGGTGAGCCTGTGTCTGATCCTTACAGTTCTATTGTTAAGTTGTGTATAGAAAATCCAGGTGCAAATTATTCTTACAGAGGTATGATAAGAATAGCAATTGGCGACGGCACTACTCCAGGTAGGGGAGCAGAAGTAGAAAAATATACTGATTCTGAAATACAACTTTTTGAATTAACAAGCCCAGCACCATCGGATCCAGAAACATTAAATTTAATGAAAACTCAATTCATAAGAGTAAATTATAGTGAATCACAAAACCTACTAGGATATCTAGGAGAAGGTAGTATAAGTGTTGGTGCAGAGGCTATTGGCGTAAATCCTAATGCATACACTGACGAGAACGGCGTAACAAGATATAGAAATTCTTATTATGAAGTTAAAACAGATCTTGATACATGGGATCACAATGAAAATGCTCTTGATCAATTCAACAACTATTTTATAAAACTTCCTAGCCTGCCGCAAAAAGTAATTCTAGATCCTGATACAGGTGGGATCGCAGACATCAGATTAAAATATACAGAAGTAGTTGCCGGAACGGCGGTTTGTGGTGTAGGTTACAATGCAAATCAACCTCCAAGAATTATTGTGCAAGATTTAGGAACTCCAACTGGGGTAGGTACAGCCAGAGCAGAATTATCAGCAGTGTTGACAAGAAAAGCAAGTTCTGTTCCAAGAGTTGCTAAATTTGAAGTAACAGCAGTAGGACCGGTAGGCGAAATTAACAGTTTAAGAGTTATAGACAGAGGTATTTATAGACAATTACCAGCAGATTTAGATTCTGGTTTACCTTTAGAATACGATTATATTCTTGAAGGAGATATAGATGACGGTGGTTATCTCAGAAATGTATCTCCGAGTGCAATCGATGGAAATCCATCCGGCCAACCAGTTCCCAAGCAACCTACAGGATCTGGTTTAGGTCAATGGGATCCACTTAATCAATATAGAGCATTAAAATCACCATCAAGAGTAGTAAGAAATATACAAGATGCAGTTGATTTTAGTAGTACAAATATTGCAAAGAAAATTTCAGGAACTGGATACAATGATGAATTTAGTTGGTTGGGTAATCAGTATAGTAGTGTAAGTAATCCGTTCAATTATGGTATTGCAAATGGTTCAAATGGTTTTGCCTTAGATTTTGATTCGAATCAAATTGTAACAACGGGCACGGTAGGAATCGATGCTGGTGATATGGGCACTAGAATGAGTCTTCCAATAACAGTACCACCGGTAAATCCAGACGATGATTGGGCCAGTGTTCAAGATAACTCAAAATACGGATACATAACATGGAGCAGTAACACTTACATACTGGATACGGTAGCAGGTGGTGGCGCACAGCATTCAGCAAATGATTATGCAATGGTAATTTGGGTGAGTGATACTCCAGGCGGCACTGCCAAAGGCGGCGGCAGAAATTACATAGTGATGCCGCAATTTGACACTACTTACTGGAACAAAATTATATTAATTAACGATACAAAATATTGGGAGGGATCTTATTCTAATCAAGCATTTAAATCTCATGTAGGTAATTCTGTAATTGAAGGTACAGTTAAGGCAGTGGATTTAGGTAATACTGCTGATCCAAGCACACCAGAGATAAGATTTGTAAACTTTGCACTAGTACGCAAAAATGGAACTACTTTCAGTGACTATGATCCTAACACCGCACAGGGAATTGCTAGTACTTTGAGGGCTGAACCAGGCACAAATGAATTTGAGGCATTTATAGAGGATCCTGCCGTTGCAACTGTATACTCAACTGAATGGCGAAATGTAACTAGATATCCAGATTCTGTTAGTGCAGGTTTACAATACATAACTGCTAATATGGGATATGATCCAAACTATAATGCATTTAATGGTGGTAAGGGAGCAAGGTTATACTTTACATCTAGAGAAATCCCAGATTGTTCAGAAAAAGGTACAGCAAAACAGGCTCTAGGACTACCTGATATAACAGGAGATCCAAATGCGGCTGAAGATTTAACAGACATTCTTAACCAAGGTTTAATAGATGCAGGTCATAATCCAGACGATATTAGATTTGAAACTGAAACTGTTAATGACGATGTATCAGTAGTAACATTACAAGCACCTGGATATGATGGTGTAGAATTTGGAGAATCAACCCCGGGATTCTTACCAGCATTAGGTTTACCAATTGGTGACTACAATGATGCTATGGCTTGTATGGTGATGACAAACGAAACACCTATCAATGATGAAAACCCAGTTACATACACAGATATACAAGAAGGTTTAGAAAATGGCGACGGGTTTGCAATACCTACAGAACTCAAAGAAGAAATACTCACAATCACTTGTGTTGATAATATGATAAACCCTCCAGGTACAATTTTTGGTAATGCAAATTTACAGTTTGTTGAAGATCTTTACAAGTATGAATTAAGGAGTGTGTTTAATACACCAATTGAATCTCCATTAATTTCTCAACAAGCAAGTGTAAACATTTTAGAAAGTATGCGTTATGATACTGAGTATGATATTAAAATTGCCAATCGTAGAGGCAACTGGAAATCATCTCAGATACCAAAAAACAAAGATGGCTTTGAAAATGTATGGGTTGACAGATACTTAGCAGACACTGGTAACTTAGCACTAATGCCAGGATTTATTAATCAAGGCTGGGCATATTTTGAAAATGGCACACCTAAACGTTGGCAGAAACCATTAACTGATCCTTCGTTTGTGAGAGACGTATTGTTATATGATTCACAAACAGGCGAAAGAGAATACGATTTAGATAAGTGGGATCCGTTCAAAGGTATATTACCTGCATTTATAGATGCTGAAATTACATACGTGAACAGTAATGATCCTGTAGTATACAACTCTGCTAGATCAAAATTCAGTTCAGATAATTGCGGCCAAGTTTGGTGGGATACTAGTTCAATTAAATATGATTGGTATGAGCAAGGGACTAACAGAGAAAGATGGAAAAATTGGGGTAGTGCGTTCCCTGGTAGTACAATTAGGCTTTATGAGTGGACCGAAAGCAAACAACCTCCTTCACAATATGTAGGAACAGGCACACCTAAAAATGCAAGTGAATATATTGCAGAACGTAAAACAGATCCTCTTAGCGGTGAAAAGAGAAACTATTATTACTTCTGGGTACAAAATAAACAAGATTTAACTAGTTTTGCTAGAGAAAGACATCTGCGTAAATTTAATACATTCGATCTAGCAAAATATCTATCTGATCCAATTGGCTCAGGTATAAACACTATCAGTTTCATTAGCAGTGGTAACCAAACGTCTGATAATGATGCTAGTTTCATTCTAGGTAATTTACCGGATATAATTAGAGAAGACGAGCAAAACTTACAAATAAATTTAAGTAGAAACCTTAACCCATTAGGATTAAAGCATGTTGCTTGGAAGATGCTCAGGGAAGGTGATCCAGACAGCATTATACCAGAAGATTTAAGTGCAAAACTTATAGACAGTTTATGTGAGCAAGATGCAACCGGACAAGTTGTTCCGGCTAAAAATCTCAGTGAAGTAGAAAAATACGGTACTGCATTTAGACCAAGGCAAACACTATTTAAGTATCCCGCAGAAGCAAGAAGAGAAATGCATTATGTGTTAAACGAAATACTTGCTGATATTAAATTAGAAACACAAAATCCAAAATGGAGTACTGTAATTCCAGTAGGTAATTATTTAGAGAAAACAAATTGGTATGAAACAATAAGAAAAGATGCTACTAACAATTCTGTTAGATATGATGATTCATATAAATCATTGTACACAGTAGAAAGTGTGAGAGCATTAGACAGTATTAAACGTGACTCGCTAGTTGATGGTGCTGTAATAATGGTTAAAGGCACAGTGAACGACAGATATCAATTGTGGCGCTGGAACGGAAAACAACTACAATTTGAAATTATCTCAATAGAAAATGAAACACTGAAATTAAATAGCAAAGTTTATACAGATCAAATTAATTCAACATTAGCATCTGATATTAGAAAACTGTTAGAAAGTTTACGTGATATTTTCTTTGCCGGTACTAATTTATGGAACAAGTTTTTCTTCAATATGTTGAAGTACGCATATGGTGAGCAACCACAACTTGATTGGGCATTTAAAACATCATATGTATATGTAAGCAAAGAAGAGGAAGACTTAACATTAAGACAAGGATTTACACCAGATAACTTTGACAGTGTAATAGAATACCTCAATGAAGCAAAACCATACACTGCTAAAGTAAGAGAATATAAAGATGGTAAGAGGACGCCGATAGATTATATTAAAGATCAGATGGTCAGCGACTTTGATAAACCACCTTATCCAGATCCTGAATTAGGAGAAATTAGAATTTTAGACGATCAATCCACTGCTGATGCAAATATTTTAGCATCTGACAGCGAGTATGTCAAGTGGAATTCTGTAGTTAATATTGCTGATAATCCTATAAGAAAGGGTAACATTAAACTAGTATTTGACAGAGTTGATTGGAGACTGTTGCCATATGACTTTGATCACTCTGTAAATACATACGCACAAGGCACAGCCTCTTTGATGGCGTATCTCAATAGTGAGTCTAATGCTAATATTAGTGCTAATTCAAACGTGAGTCAGGCTGGCAGATTGTTTAAATTTGACCCAGAAGTTAGAACACAATTTGTTGAAGACATTAATGTTTATAAAACAAATCAAAATATTACTTCTGATATTAGCACTAATATATCTAATTTAGAAAATGCTTATTTGGCAGGAGCACTTGTAAAAACTTTAGAACTTGTAAAAACTAAAGTTGGTGGAGGCTTTAGAGGTGAAGAAATTGATTCCGACTACTTTACAAAAATTGTCCAAGGCACAAACAGTTTAGATACGCAAACTGGATTTGGGTTTGATACTCAAGGGTTTGATAATGAATCCTTTGATAGCAGTATAGAAGTACGCAACTATGAAGGTATTCTAGAAGGTAATACTACACTAAGACGTAGTGGTGTTACTTATGACGGATTCGACAGTATCACGTTCCAAAAAGTATTGTACGGTGAAGAAAGACCAGAAGAGATGGCAATGTTCTCACCATTAGAAAACTTAGTTATGAGAGTACAAACAAATGTATTAGCATACGGTAATGGAAGAAGTAATCCAGCAACGGCGGCATTGGCATTAGGACCATATCCAGTAACAACTTCTAACAGTAGCGGTAGTGTCGTAACTGTAACTACAGAATATGGTAGGCTGTTAGCAAACACTGATTCACTTACATTCGCAGGTGGCAGTAATGCAATTAACCAAACATTTGCAATATCAAATGTTTCACAAAACTACAACGGTAATGTTTATAGTAACACACAGTTTACTATTAATTTAACAGGTTATACTGATACTGGTGCAAACATTACGTTTAGCAAAGGTAATACTCACGTTGATGTAGAATACATATTACATGCTGATATGTTTGGCGGAGAGCAGTACTTTAGAATTAAGGGCGATGGTAGTACAAAAACAATACTATCGCAAAAAGTAGAAGCATGGGATGATCTAATTTATGTAGAAGATTCTACTAAATTACCTCCTGCATTACCAGGTGTACCAGGTGTTATTTGGATAAACGGTATAGAACGTATTGAATATAGAGAAATAAACACAACAACACATGCTATTAGCAAAATTACTAGAGGTACTAAAGGTACAACAATACAGCAACATGCACAAGGTTCTCCAGTTGTAAGTGGTTATTATACAGAAGACTTTAATGATGATAGAAATCAGTTCCATGAATCAAGAAATCCAGACAAATCAGTTTGGATTAACTTAAACATGTTAAGTTTAACTGACGTAACAAATAGAACTAACAATGACGGTATTGCGGCATGGTTACAAGGGGATAGTGTACCACCTAGTGGATTTGATGTAAGAGGTTGGGAATTTGATCCATGGGATTCAGTATAGAGCCTATTCATTATAACAAGAGTTAATAAAAATGATAAATAGTTGTAAGATGTCAGATTCTAAAGAACAAGAGAAACAAGATATGAAGAAAGAAGATTCTATTGTAGATAACGCCGGTCTAAATATGAGCGGACATATCCTTATCAGAGATAAAGAATCTGGCGAAGAACTAATTAATAAAAGAAATGCTATTCATTATGGCAACATGGCTCGAATTGTTGCACTTGCTTTAAACAACGGTGCAAGTACAGAAGCCAGCCGAGAGAATGCTTACATTAACTATATGGCATTTGGTAATGGTGGTAGCAGTATTGATACTTCAGGTAAAGTTCTTTATAAGACTCCTAGAGTTAGTGAGGCATATGAAGCATCTGCAAGTTTATACAATAAAACATACGACAAAGATATTGACCCAGGCGATGAAGATAACAAAATAGAAGTTATAACAGGACCAAGTTATACAGACATTAAAATGACTGTGACACTTGCATTTAACGAGCCTGCAGGTCAAAGTGTCTTTGATGACAGTACAAATAACGAAGGTGATTATATCTTTGATGAATTAGGTGTATTCACAAATCCTACTGATGGTGGTAGTGATTTCGACCAAGCAGTAATGCTTACACACGTGATTTTTCACCCTGTTCAAAAAAGCCAGAACAGGGTAATTGAAATAATTTATACCATAAGGGTACAACTAAGTTAATAAATTTGAGGGAATAAAATGGCTTATAATTTTACAAAAAGTGACGGTTCACAAATAACCGTTAATAATGACGCGATCGACAACACCTATTCGCTGGGACTAATAGGTAGGAATACGACAGACTACGGTCTAACTGTTGCAAAGAATACTATACGACATCTTGAAAACTTTGCAGAGAGTACTCCTCCCTCAGGTACTCCTCTAGTAGGTCAGTTGTGGTATAAAAGTGATGAAGGTACTTTAAGAGTATACGACGGAAGTACATGGAAAAGGTCTACTGCAATCCCAGTTGCAAGTACGGCACCTACAGCAAACGTAACGGCAGGCACAGCATATTTTAATACAGTTGATGATCAACTATATGTTTATGCTGAATCTACATTTAAACCAGCAGTAGTACCAGGTGGTACTGTAACTAGTGCCTACAGTGGTGAAGCAGGTATTGGTAACACTTACGGTGCTAAAGTTAAAACATTATATCTAACTCCAAATAGTGGTGATACTAAAGCAGTATTGGCTCTTGTTTATGTTAGTGATGGAACTGACAACCCAGGTGCGGCAAGCAATGAAACAATTATGGGTATTATCAGTGACCACGATAAATTCACAGTTGATAACAGTGATGACAACTATGCAGAACTAAGTGGAGCAAATAGTATTGGTGTACAAATTGGTAAAGGTCTTACAATGCGTAAAGACTATACTGATAGTGCAGTTGAAAAAGCCAATGTTGCAAGTATATCAAACGTTGCATTAGCAATTGATATTACCAGTAGTGTTCCTACTAGTGGTGCTAATGTAAGTGGTGCAGATATATTTCATCCATCAACTAGTTTAATTCCAAGTTCAGACAGTAACTATAAAATTGGTAATGCACAGTTTAGATACAGTCAAGTACATTCAGACTTCAACTATGTTGGTGCCGGCGGCGCCGCAGGTGGTGGTATACTGTTTTCAGGTACAGCGGCAACAATTGGTAATGCTACACAAGGCGCAAGCCACATTTATACACACGACTTAACAGTTACAGGTGATTTCAGTTTTGGTGGCGGCATTCAAAATATTGGTACAAGTAGTGATAGAGCTGAAAATGTATTTGCCGCTAATTTAGATATTACTAGCGGTGTAATTAGTGATGCACCAACAAGTGGTACTGATATAACTAACAAGTCTTATGTAGATAGTACAGTTACTACAGCATTACAAGATTATGTACCTGATACAGGTGATTCTGTTATTGCAGGTAACAAAACATTCTCAGGACAAACAACATTTACTGGGTCAACAACGTTTAACAACCAAATTGGTGGTACTTCAGGTACATTCTCAGGAACTGTACAAGCAGGTACATTTAGTGACGGTACGGCAACCATTACAGGTGGTGTGTTTAGTGGAGTTGCTAATGAGGCACAATATGCTGACTTGGCTGAGATATATTCCTCAGATGCAGACTACGAGCCAGGCACTGTTGTTAAATTAGGCGGAGACGCAGAAGTTACACAAACACTAAACCATGCAGACAATGATGTATTCGGTGTTGTATCAACAAGTCCAGCATACTTAATGAACAAAGATGCTGACGGTGTAGCAGTAGCATTAGCAGGAAGAGTACCTGTTAAAGTTATTGGTAAAATTGCCAAAGGTGAAAGACTTGTAAGTTCAGATGTTCCAGGTGTTGCTTGGGCATTAGGCGAAGATGAATACGATGCTAGAGCAGTAATTGGTAGAGCATTACAAAGTAAAGAAGATGGCGATGCTGGTGTTATAGAAGCAGTCATCGGAGTAAAATAGGTAAATAGTAATAGTAATTTAGGAGAACATAATGGCATCAGGCTCAACATATTCAGTTTCCGGCGGTACCACAATGACAGGTGTCGTGGCAGGAGATATCATCGACGCTGATGATTTTAATAATGCTAGAACTAACATGAATACTTTGTTAGGTACAGCGGCCGACGTTACATTAGGTACATATACTGCTTCTTCAACAAAAGGTTGGGGACAAGGTGGTGCAGGTGTTAGTGCCGCCAGTGCAGGCGGATTAATATATGCTGATAACGCCACTGGTGGTTTTAAACGTTTACAGGATGACGTGCAATCAGCATGTGCATTTTTAGGTGTAAGTGTTAGATCAGGTGTTGGTACTGATGTTGCAGACGGTGATACAATTTCAGCAACAACTTGGACAAACTTAATGTTAAATGTACAAGATTGTTGGAACAACAGATTTAGTCCAGCAAGTATTTCTGCTAACACAGATGCTACTAAAACGAGAACCACACAATGGAATTCAAGTTTAGCACAAGAAACATCTTGGACATTCACTAACGAAGGACAAGCAAGAGCGTTCTTTAATATGGGTGGTAGATTAGGATTTAGTTCAAGCAGAAGTGGTGGTAGTTCAACTACACAGAACACTAACTGGTCAAACCTTTTATCAGCAATGGGTGATGTATATATTAATTATAATAATTCAGTATCCACTGGTTCAACAGGTACAAGTGCTGGTAAAGGTTTTTATGAACTAACAACATCATATCAGCAGGTATATATTAAATACGGTTCAGGATCGTATGCAAGTAACTACTTTAGAATGTTAGGTAAAGTAAACAGCACAACTAACCCAACTGTAGTAACTCTCAAAGCAGAATACAGTGACCCACATGCACAAGGCAGTGGAGCATTAGGACCAGACGGAATTGCAAGTTCAGGTGATGAAGGTTACGGAAACGACTATGTTGACGGAACATTATCACTAAATGCTAGAAGATGGTCACCGGCCGCAAGTGGTTCAGGTTTTACTATCTATTCAGCAACTGACAGCATGGGTAATATAACAGGCTCATAATAACAATAATTTTTATTGGAAGCCAGTAATTTTCGTTACTGGCTTTTTTTTGGCTTAAATATAGTTATGAGTACTAAATTAACTAAAGCTCTGGAATTCGCTAATTACAGGGTTACTATCAATAATCAAAAAGCGGCACTGTTAGCAAAAACAGAAAGCCTACTCAGTTACAGCATTAACGGTGGTTCATTTACTATCAATGTAGAATTACTAACATTCTGTAAACAATTATTAGACGAAAAACAAAAAGAAGTAGTATTACTAGATATCTACAAGAATCCAATTAAGGTTGATTTAGAAAGTTTTTATGATGAGATTAGTAGTAGATATTACGAAGTAACTAACGAATATTATCTAGAATACGAAAAACTTCGCAAAGCAAGAAAAGTACACAAGGTTTTAGACTTAAATGAAAAGGGAGAATAGTCGCGGCATTTTAATGTTTGCTCACAACAATAGTGAGATAGACTACTTTAGACTAGCAGTCGTAAATGCATTATTAGTTCAGGTTAACTTAGGTATTAAAAATATTACTGTGGTAACAGACCCTCACAGTTTAAAACAAGGCGAAAAAACTTTAGGTAAAAGATTAATTAAAAAAGCAATTAACAATATAGTTATTATAGAAAAAGACAAAAATTTTAAACAACAAAATTTAAGAAATTTCAAAGATACTAGTCATACTGTAAAGACATTGCCCTTTTACAATGCTAACAGATGTGATGCATACGATATATCACCTTATGACGAAACCATTTTAATAGATGTAGACTATTTAATTCTCAGTGATACTCTCAATCATTGTTGGGGGCATAATAACGAAATAATGATGAATTGGAAATACCAAGACATCATGTACGAAAGAAAAGACCCTTCACTAGATAGATTGTATGACATGGGCATAACCATGTATTGGGCAACTGTAGTATATTTTAAAAAATCAGATCAAGTGGAAACATTTTTTAATTGCGTTAAGCATGTAAGAAATAATCCGCAATTTTATAAAGACTTATACAAGTGGCAAGGTACTCTATACAGAAACGATTACAGTTTCTCTATCGCCGCTCACATGATAAGCGGGTTTGAGGATAAAGGATTGCCACAGTTGCCTACTACACTTTATAAAAGTTTTGATACTGATGACATACATAGTGCTGTAGATAAAAATACAGTGATTATGTATTTAGAAATGCCACGAAGTCCAGGAGATTTTATTCTGACTAAATGGAGTAATGTAGATCTGCACATTATGAATAAATGGGCAATAAATAGAATTAGTGAGGAGATGTTAGACTATGTCACAGAAACAACAGCAACAACCAATTAGAATACCTGCAGGACTACATATAGAAAGTGGATGGTCTGATGAAGAAAGAAGAAAATGGTTAGATGAAAAAGGCAGACCAGATGGTTTTGTTTTTGACGAGATGAAAAAAGAGCAGGCACAAGATAGAAGAAATGGATGAGTTAGCACAAATGAAAATGAGACAAAAACTAAAACTTAGGATGGATGAACTACAAAGATGTATGGAAAACAATGAACATCTAAGTAAACCAGAATATGTAGAAGAAGTTATAGACGGTGTAAACTTTGCGTTTCATGTGCTAAGTGAAGAAGATCGAGAATATATACAAATGGCCCAAGTAGCATTAGAAGAAAAAATGGAATGGGGTTCACCAGAGTCGTGGCCGGAGAATAATGAGTAAACGCAAACAACCTGAAATAGGTGATAGAATCGAACATACATGTAGATTAAATGGAACCTTCGAAGGCGTAGTTATAGAGATACTAGGCATGCAGTTTGTATATAGAACCGATGAAGGCCATGACCGGTTTTGTTTGTTTAAAGAAATTTGGAAAAAAGTGTGAGCAGAGGATACATAGTAATTGCACAAAACAACAGCACTGTTGATTATTTACAGCAGGCGTATGCCCTCGCATTAAATTTAAAACTAACACAAAGCACTGTGTACAATCTAACAGTATGTGTTGATGCTAATACTAAAAAGAAGATTACAAGCAAACACAAAGAAGTCTTTGATAACATTGTTGACATTCCTTGGACTGACGATGCTGTTGATGAGGACTGGAAAATTAATAACAAATGGAAATACTATTATATGTCGCCATACGACGAAACAGTTATTTTAGACACTGATATGATATTTCCTTTTGATGTAAGTTATTGGTGGGACATAATGTCAGATCAAGATGTTTGGGCAACTACTAATGTCCGCACATATCGGGGTGAGATAGTTACTAGTAATTTCTATCGAAAAAACTTTGTAGCAAACAACTTACCTAATGTTTATACTGCTTTCTTTTATTTTAAGAAATCAGAATTGGCTAGTGAGTTGTTTGCTATGATCGAGATTGTGTTCCAACATTGGCAAAGATTTTTTTATAAATATATGCCTGCAGGAAAGCCAGATTGGCTAAGTGGCGATGTTGCATTTGCTCTTGCAATGCAACTTTTAGGTATAGAACATTTATGTACTAGAAATAATTTAAAACATGCACCCACTTTTGTGCATATGAAAAGTCATATACAAAATATTCCTGATACAAGAGTAAGTGAAACATGGACAGAGACATTGCCTACTTACTATAAAAAATATAACGATTTTAAAATTGGAAACTTTCAACAAACATATCCTTTTCATTATGTAGAAAAAGATTGGTTAACTTCTAGTATGATAAAACAAATGGAAAAAGATTATGGTATCTAAACAAGCAGAACTAAGACGAAAAAGTTTGATAGAAAATAAAAGTCAATATAAAGATTCTTATGCTATGCAAACAGCATTACAAAAAAGAGATTTTACAATTTGGTGGAATGACGAAGGTGAGATCTTAGGTTACACTCAAGAACCAGAACAATTAAATGATAGTATTAAAAAATATAATAATGCAATCTTTACTGCACCACAGGCAGAAATTATTGTTAATAATGGTTCACATAATTATTGTATTAAGACTGATCCTAATGTAGACACTGTTCACTATATAGAACTTAAAAAAGTTGAATCAACTTTTGTTACACATGAAAAAAATGACTTATCACTTATAGAAAAAAATATTAAACGTGCTGATATAATTGTATCATTAAAAGATAAAACATTTACAGTAAAATGTAGTAAGACAGTTCAAAATAAATATAAAGATAAAAATTTAAAAACAATTACTGCTAATGGTTCTAGATTATTAAAGTTTTATTTTACGTCAGAAGATGATCCTAGTTTTTTATTACATAACACAAATTTCAGTTTAAGTGACCTAATAGAGAGTGGTTCTGTAGAAAGAACTTTGCCTTCAGACCTTAGCCAATGTAGTATATACACCATTAAAATATTTGATAAATATGTGCGTACTTAAAAATTAATAGGACACACATATGGCAAGTTTCGATGTTACAGAACTAGACATCTTTTATATTTCGTATGATGAACCAAATGCTGAAGAGCATTGGGCAGACTTACTAAACAAAGTACCGTGGGCAAAACGTGTACACGGAGTCAAAGGCTTTGATGCCGCACACAAGGCATGTGCAGAGCAATCAGAAACAGATCGTTTTATCACAGTAGATGGTGATAATATTGTTATGCCTGATTTCTTTGAACAGGTCATAGAAGTACCAGATACAGATCACGACGGTAATAATATAGCAGAAAGTATTTTTAGTTGGAATGCTAAAAACATTCTCAATGGATTAGTATATGGTAATGGTGGTTTAAAATGTTGGCCCAAACAATATGCATTAGATATGAAAACTCACGAGGATGCAGACGACGAAGAAGGTATGGAGTTTTGTTGGAAATTAAATTATATTCAACTTAACGATACATACAGCGAAGTACATCAAACTGCTTCACCCTTCCAAGCCTTTAGAGCAGGATTCCGTGAAGGTGTGAAAATGAGTTTAGACCAAGGTGCTCGTGTTAGAGCAGATGAATTCACAGATAAAATTTGGTGGCAGAACTATAATCGACTACAAACATGGTGTAACATCGGCAGTGATGTAGAAAATGGTTTGTGGGCATTATATGGTGCAAGATTAGGATGTGATATGACTGTACTAAGTGATTGGGATACTAATCTTATTTCAGATTATGATTGGTTTAAAAACTTTTTCAACAATGACATACTCCCACGTTTTCCTGGAGATGAAGTCTGTAAATATACAAAAGTAGCATGGAATAAAGAAATGTTGTATATTGCAATACAGGATTTAGGAGTAAAACTTAGCGAAAGTATAAATGAAATGATGTTATTTGATCCTAACGAGCAAATGTGTAAGTTCTTTAAGAAAACGTATGTAAACCCTAGACGCTGGGGTGTTATGATTAGAGAAAAGCAAATACAAGATTTGCTTGAAAAAGGATTAATACAATAAGTGAGCAATTATGATCAGGCCGCTGATAAGGCCAAAGAACAACTAGACGCAATAAGTCCGACTATGTGTTATGCAAAATGGACACAGGTATCCATGCATCTAACAAATGGTATGACCCACAGTTGTTATCATCCGCCAACACATAAAGTAAATTTAGAAGAATTAAAAGAAAATCCTAGTGCTTTGCACAACACTAAGGAAAAGAAAGAACAAAGAGCTCAAATGTTAGCAGGAGAAAGACCAGAAGGTTGTAGTTACTGCTGGCGTATCGAAGACGTAGGCGGCAGAAGTGATCGTGTTTATCGTAGTGGTGAATACTGGGCACAAAATGCCAGAGAAGAAATATCAGAAGCAGGTGCTGATGGAAATATAAATCCACGTTATGTAGAAGTAAATTTTAATCAAGCCTGTAATTTAAAATGCAGTTATTGTAGTCCACACTTATCTAACAGTTGGGAAAAAGAAATAAAGGAATTTGGCCCATATCAAATTGTGCAAGGTGAACACAATAATGCAAACAGTTTAGACCGTGCAGGTCTAATGCCACCCAAAATGGCGCAAGACGAGAATCCATACTTGACTGCTTTTTGGAAATGGTGGCCAGAGTTATATAGAAACTTAGAAGTTTTTCGTATGACTGGTGGCGAACCATTAATGGATAGCAACACTTTTAAAGTGTTAGACTATGTATATAAAAATCCAAATGCTTGGTTAGAAATGAGTGTAACCTCAAATATGTGTCCACCTAAGCCTGTTCTTATGGACAAGTTCATCCAATCGCTACAAAGATTAGAAGAAATACAAATATGGGAAGACCCAGAGAAATTCAATCCGAATTCGGGGAACCACTGGTATGTAGCACCAGCAACTAAAAACTTTGCTGTATTTGTATCATGTGATGGCTTTGGTAAACAAGCAGAGTACATGCGGAATGGTATGGATTTCTCAATGCTACAAAAAAATGTACAACGTATATTATCAGAAACAGATAATACAACTATTACATTTATTAATACATTTAATGTATTATCGTTAACATCATTGCGTGAATACTTGCAGTGGATATTAGATTTGCGTGAGCAATATGCAAAAGATAAACAAGGTATAAAATATATACCTATTCCTGACAACGGCGATCATAAACATGATGATTATGAGATTAGACCTAAGCAGAGAATATGGTTTGACATACCTTTACTTAGAGCACCACTATGGCAATGCATACAAGTAATGCCTGATTACTATCAAAGTTATTTAGAAGAAGCAATAGCATTTATGGAAATGAATCAGGCTACTGAAGACTATGTAGATTATAGAGGATTTAAAGATTTTGAAATAGACAAAGTGCGTAGAAATTTAGAATGGATGAAAGCAGGTTCTAAAATGGATAATGACGAACTGCTTAAAGCAAGAGCAAATTTTTATAAATTTTTTATGCAACACGACGAAAGACGTAATACAGATTTTTTATCTACTTTTCCAGAGATGGAAGATTGGTGGGATATCTGTAGAGAGGCAGAGGCATTAGTATGAATTCAACTTTAATTATAGACGCTCTTAAGAAAGGAGTAGTAACTGTGGTATTTGAAAAAATAGACACAAAAGAAATAAGAACAATGCCATGCACACTAAATCATGAAATACATGGTCAGGACTTTCATTTTAAAAATTATGCAAGTCCAGATACATTAGTTATGTATGCCTTAGATAAAAAGGCATGGCGTGATGTAAGAGTTAATACCATAGTAGAATGGTATGAAGGTTATCCAAAGGAGAATGCAAATGGGTAGAAAACAAGGCGAAAGCCACGGCGAGTTCAAAGCAAGGATGATGGATCCTGTTTCTGAATCTTTCTGTGCGGCTAAATGGTTAAACGCAACTATTTGGTTAGGGCATGGCGGAACAACAAGTTGCCATCACCCTCCGGCACATCAAATTGATTTAGAAGAGATTAAAACTAATCCTAGTGCAATTCATAACACACGTCATAAAAAGAAAATGCGTGAAATGATGATTAACGGTACAAGACCTAAAGAGTGTGAGTACTGCTGGAAGATTGAAGACATGGGTAAAGATGCAGATGGTAAACCTCCTGTATCAGACAGAACATACAAAACAGTTATATACCCGGATTCTGATTTGCGTAAAATTGCGTCAATGCCAACTGACGATGATGTTAACCTTAGAACTCTCGAAATTGCATTCAACAGAACTTGTCAATTAGCATGTAGTTATTGTAACCCTGCATTCTCATCTACATGGGTAAAAGACATTCGAACTAACGGAGGTTATCAAGGTATTAAAAGTGATGCAAGAGGACACTTTATTGATGATGCTCCTTACGCCGAGCCATTTGATCAAGGAGAATTTAATCCTTATGTAGATGCTTTTTGGAGATGGTGGCCTGAACTTAGTAAAGAGTTACATGAGATTCGTGTAACGGGCGGTGAACCATTAATGACTCCTGATATCTATCAACTGTTTGATTGGTTTAGAGATTCAGATGAACCAAACAAAGAACACATGAGATTAGCAATTAACAGTAACTTAATGGCTAAAGATGATTTATTACAAAAACTAATAGACGGCACACAACATATAAATCACTTTCATTTATACACTAGTGGAGAGGCTTTTGGTGCTCAAGGAGAATATATCAGAGATGGTAAGAATTGGGATCAATGGACTAAAAACTTTGAACGTGTGGTAACTGAAGGTAGACTAGATGCTATACATATGATGATGACTATTAATGCATTGTGCTTAGATAGTATTACACAATTTTTAGATTGGGTAATGGACATGAAACGCAAGTATGGTCATAGAGCACCTAATATAAGTGTAAACATATTACGTTTTCCTAGTTTCCAAAGTCCACTTACATTACCAGATAGTTTGCGTAAAATGTATCACGATGAGTTAAAAGAATGGTTAGATAAAATTAGGCAAGCAGAAGAACGTGATTCTGAAGGTGTGGTGTTATTACAGGTATGGGAGCAAGATCAAATAAGCAGACTCATAGAATATCTTGATGTTGTAAAGACACCTCATAGGAATACTGCTGACAGAGAATTACTAGAACACGACTTTAAAGTATTTTACGAACAGTATGATGCTAGACGAGGATTTGATTTTAGAAAAACATTTCCTAGATTAGAAGAATGGTATAATACATTAAAAGTTTTAGATGTTGATCAAGACGAAGATATTCAAGCACCTAAGACTGCCGGAGTAAAAGGCGGCCTATATGCTAAACGTATAGTTACAGAAGATGGTGAAGTAAAAGTCGTTGAAGTAAAAATGCGTAATCGTAACACTGGTGAAAGCCAAGATGATTATGACAGTGAGTTTGATGATTTTGAATCTGATTTACCACGTGGTAGTGCAGGAAGTAGTATCGGCTGGGATACAGATGTCGACGGATTAGGTGGCAGTGAATAAAGATATTAAAGATATCTTGTTTGTTATACAAGCAAGAACAAACAGTGAAAGGGCGCCAAACAAAATGCTTAGAGAGTTTTCTGGCACAAGTTTGTTTGAAATTGCACTAAAGAAAATCAAAGAAACAAAGATACCTTTAGAAAATTTTAGAGCAAGTATATATGAGCAAGAACTAATAGATGTAGTCGAGAAACATAACTTAATGTATTTTAAAAGAAGTGAAGAAAGTGCAAATAATGATACAAGTTTACAAAAAATTTATGAATGGCATGATCAATTTCCGCAGTACAAATATGCCGTTCTTATTAATGCTTGTAACTTGTTTTTAAAGCCTGAGACTATAGATGCATTTGTAGATCAATTCTGCGAGAGTATGTATGAAGGACAATTTGCAGTTATGCCTAAGCAACAATACTATTGGAACAAAAACGGAACATTAATTACAAAATGGCCAGCAGGTAATAACATAATGAATACTAAAGCAGTTGAACCTACTTATGAAGCAGGGCATGTTTTATACGCAGGAAAATTAGATCAAATAGGAAAAGGTTACTGGATGGGCAGAGCGCCATACACATTAAATAATCCTTCACTGTTTGAAATTGATGAATTTGAATGTCTTGATATAGATTACGAATGGCAGTTTGAATTATACACACACTATTGGACAAAACTTTATGGTTAATATTATAGCAGAGATTGGAATAAATCACAACGGTGATATACAAACTTGTTTAGACATGATCAAGTCTGCCAAAGAAGCAGGAGCAGATTATGTAAAGTTTCAAAAACGCAATCCAGATGTTTGTGTTCCAGAAGCACAAAAAAGCAAAATGAGATCTACGCCATGGGGCGAAATGACTTATTTACAATACAAGCACAGAATAGAATTTGGTCTTAAAGAATATGAGATGATAGATGACTATTGTAAAACATTAGACATTGGTTGGTTTGTGAGTGTTTGGGATTTAAGCAGTGCAAGATACATGGAGCATTTTACAAAGTCATTAGTAAAAATACCTAGTGCTAAAGCAGACGATTTAGAACTTATTAAGTATTGTAAAGATAATTTTGAGCATGTGATTGTTAGTACAGGAATGTGTACGCAACAACAAATTTTAAATATTTTTGATTTGTACAGCGACAGCACAGAAAAGAATGATTTAATTTTATTTCATACCGTGAGTGCTTATCCTAGTGCAGAAGAAAATTTGCGTATGGATACTATTACATGGTTAAAAAGTTTTGGTTTCAGTGTAGGTTTCAGCAGTCATGAAACAAGTGTATTACCCGCAAGTGCAAGTGTGTACAAAGGTGTTGACTGGATTGAAAGGCACTTTACCCTTGACAAAGACATGTGGGGCACAGATCAAAAAGCAAGTAGTGAACCTGCAGAACTAAAGCAATTAGTAGATAATGTAAGGCAGTTAGAAAAAAGTTTAGGTGTACGTGAAGGTGTGCTTGAATGTGAAAAAGAAAATTTAAAGAAGATGAGATGAAAATAGCAATAGCATTAAGTGGGCAACTACGACAATTAGGTCAAATGAAATTACCTAAAGTTTTTGCACGATTCAATCCAACTTATTTTATACATACTTGGGAACATGAAACAAATCCTAACTTGCGTATGGTTGATAAAGGATACTTCCCCTCTGAAAGTACAGAAATAAAAGTTGAAAAATATGAGGATCATTTTGATCATCTAAAATATAGCGACGTTGATGTGCATATACATAGATATAGATTCGCACAATTTTTTACTGTAATGAAAAGTTTACAGATGGTTAAAGATTCTAATCAAGAGTTTGATATTATTATTAGAGCAAGAACAGATATGGATCTACCGATGGGTCAATGGAATAATGTAGAAGAATTTCAACCTATGTGGAATGATTTATTAATGTCTATTAAAAATCATCATGCACATGGCTGTTATGATTTTGATACTGTAGAAGGTGCTGATTGGTTTAGGTATCCGTGGATTGCTTCTAGTGTCACGTCAATAGATCATAACTATACAGTTTTTGCTGATTGGTTTTGGATAATGAACACTTCAGCATTAAACTCTCTATGTAGTCTTACACCAGAAGAAGCAGTTAATAAAGCAAAGCAAGTCAAAGAAAAACATACACCTATATTCAAATCAGAGTTTGATAATTCTGTAAATTCTGATGTATTAAAGAGTCCTACAGTATGGGCAAAGATATTTTCAGATAATAAAATTCCACTTATAAATCATCATATAGGTATGGCAGGTATAATAAGAGATCTAAATTATGTTAGAGATTCTTCTTACGGAGATTTGTCATGAGCATAGAATTATATGCAAATATCAGTATAGGTCATGAGAATGATTGGAATTGTTTGTATAGTCGTATCGTAGCCGCGGCGCAATGTAATGCTGATGCTGTGGTCATAAGCAAAGCCACGCCAAATTTAGCAATACCGGAACATAAAAAATATGTAAGTATACAAAGCAAGTGGGGTAGTTTACCTTACATAGACGTAGCAAAGAGAAGTGAAATAGATTTAGAAAACGTTAAAAAGATTAACGAACTAACAGAACAAATAGGCATACCTGTTATATGGAGTGTAACAGACAGTGAAGCCGCAAGTTGGGTAAAAGAATACACAACATGTAGAACAATAAAAGTTCACAATGATGCAAAAGATGACTGGGAACTAGTATTGTATTGCATAGAAAACTTTAAGCAGTTAATATACGGAGGCAACGAAGAATACATAGATAACATACTTAAGAATTACTTTGTAAAAGCAAAAGAACGTAGAAATTTATTTTTATATCATTGTGCAGATAAATTTCCAGCCAAGATAGAAACAATAGATTTATCGAAATTAGACAAACTTAAGAGTAGGCCACAAGTCAGTGTTGGATATGAGTCAAGGTGCGAAGGAATATTCCCTGACTGTGCTGTAGTATTTAAAGGTGTTGACTTTATAGAAAAACACTTAGGAGATGAAGAACCATTTAATGATGCTGTATTAACACATCAAAAATTTTATGACTTCTTCGTTAATATGAATCAATTAGAGATTGCAAATGGCAAAAAAGATTAAACCAATATGGGAAGGTGGGCAAGTAAGCCCAGATTCACCTAACAAGGTGTTTTGCACAGCACCTTGGACTCACACCTATATAAGTCCGCAATCAGAAAGACGTATGTGTTGTGCTAGTAGAGAGGAACACATGATGCAACGTCAATATATTGATGCCAGTAATGATGAAAGTACAGGAAAATATAAAGATGTTGGTACAATAGAAGACTACCAACCAATAAGTTTAAAAGAACATTGGAACTCCCCATACATGATGGACATAAGAAAGAAACTTATGGCAGGTGAGGAGATCCCACAATGTGCAGTTTGTAATGACAGTATCTTAAGTCAGAGTACTTACCGTCAGTGGTTTACAGGCTTTTTGTTCGAAAAGTATATAGACAAATGTTTTGAGGAGACAGACGATGATGGATATACTAGTATGGAACCAATTAGTTTTGATTACAGGGTTAGTAATCTTTGCAATTTTAAGTGTCGTATGTGCGGCGAACCTCTCAGCTCTACATGGGAAGCAGAAAAAAGAAAATATGACCTTTGGTCTCCGGAACAACAGCCGTTTATGGTTCCTGAGAACAAGAAGATCATCGAGAAGTTCCAAAAGGAAGTAGTAGAGGAAGAGTTTTGGGAATATATTTGTTCAGGAACAGTTGAAGAATTGTATTGGGTAGGTGGCGAACCACTGATGTATGATATACATTGGCGAGCGATGGACAGACTAGCACAAGATGATAATCTTAAGAAAGTACACTTAAGATATAATAGTAATTTAAGTCGCGTGAGATTTAAGGATTATTACTTGTATGATTGGTTACCACAAGCAAAAGATTGGACAATGTGTGCAAGTATAGACGGTACAGGTCAGATCGGCGAGTTTATTCGTACAGGATTGAATTGGAATGAGTGGGATAGAAACTTTAGGGAAGGTGTTGCTCTACCTGGCGGACATGATAAAATGCTAATGGACTTAACTATTACAGGTCCTGGAATGTTTGATCTTAAAAACTTTTTTGATTATGCACTAGAACTTGATGTTAAAATAGAAACAAAACGTATGTTCGCATTCCATCCAGACATAGTATTAAGTGCTATGGCATGGCCTAGACACATACTAGACAGAATAATAGATGACTTGTTAGATTATATAAAACCTAGAGCAACACACAAACAAGAAACACTTATAAGAGAACTAGAGGGCATGAAACAAAGTCCTACATTCGAAGAACAATGGCCAGATGTACATGAAGAAAGTTTCTTTAATGGTAGAAACTGGCAAGATAAAATTGCGGAAATACGCCCAGAACAAAACATGCGTATAGAAGATATCTATTATGAAGATGCTGAATTATATGCATGGTGGACTCGTAGACAAAGATGATTATAGTAAATGTAAATGATATATCTTTTTTTACAACAGGAAAGATTGCTACCACTACATTAGTATCTATTCCTGGTGCTGAAAGCCGCGAGATAAAAAATAAAAGTGAATATGTTCCAACAGTAATGAATTTCGTTGCTGGTAAGCAAAAAGTTTTATTACTTAGAGAACCAGAAGAAAGATTTTATGCAGGCCTTTTTCAATATCTAATGATCGAACATCCGTTAAGTTTTTTAAACTGGAAAAAAGAAATAGGATTTAGTCTTTTTAATACAGTGTTTGTACCGAAATTATTAAACAGCACATACTGGTGGAACTTAATAGAAAGATATTTTGATTCAGTAGATTGGTTATATGATGAAGAAATGATGACAGGACAAGAAAAGTATCATTTTGGTAATTGGCTGACTGGTTTAGAATTAGATAATTCTTTTGACTATTTACATTTTAGAAATTTATCTCCATTCTTAGATGAGAAAAGTATACAACATACTCGTTTTAACGAATCTAAATTTATGTTAGGTATAGATAATGTTAAACTGGTACTAGATATTTTTGAGCAAATGAAAATTGGAATATCAAAAACAAAACATGTAAACGAAGACAATGTATTAGACTTTATAAAATCAGAACGTTTAATTTACGACAAACTCATGTGTAAAGAATATTATGCTGTGCAGTAGTAATAAAAATAATATTGTAATATTCAGTTTAGGTAAAACTGGCAGTACTTCTGTGCAAGAAGCATTGACTAATCATGAAGATTGGCAAACACTAGGAGAGTCGTCTAATCAATACGAACAGTTAGCAGAATTTGTGCAACAAGGGTATGAACCAATATTTATAATCAGAGAACCTTACAAAAGATTTGTTAGCGGCCTCAGAGAACTTATAGCAGATTATATAAGTGTGTTTGACAGTTTTGAGCAAATTAATTTTGAACTCTATGAAGAAGAAAAAATATTCAAATTTTTAGAAAGAATTGTTTATCTATCTAGACATCCATGGAGCAATGAACAAGCAGAAAAATATGGCTGGGGCGACGGTTTTAGCATTAATGCAAATTATCATACTCGCAATTGGCTTATAGATGTTTACAAAGATTACCCTAATGCAAGATATGTAGACATTACTAACCTTAACGATCTATTAATTGAACTAGGTTCTACGCCAGTACAGTCTAACACATCAAGTAAAAAAGAGCAAGACTTAGTTGAGAAAGCACTTAAGAAATTAAACAATTATCAAGCATTTGAAAATTATATTAAACCGGAGATGGAGATTTATGAACGTATTTATAAACGGATGTAGTTATACTGAAGACCTTATAAACGTACAAAATTGGTCTCGTGCTTTAGTAAACAATACCAATTGGAATATTACTAACTATGCCAAAGGAGGTTCAGGTAATAGATTTATCTGTGAAACAACTTTAGACTTTTTAGATAACAACGAAAAACTTCTACCTGATTTAGTAATTATAATGTGGTCAGGATTAACTAGAAAAGATGTAGAAATTACTAAAGAAGAATACGAAGATATGTGTACCCGGCAGGGCGATAATAGATATGTTGGTTTTTCTGAACGAGAAGGCAGATATTGGTTGGGTGCCGGAGGTGTATGGGGCCGCGGATCAGTGCCACTCACTGAAGAATTTCCTAATAATCCAGTTGCACCAAAACTACTAAACAAATACTTTGAGGGATATTGGTTGTTTGATAATCCTTTAGAAAGAGCAAAAGAATCTATTGACTATATGAATAAGTTGCAAGGTTATTTAAAAACCAGACAAATACCATATGTGTTTACAACTTATCAAAACTATTGGAACAAAGATAGTAAGCAGATGTTAAAAGAAAAACTTAATATAGATGTTACAGAACAGTTTTCATATAATTCAGGTGGAAGTCCATATATTAGAGACTTCAAAAAGTTAAACAAATATGCTTGGCACATGTTAGACTTTAAGAAATTTTGTTGGGCAGGACCTAATAAAGGTAGAACTATTTTTGAATTAGCAATGGAAGATTTTCCTGGTAGAACAGGAACATACGATAATGGTGATCATCCTGGATATGAAGCAGGAGAAAAATTTGTAAACGAATATCTTCTACCTAAAGTCAAGCAATTATACCAAATTGATCGATAAATAGCATAGTAGTTAAAACTACACATAAAAACACAACAGGAGATAAAGATGGCCTCAGTCGGATTTATCGGTGTAGGTAAGTTAGGACAAGCCTGTGCCGAGATGGTCGCTGAAGTACATGATGTTGTTGGGTATGATGTTAATCCTGTAGAGCCTGAAAACTTTACAATGAGCGACAC
>Ga0181568_10001081_pt1 | contig 25114 bp, 22 predicted proteins | sample 101ome_20_FD_133758 | JGI IMG/M metagenome (GOLD analysis project Ga0181568, IMG submission 133758) | Coastal salt marsh microbial communities from the Groves Creek Marsh, Skidaway Island, Georgia - 101404AT metaG (megahit assembly) | ecosystem: Environmental > Aquatic > Marine > Intertidal...
CCGTAATTACGGTGATCACGCACTTGACTGCGACCAACTCTCATAAAACCCGGATTAGTATCAATGATCGTTGATTGATCAAACACACCCGACTCCATTCCAGCCGCTACAGTAAAAGGCTTCATCGTTGAGCCGGGCTCAAAAACATCTACAAACGCTCTGTTTCTGACATGGCTTGCTTTAATCTTGGACCGATCATTCGGGTTAAATGCTGGCTGATTGGCAACCGCCAAAACATGACCCGTTTCAGGGTTCAATAACACCAATGAGCCTGATGTTGCCTTTTGTTGGGCAACAGCGGCTTTCAATTCACGATAGGCTAAATACTGCAAACGGCGATCAATGGTTAAACGAACATCTTGTCCCGAAATCGGCGCACGAATGTCGTCAACGTGTTTAACCATCCGACGTTTTCCATCCCGCAACACACGCTCAACACCCGGTGTTCCTTTTAAACGCTCATTCAGCGCCAGTTCCAACCCCTCCTGGCCCTCGTCATCAATATTGGTAAAGCCCACTAAATGGGCAGCCACCTCACCATCTGGATAATAGCGTCGGTACTCTTTTTGCAAATACACACCGGGAATCTGCAACTGATCGATCATTGCCGCTACTTGAGGATCCATATGGCGGCGTAAATACACAAAACGACGCGACGCAACTGTTTTTAATTTTTTATCAAGTGCTTTCGTTTTCAAACCCAGCAACTTTGCAAACTGTTTTTTATGCTGCCCCAGCTCCAACTCCTGCGGGTTTACCCAAACAGAGCTCACCGGTGCACTAATAGCCAAGGCATGGCCATCCGAATCAGTAATTTTTCCACGGTATGCCGGCAATTTGATATCACGCAAATGCACGGCTTCTCCACGTTTTTGCAGATAACCGTTATTAATTACCTGCAAATCAACCGCGCGATATATCAACCCACACATCACCATCATAAAACACGCCAAAATAAAACGACGCCGCCCAGCCAACTCCGGCACAATAATTCTTTGCGCTTTATCACCCGATTGTTTAGACGTGTAATTCATTTAACCTTTATGTAAACGACTTGTTCAGGCTTCGGTGCCTGCAAATTTAATTTTGTACGCGCCAACTTTTCTATTCTGCTATTTGACGACCATGTATTTTGCTCCAACTGCAAGCGGCTCCATTCAACACCCAGCCTGTCTTTCTCGCGCAGCTCTTTTTGTAATTGATGAAACATTAATCTCGCATCATATTTCACATACACTACAGCCAGGGCTGAGACCATGACTAACGCTAAAAAAACCATGCTAATGCCTGTTAAACCGTACGTTGGCACTATATTTTCTCCGCGACACGCAACACCGCACTGCGACTTCGCACATTGCCAGCCACTTCATTCGCGTTGGCTTTAAGCGCCTTGCCTACTGGCTTTAACACGGGTTTTTTAGCGTCCACCGGCAGCGGAAGATGACGCGGCACAACGTCCCCTCGAGATTTTTCACGGATAAACCGCTTTACCCTTCTATCTTCCAGTGAATGAAAACTGATTACCGCTAATCGTCCACCTGGCTTTAAAATATCTATTGAATTGAGTAATGCTTGATCAAGATCATCCAGCTCTTTATTAATTTTAATTCTAATCGCCTGAAAACTTCTTGTTGCGGGGTGTTTACCCGGCTCGCGTCTTGTTACCACATTTGCAATCAAGCTGGCTAATTGCGCTGTTGTTTCAATCGGCTTTTCTTGTCGCTGAAGAACTATTTCAGCTGCAATTCTGCGCGCAAACTTCTCCTCGCCATATTCCCTTAGTACACCAATCAATTCATTTTCTTCAACGTGTGAAAGCCACTGCGCAGCCGACTCGCCTTGCGTCGTATCCATTCTCATATCTAAAGGGCCGTCTTTCATAAAGCTAAACCCTCGCTCCGCAACATCTAACTGAGGCGACGAGACACCTAAGTCAAGCAAAATACCATCGACTTTGCCCCGCCACTGCCGTTCATTCGCCAATTGATCCATATCCGCAAAACTGCCGTGCGCCAATTCAAATCGTTTATCTGTTAGTAATTTTTTTGCCTGAGAAGAATTCACAGCGTCCATATCCTTATCAATCGCCAACAGCTTCCCTTGCGGTGACAAAACCCGCAAAATTGCCCCACTATGTCCACCACGACCAAAGGTTCCATCAATATAAACCCCATCAATTTGTCGTATTAGCCCTTCTACTGCTTCATCCAATAAAACCGGCTTATGTAATCCACCAGCAGTCATTAAAGCGACAATGTACCCAGTTCAGGTGAAAGCTCACCTTCTTCTGCACTCTCCTCTTCAAACCACATGTCACGCTTGGCAACCCATGTTTGCTCATCCCAAATTTCGAACTTATTTCCCTGCCCAATCATGACCGTTTTTTTATCTAATTCGGCAAATTCACGCAGCGGCGGAGCAACCAATACTCGGCCCTGACCATCAAGTTCACATTCGGTCGCATGCCCAATTAACAAACGCTGCAATCGTCTGGCCTGCTTGTTCAATGTGGGCAATTTAATCAACTTACGTTCTATATCTTCCCAAACCGGTAATGGATACAATAAAAGGCTATGCTCACGATCAACCGTCATCACCATCTGCCCATCGCAAGAGGTCTTCAATTGCGCACGGTAGCGCGTGGGGATAGACAACCGCCCCTTCGCATCCAACGTCACATTATTAACCCCTCTAAACACATTCACCCCTTACCTAAAATTTCCCTTTTCTACCACTTTACCCCACTTTTTTGCACTATAAGGATGAAAATACCACTCTGTCAAGCTTCCTGCTCCATAAATAGTTGCTTTATGAACAAACACTTAGCTAACTTTTATGTCAAAACATCAAAGACTCAATATCCAATAAAATAAAGGCAATAAAAATCATTGGCTTGCAGGGTTTTATTAAAGAAAATACTGATAAATCGATTAACGGAGACCGTTGACGAAGAAATGTCCTAGAACAAGCGAATTGTCGGCAAGCACTGCCAAGTAAAATCCAACTGTTTGAATTTAAAAGACATTATCCGCCAGCCTTAAACTAATTTAACATCTTAAGTGCTGAACTTGATGGCTTCTCTAGCTAAGCCTCTGAATGTACCCATTTAGAATACCGCGGCATTGACATGACTCCTTCACCCCACCCAATTATTCGGCGCTCTTTAGACCGTGTAGTGGAATAACTAAATAACGACTCTTTTGGAATTGATGATACACATCGCCTTATTTAGACCAATACAGAAGCACATAGTACTGTTTTGTCGTACAGATATCATTATTCATATATTCAGTTAACAGCAACAAAAATGTGACACCCGTGTAATATTATATTGCTAGCCTGTCCTCGCTTTAAAAAATTCTTGCTGAGAATTTTAGATGCACCTGTATCTCTATCCAAACTTATCAATTGAGGACTAATGGAATGGCTATTAACAAATTTTACTGGCGTCGCACGAGTATCGCTGCGGCGCTTATGCTGGTTGCTTCAACTCCAACAATCGCTTACGACACCCCGGAACCCGCACAAATGAGCGGCCTAGGAGAATGGACAACGGACCCAGTTTTCACAATTGGCGAAACGATTGATGGCTATACTCCGCCAGGGATTCCCGATGGTATGGGCGCTTTCGAACGCGAAAATACAGTTGTGATTGTCTCTACCCATGAATTACGAGCTTCTCAGGGATACGCCTACCAGTTGGCAAGTGGAGTGGATTTGACGGGGGCGCGAATTTCCGCCTTAATGTTTGACAAAGTTACACGTGATCTCATGACAATGGGTCCAGCATACGACACCATTTATAACCGCGCTGGAAATAGCGTCGATTTAGTTAACGGATTGGACACGGTAGCTTCTGAAGGTCTTCATCGTCTGTGTTCTGCTGGATCAGTTGTTGCTGGTCAGGCGGGTTTTGTTGATGATGCTTTACTAACAGGCGAAGAAACTAACGGCGGTACTGGGTTTGCGTTGGATATTGAAGCCGGTGAGTTATGGGCATTACCGGCAATGGGCAGAGCAGGCTGGGAAAGCGCTACAGCTCTGAATATTCCAGGATTTAACGATACCCATGTTGCTATCCTGATTGGTGACGACCGTGGCGATGCGGCATTGTTACTTTACGTAGGCAAAAAGCAATCTGACGGTAATTTCATTGAACGCAATGGCCTTGCAAACGGCACGCTCTATATGTGGGTAGCCAATGATGGTTCATTGAGCCCTGCAGACTGGAATGGTACGGGTACATCACGCAGCGGAAAATTTGTGGCGGTGGAAAACTATAATGCTGCACAAGCCGGCACTGCGAATTTTGATCATTTAGGTTTTGCAACACAAGCCTATCTCGATAGCCAAAAAGGCAGCATCGGCGCGTTTAACTTTTCGCGCCCGGAAGATGTTCACACTAACCCAGCACCGGGCAAAGGCAACCAGATTGTCTTCGCATCAACGGGTCGAAATACCAGCATCAATCAGGGTGCAGACCTCTGGGGAACCACTTACGTTGTCGATGTGAAGATTAATTTAGGTCGCATCCAAGTAGATAACATTACAGCGGACATCTCCATCGTTTATGACGGAGACGATGCCGGTAAGCAGGATTTTGGTATTCGCAGCCCAGACAACCTGGTATGGGCCAAAGATGGTATGGTCTACATTCAGGAAGACCGTTCCATTAGTACTTTTGGTGCAGCTAGTGACGAGGAAACGTCTATCTGGAAACTGAACCCAAAGACCAGCGCTGTAGAGCGTATTGGGCAAATAGATCGTACCGCTGTGCCAGCCGGACAAGTTGATTCTTCCCCTAGCGATCTGGGTAACTGGGAAAGCTCAGGTATCATTGACGTTACGGATGAGTTCAATGCCGAAGGAGAGCGTGTCCTGTTTTTCAACACGCAAGCGCACAGTGTCGGTGAAGGAACCATTGAGACCGAAAACCTGGTTCAAGGTGGGCAATACCTGTTCATAAGCAAGCCAGAAGTTAAAGGCAAGGGTAATAAAAAATAGTCGTGTTGACCGAATCAACTCGCCTTTTTTTTCTTTGAATGAGCGGCGATTGAAGATTTAACAACACAATAAGACTATTAGGGGGGGGGCATAAAAGCCCCCCCTTTTTTTATATCTGTAAATTAAACTGATTATCTGCCTGCGCAACCTAACTAAGCATAACTTATCATCACTAAGCGCGTAAAAACTACGTTACCAAAGCCTTAGAATATAGTTGTGTTATATTTATCTACGTAATCACTAATGTCTTATTAGCCAAAACATATCCATGTTTGGCTTTTAATATGACAATACATGGAAGTACTACCCACCTATAAAGCCGAACCAAATTGTTTTATCATTTGTGTGAGACTTATGCCCTTTGGGTATATCTATTTAATACGTGGACAATGGCTTCCGCTTATTAACACTGTTAAGTTTCAAAGGAGAGTTCATTGCAAGCAGCAACAATAAAGTTATTCTTAGTCCACGGCAGTCCAAATGGGCTACGCACTGCAGAGCTTTCTAATTGGTCAGGAAAAGCTATAGCTGCACCAAGAACAGAGATTTCAGAACTCCTAAAACGTGAGGAATTATCTAGTTCTGGATTTTACTTGCTTACGGGTGTTGACCCTGAATCAGGCGATAGAGCCATATATATTGGCGAAGCAGAGAATGTTGCTAATCGGTTAAAAGGGCATGCAGCCAAAGATTTTTGGAATTCAGCTACCGTTTTTGTTTCTAAAGATGAAAATTTAACTAAAGCTCATGTGCGTTATTTGGAGGGGCTTTTAATAGAAAAAGCAAATAACAACGGCGCTGCCGTTGTTATGAATTCAGTCAGTAGTGGTGCAAAACTGCCAGAATCAGATGCTGCTGAAATGGATGTATTTCTTCAAAAGTGCTTGCAGCTTCTTCCTGTTTTAGGTGTTCCTGATTTCAGTGAAAAAATTGATCAAGTTAGCGAGGCTAAAGATCTCCTGTATTGCAAAATAAAAGGGCTTACTGCTACAGGTAAAAGAACGGCAAATGGCTTTATTGTATTCGCTGGTTCTCAAGCAGTTTTAGAGCATCGGCCTTCCGCGAAGCGTATACGTGCAAAACGTGAGCAACTTATAGAAAGAGGTTTGCTACAAGAAAAAGACGGCATACTTATATTTACTAAAGATGTTGAGTTTGGTTCACCTAGCACTGCAGGCAGTGTAATTCGCGGGGGCAACACAAATGGCCTCACAAATTGGAAAAATTCAAAAGGTGTCCAGCTTAAAGAAATTGAGGCAAATGAAACTTAACAAGGCCAAGCACAATCGCCCGCAAAAAGCGCGGGCTGGACAGCCTACGCTGCGCTTCGGCTGCCTGTGTTGGCGGCGTTATGCCCTAAAAACCAACACCCGGCAATCAACTAAACCCTGGAAAGGAAATACAAACCTAAATGATTAACAAAGATAATTTCAAGGCGCTTCTAATACATTTGGGATTTGAAGAAAAAGGCAATATTTTCACTAAAAGCTTTGATAGCGGCTGCTATCTAGGGGCTGACTTCAAAAAAGAAGAATTGCAATATCCAGAATCGGATGGCCTCAAAGTTAATGAAAGACAAACGTGTAATTTTTCTTCCGCTGAAAATGCTGTTGTATTTGAGTGTGTACACAAACTCCTTCAAAAAGGCTACAAACCAGAACATATAGAACTCGAACCTAAATGGAAGTTAGGACATGGTGCTAGCGGTGGACGTGCCGATATTCTTGTTAAAGACCAAAAAGAAAAGCCATTACTCATCATTGAATGTAAAACTTATGGCAAGGAATTTAACAAGGCATGGAAAGAAACCCTAGATGATGGCGGTCAACTATTTTCTTATGCTCTGCAGATTGCTGAAACTGAATTTTTATGTCTCTATGCTAGTGAATATGATGCAAAACAGTCTCAATTACTGATTGATCAACGCATCATTTCGCACAAAGACAATGAAAAGATCATTGAATTAGGTGAAGGATTAAGAGCTTACAGTAAAGCCAGTAATGTCAAAAATCGTTATGAAGTCTGGAAAGAGACCTACCAGCTGGAATACACAGAAACAGGTGTATTTGAAGAAAATATACAACCCTATCAAATCGGAAAAAGCCATTACACGCTCGATATAGACACACGCGCGGTCACAGAAAAAGACAAAGAAGGCAAATATCACCGATTTCGCACAATTTTACGTCAGCATAACATTGCCAGACGAGAAACCGCCTTTGAAGTATTGGTCAACCTGTTCCTTGCCAAAATCGTTGATGAGGAAGAAAACAAAAACAACCTTGAATTTTACTGGAAAGGCGTCGCTTACGATAACTACTACGACTTTATCGACCGCCTACAACGTCTCTACCAAATTGGTATGCGTAAATTCTTGAAAGATGAAGTTATGTACATCAGCAGTGATCAAATAGATGGCGCGTTTTGGACTGTTAAAAACAAAAATAACGCGACTAAAAAACAAATACAAAAATACTTTAGAGATTTGAAGTTTTTCTCCAACAACGCTTTTTCACTGATCAATGTACACAATGAGCGACTCTTTAACCGCAACACCAAAGTATTGGTAGAGCTGGTGCAGATGTGGCAAGGCTTGAGGCTTAAAACCACAGGGCAAAATCAGTTTTTAGGAGACATGTTTGAGTATTTTCTGGACAACTCCATCAAACAATCTGAAGGGCAATTTTTTACACCTATGCCCATTACTAAATTTATCGTTGCCTCCTTGCCACTGGAGGACAAGATTCAACAATCATCAGAGCCCTTAAAAGCCATAGATTATGCCTGTGGTGCAGGGCACTTCTTAACCGAATACGCACACCAGATAGAACCCATCGTTAAAAAACATAAGCAAACTGATATTAGCCACTTTCACGAAAATATCATCGGTATCGAAAAAGAAGACAGGCTCGCGAAAATCGCCAAGGTGTCGGCATATATGTATGGGCAGGATTCAATCAAGATTATAGAGGAAGATGCGTTAAGTAACATTGACGAGATAAAGCCAGATAATTTTGATGTGTTGGTGGCGAATCCACCCTTTGCAGTAGAAGGTTTTTTGCTCAATTTAACTGATAAACAGAAAGAGTCCTACGAGCTTATCAAAACAACAGAACTTAACTCCAATACCAATAATATCCAGTGTTTCTTTTTGGAAAGAGCCAAGCAGATTATGGCAGGTAATGGTGTGGTGGGTGTGATTGTGCCCTCATCCATATTGTCAAACTCAGATGGCACGCATATAGCCACCCGTGAAGTGATATTGAAGTATTTTGATATCATCGCCTTGGTGGAACTGGGCAGTGGCACGTTTGGAAAAACCGGCACCAATACTGTTGTGTTGTTTATAAGACGTAAAGACAAAAAACCAGAACCAGCAGAACACTATAAAAACCGTGTTGATGATTTCTTTGAAGGTATAAAAGCAAGTGATCCCAGTACAGCAGAGTATCAAGACCTCTATTTAATCCAAAAGTATTGTGAACACAATGAATTGCCCTTTGAAGAATATAAAAAACTCATTGGTATAACACCTGAAACCAGCAGCAATATCGATGAACTGCTAAAAACCGAGTTGTTTTCAGAATACAAAAAGGCGTTTGAAAACAGTACTGAGATAAAAAACCTGAAGAAGAAAAAGGCGTTTAAAGATAAAACACCACAAGAGAAGGTACTGGAGCTTAACAAGCGTCTGATTACGTACCTATATGCCGTTGAAAAGGACAAACTTTATTACTTCATATTGGCGTATGAAAACCCGCAAAAAGTCTTGATCGTTAAAAGCCCAAGCAACAATAAAGAGCAAAAGAAATTTTTAGGCTATGAGTGGAGTGGTGCTAAGGGGCAAGAAGGCATTAAATATAACGGTGGCAGTACCGTCAATGACATTGTTACCCCGTTGTTTAACCCTCAAGACCTCGGCGATACCAGCAAAATCAATTCGTTGATACAGAAAAACTTTTTGGGCTATGCGCCTGATGATTTAAGCAAATTTGAAGAATATAAAGAGTTAATTACCTATGCCAATGTGCAGGATATTTTAGATTTTAGCCGTACAGATTTTAATAAGGCTTTTTCTTTGACGCCTAAGAAAAGTGTTGTGATTGAGAGTAAGTGGCCACTAAAAAAACTAGGAAAAGTAGCGCCTTTAGTGTCAGATAAAATAAGTTTTTCAAAGATCAACAAAAGCGACTACATCACAACTGACAACATGCTGAAAAATAGACTCGGAGTCATACAATTTAGTGGAACATCAAATATTGATCGCATAACAGCCTACCGAGAAGGTGATATTTTAGTATCAAATATCAGACCTTATTTAAAGAAAATATGGATTGCGGACAAAAAAGGTGGTTGCTCAAATGATGTGCTGGTTTTCCGCAGTATCAACTCAAATTCCTATTTGCCTAAATACTTATTCAATGTTTTGTGCTCCGATGCGTTTTTCGATTATGTGATGTCGGGAAAACAAGGCGTTAAAATGCCACGGGGTGATAAAGATCAGATTATCCAATTCCCTGTACCTGAAGCTCCTGAAGAAATACAAGAAAAAATAGTCGCGGAATGCGAAGCTATTGATCAAATGATGGCAAAGGCTCAGAACACGATTGAAGACGCGAAAAAGACTATTGATACTGAAATACAAAAGGCATACAAAGGAGGTTATAAACAAAAGAAATTGGGTGAAATAAGTGATTTAAAAGCTGGGAAATTTGTTTCAGTATCAGAAATTAGCGATACATCAGAAGAAGGTCTTTATCCATGCTACGGAGGGAATGGATTAAGAGGCTTTACTAAAACATATACACACGATGGAACATTTCCACTTATTGGGCGACAGGGTGCATTATGCGGCAATGTGCATATAGTAGACGGAAGATTTCACGCCACTGAACATGCTGTCGTGGCTGCACCGAACAAAGAGATTGAAGTTAGGTGGTTTTATCATATCTTGAAAGCAATGAATTTAAATCAATATGCAACAGGGGTAGCCCAGCCAGGCATCTCAGTAAAAAACATAGCTCCAGTCCTCGTTCCAGTACCCCCGCTATCTGAGCAAAACAAACTGGTTTCCACTATTGAAAAACTCGAACAAAATATAACCCAAGCACAAAAAACAATAGACACCGCACCAAAACAGAAGCAAGCAATACTGGATAAGTATTTGAAATGAAAAGGCATAACAAGGCGCTTCACTCGGACAATTTTTACGCTGCGCTCCAAAATTGCCGGTGAGCTTGGGCGTTATGTTTAGAGAATCATGAAACTAGAATCAATTACTGACATAGATAAGCTGCCTTCAGTTTTAGATGTGAAAGAAGTAAGTTCACGGCTAATAGAGTTGGTCGCTGTTATCCGAAATACTGATATTTCTACTCTTCAGGGTGCTGAAGCTGTAAATGATTTAATTTCATATCAAGGTTACAGCACTGAAGAAATAAGCTTGGATGCAAGTAAAGCTGTGCTGGACTGGGTTATTGAAACCTATGATGGTAATAATAATGAATTAGTCGAATGGCAAACGGCTAATGTCGTAAACCTTTCAAGAGCTGAGGCGATTAAATTTTTTAAGTGTCGGCTCGCTAAAAATATTACAGACTTTGAGCGTAAAGAGATTCAGGAATGTCTTGGAGAGCTGGGATTAACAACATAACAAGTGCAGCTTGCAAGGACTTGGGTAAACTGTCACCTTTTTCGCGCTGCGCAGCAAAAAAGCCGCCAGTTCACCCAAGCCGCAACTGCAGGCGTTAGGCCTACGCGGTTATACTACCGACCACATGCCGCATCCATCATTGTTTTGTTGCCCGATGACCTTAACTTCCTGTATTCAGCAGCCCAAAAATCACACGTTTCTCGCTTAATTCTTTGAACATTTCTTTGATTTGCTGATTCAATGACTGCAATTCGCTTTTTTTCTTGATTCTGAATTTGCATTTCTTTCATTCGCTTAGCAGTTTCTATTTTCATTTTTTCAGCTGATTCCTTCATCATTTGAGCCGCAACTTTCAGTTCATAATGAGTCCATGCTTTTTCCGCTAATAACAACAGTCCATTGCCTAAAAATATGGCTATTGCTATTGTGAAGCATAAGGCCGTGTAATTAATCCTTTCTGGCATATTAAATTCCTTTTTTGATTTGATTGACCAGCCTCTCTATAGTAAATCTTTTTATATCTTTCACAACAGGCCGAATAAAGCCACTGCCCTATTCCCATTTCTTGAAAATAGGCAAAATCGTATGATTACGGTGTTCGACATCTAATCCACTTTTTACCAAAAGGCTCTAACAGTCGCGTAATTTGAAATGAAGGGGCTTGAAATGGTGGTCATGGGTGGACTTGAACCACCGACCCCAGCATTATGAATGCTGTGCTCTAACCAGCTGAGCTACATGACCATATCTTGAAGACCGCGAATTTTCGGTGTTTCGCGGCATTTTGTCAAGGCTTAAACGTTAAATCTGAAGTGCGTTACATCGCCATCTTGCATAATATAATCTTTACCTTGAACGCCCAACTTACCTGCTTCTTTTGCGCCTTGTTCTCCATTGTATTCAACAAAGTCTTCATAGGCGGTAATTTCTGCGCGGATAAACCCTTTTTCAAAATCGGTGTGAATAACGCCTGCGGCTTGAGGTGCTGTTGCCCCTTGTTTGATTGTCCATGCTCTAACTTCTTTAACCCCGGCTGTAAAGTAAGTTTGCAAGCCAAGTAAATGGTAACCGGCCCTAATAACTCTGTTTAAACCAGGTTCTTCCATGCCCATTTCTTCTAAGAATTCGGCACGTTCATCTTCTTCTAATTGAATGATCTCGGCCTCCATCGCTGCGCAAACAGCCACCAGTTCAGCGCCTTGTTTTTTTGCTAAGGCCGTTACCGCATCCAAATGTTCATTATTTTCAAACCCATCTTCTTGCACATTGGCGATATACAGCATGGGCTTTAAAGTCAACAATTGAAGGTCTGACAGCGACTTCAGTTCTTCTTCATCTAACCCTAGCGTTCTTAAGGTAATGTCAGCATCCAGATGTGTCAGCGCTTTTTCAATTAACGCTTTACGTTTTAGCTCGTCTTTATTTCCCGATTTAGACCCTTTTGTAGCTTTTACCAAGGCTTTATCTAACGAGGCCATATCGGCCAGCGCCAGCTCAGTTTGAATAACTTCAATATCGGCTAAAGGATCAACTTTACCGGCCACATGCACTACATCGTCGTCTTCAAAACAACGCACAACGTGAGCAATGGCATCAGACTCACGAATGTTCGCTAAGAACTGATTACCTAAGCCTTCTCCTTTGGAGGCACCCGCGACTAGCCCAGCAATGTCGACAAACTCAAATGTGGTGGGTATGACTTTTTCGGGCTTCACGATGTCCGCTAATTTCGCTAATCGAGGGTCTGGCACGGGCACGATGCCTGTGTTTGGCTCGATAGTGCAAAACGGGTAGTTTTCCGCCGCGATGGTTGCTTTGGTTAATGCATTAAAAAGGGTCGATTTACCCACGTTAGGCAAGCCAACAATGCCGCAATTTAAAGCCATAGTCGTTCTCTTTGAAATGTTATCAGGGCGGTGATTATACGTGATACCGCAATCAACGAATAGACGAGAAGTGGCGTGCCTAGGGTCAATCAAGTAAAATGCCACGCTTTATACAAAACAGATCGTAAGGAATAAGATGAAAAATTACAAAATTGCTGTTATGGCGGGAGATGGCATTGGCCCAGAAATTATGCAAGAAGCGGTAAAGGTTCTTAAACTGGTTGAAGAACGCAATGATGTAAGTTTTGAATTGATGCCTGCCCTATTTGGAGCCTGCGGTTATTTTGAAAAGGGTGACGCTTTTCCTCAAGAAACCAAAGACATTTGTGACCAAGCCGATGCCATTATCAAAGGCCCTATTGGTTTAAGCCATGAAGAGTCAAAAAAGATTCCTGTCGACAAACAACCCGAACGCGGTGCTTTGCTACCCATGCGTCGCCGTTACAAAACATACGCAAATTACCGCCCTGTTTCACTGCCACAAAGCTTGGCCCACTTTTCTCCTTTAAAGCCTGAAGTTATTGGCGAGGGCATTGATTTAATTATGGTGCGTGAACTGGTCGGCGGCCTTTATTTTGGTGAAAAAGAAGTCGGTGTCAACGATGACGGCTTACGGTATGTAAAAGAAACCCTAGAGTATGATGAAAACCAAATTCGCCAAATTATGCAACATGCCTTCAAGTTAGCCAGTGGTCGAAAAAAAGTATTGCACAACATTCATAAAAGCAATGTTTTAAAATCGTCCGTACTTTGGAATGAAGTCATGGAAGAAGTTGCAAAAGACTACCCAGAAGTTGAGGTGATCAATATCCTTGTCGATGCTGCTGCAACGTTACTTTGCTTGAACCCTACTCAGTTTGATGTGATGGTGATGGAAAACATGTTCGGTGATATTCTAAGCGACCAAGGCGGCGGTATTTTAGGATCACTGGGTTTAATGCCTTCTGCTTGCTTGGGCGATGAAAAAGCTTATTACGAACCATCTCATGGCTCTGCGCCTGACATTGCCGGAAAAAATATTGCTAACCCCTATTCAATGATTGGCTCCGTTGCCATGATGCTGGAATACAGTTTCGATATGGCAGATGAGGCCAAAAATGTCTGGGCAGCTATGCAAGGTGTTTTTGCTGACGGTTACTCTACCGCCGACCTATCCAAACCTGGCTCTGGTGTTAATATGATCAGTACGGTTGAATTTGGCGATAAAGTGGTCGAAAAATTAAAAGCAATGCCTACGGTTTAAAAATATTTTACCGAGCGGCTATGCCGCTCGGTTCACCCTTCCGCAACGACATACTTTAATACCTCAATAACCTGCTCGGGTGTTCTTGCCCATGCCATGGCCGCTGCGTCAACTTCTTTTAGTGGATGCACAATATCCTCATCATGAAGTGTTATATAGGGCGTACCCAGAGCAGCGCAATACCCGGCATCAAAGGCGGCATTCCATTGTTTGTATTTATCACCAAAACGCACAATGGCTATATCACATTGTTCAATCATCGTTTTCGTGCGCATGGCATTTACTTTTGCAGATTTGTGATCGCGCCAAAAATGGCTGACCTCTTCACCCAGCACATCACCTGCCGCATCACTCGCTGCATGATCAGTAACCGCGGACGTAAAGACTATAGGCAGCTTCAACGCCTCGCACCCTGCTTTAATTTGCTTTCTCCAATCTGTGTGTATTTCACCAGAAAGATAAACCTGTAAACTCATTTTTATACCTACTCTCAGTTAAAAATTGTCTTCATTAAATATTTAGCCTGTATTCTTTAGTTCAACTTTTGCTGAACAAATCACTCGGTATGATGAGCGATACAATAAGATCACAAGCGCAAATGCTATTAACAGATCTGGCCAGCCCGAACCAAACAGCCAAACAGCGCCAGCAGCGATAATAATCGATAAATCTGAAGCAATATCGTTACGAGAACATTCCCAAACGGAGCTCATGTTCACATCTTCATGGCGGTGTCGCCAAAGAAGCAAAAGGCATAGAGCATTAGTCATCAGGCTGAAAAAACCAAACACTCCCATCGTCTCAAAAACAGGAACACTTGGCACATAGAGCTTGTAAATGATTTGTCCCGTCACCATGAATGCAGCGATAAGAATAAGGACGCCTTTAAAAAGAGCCACTTTTGCTTTTGTAAAAGCCCCACGAGAAACGGCATAGAGACTTAACGCGTAAGTCAACGCATCACCAAAGTTATCAAAACTATTCGCCAGCAGCGCAGTGGAACGACCATATATCGCTGCTGCTGCGATCATTAAAAACATAATCGCATTAATGACCAACACGATTTTAAGCGTACCGCGTTGGCGTTTTTCTTGAAGAGCATTTTCCGAGCACCCTCCATCACAGCACCCACTCATTTTTTAGCCTCTTCTTTCCTGATCTATTTGGTTCAGTATAAACGACTTTTACAAAACCTCAGTTTTATGTCGCTTTAGGCTTTTTCGTGAAGCTGGATATTGATCATTCGCAACGCGGCTAAAATGGACGCAAACACTTGGTTGGAATGTACACCCCGTGTTTTACGCATTTTGAACTGGTCCTCCCAAGTGATAACACATTCGGTTAAAGCGTTGGTATGCCCACCTTTTGGAATCCTCACTTCATAATCAGCTAATTCAGGCAACACCACATCATAGTCAACTAGAATGTTGTTCGCCGCGGCAATAAAGGCATCAAACCCACCATTACCTTTCCCGCTGGCTTCGTGCTCATTCCCTTTTATATTGACGCTGATATTGGCCACAGACGACTGGTCTAAACGACTCGTAATAGTACAATCGAGCAAACGAATGTGTTTATAGTTTTCGCTTTCTAGCACGTCGGCAATAATAAACGGTAAATCTTCTGTGGTGATGGTTTGCTTAGAATCGCCCAAGCGCACAATGCGCTCTAACACCTTTTTCTGATTTTCTTCAGAGAGCTCAATACCCAAACGCTCTAAATTTTTACTGAGCGATGCCTTGCCACTCATTTTTCCCAACGCATAACTGCGAATTCTTGAAAACCGCTCAGGGCTTAATTTACTTTCGTACAAACCGCCTTTTTTATCACCGTCGGCGTGAATACCCGCTGTTTGGGTAAATACATCATCGCCAATAATAGGCGTATTTGCAGCCACCCATTTGCCCGAAAAATTTTCCACCATATTACTCAAACGAACGATGTTACTTTCGTCTATGCCAAGCTCCATGGCCATTTTATCGCGTAGAACAACAGCTACTTCAGCTATTGAGGCATTACCTGCACGTTCACCCAAACAGTTTACCGTGCAATGGATCGCACTAATGCCCGCACGCACTGCCGCCATAATATTGGCTGTACCCAGGCCATAATCATTATGAGGGTGAAAATCAAATTGCAGATCGGGGTAGCGTGTACACATGTCATTTAAGGCGACATAAACCTCTTCAGGTGACATGACGCCTAAAGTATCGGGCAACATAAAGTGATCAATGCCTGCCTGCCTTATGCTGTCTATAAAAGCAAAAACATAATCTGGGCTATCGGCATAACCATTGGACCAATCTTCCAAATAGACATTCACCTTCAAGCCTCGCTCGTGCGCATAACGAACTGTATTCAGTACCTGCTCAACGTGCTCTTCCAAGGTTTTACCTAACTGTTCCCGGCAATGCTTTTCACTGCCTTTGGTTAGTAGGTTAATCACTTGACCGTTAGCCGCTTCTATCCAGTCTACGCTGCGTTGATGATCAGCAAAACCGAGCACTTCAACTCGGCCACCATAACCCTCGGCTTGCGCCCATTCATTAATGTTACGTACGGCTTCTTGTTCACCTTCTGAAACGCAAGCTGACGCCACTTCAATTCGATCAACGCGCAAAGATTCTAATAATGCTTTTGCGATACTTACTTTTTCGGCAGGCGAAAATGAAACACCCTGCGTTTGTTCTCCATCACGCAGGGTTGTATCCATAATTTGGATATATCTGGATTGCATTACTTTTTATTCGCTTGTTAAGCCCAAAGCCAAGGTAAGCGTTGTTTATGCTGTTCTTCAAACGCACTAATTTTATCTTCATGCTTTAGGGTCAAGCCAATATCATCTAGACCATTCAACATGTTTTCTTTACGGAACGGATCAATCTCAAACGAAAAACCATTGCCTCCAGGAGTGCTCACCGTTTGAGCTTCAAGATCAACAACAAATTTGACCCCTTCGTTGCCGTTGATTTCTTCCATTAAAGCGTCTAATTGAGCGGGCTCAACAACAATGGCCAAAATACCATTTTTAAAACAGTTGTTATAAAAAATATCGGCGTAACTGGTTGAGATGATGGTGTTAAAGCCGTAATCAGCTATGGCCCAAGGTGCGTGTTCTCGGGAAGAACCGCACCCAAAGTTATCACCCGTGACGAGAATTTTCGCCCCTTCAAATGCCGGTTTATTTAATTCAAAATCTGGGTTCTTGGTGACGCCATCTGCGTTATAACGCCAATCGTGAAACAAGTGCACGCCAAAACCCGTTCGCTCAACTTTTTTTAAAAACTGCTTTGGAATGATTTGATCGGTATCAACATTACTCCGGTTCATTAGCGCCGCAATGCTTTCATGTTTTGTATATTTTTCCATGACTTTAACCTAATTTGCTGATATCAACGAAATGACCGGCTGCCGCTGCCGCCGCTGCCATAGCGGGAGAAACTAAATGTGTTCGCCCTCCTTTACCCTGCCGCCCTTCGAAATTACGGTTTGATGTTGACGCACAACGCTGTCCTTCTTTTAGCTCATCTCCATTCATTGCTAAACACATTGAGCACCCTGGCTCACGCCATTCCCAGCCTGCTTCTTTGAAAATTTTGTCGATCCCTTCCTTTTCTGCCTGAGCTTTTACGTGAAAGGAACCCGGCACAGCTATGGCTGTTACACCTTCAGCGACGGTGGTGCCTTTTGCCATTTCTGCAGCATCACGAAAATCTTCGATACGGCCATTCGTGCAGGAACCAATAAACACGTAATCGATAGCGATATCGGTCATTTTCGTCTCAGCTTTCAAGCCCATATAATTTAAGGCACTTTCGCAGGCTAAACGCTTACCTTTATCCTCAAAGCTTTCTGGAGCAGGCACTGCTGCATTAACACCCACCACTTGCTCTGGTGAGGTTCCCCAGGTCACTTGTGGTGAAATGTCCGCTGCATCCAACGTAATCACCGCATCATATTCCGCACCTTCATCGGTAACCAATGATTTCCAATAGGTTTTTGCTTGCTCCCATTGCGCCCCTTTAGGGGCAAACTCTTTGCCTTCTAAAAAGTCGAAGGTTTTTTGATCTGGTGCCACCATGCCGGCGCGAGCACCCGCTTCAATGGCCATATTACAGACCGTCATTCGGCCTTCCATCGTCAACGCTTCTATGGCCTCACCAGCGTATTCTATGACATAACCGGTACCACCAGCAGTGCCCGTGACACCAATAATCGCCAAGGCAATGTCTTTTGCTGTGCAATATTTTGATAACCGACCCTCTACGCGAACCAGCATCGTTTTAGATTTCTTTTGTGGCAAGGTTTGTGTTGCCATCACGTGTTCAACCTCAGATGTACCAATACCAAACGCCAACGCACCAAAAGCGCCATGCGTTGCTGTATGACTATCTCCACATACAACCACCATGCCAGGGTGTACAAAGCCGTGTTCTGGCACAACCACGTGAATCACGCCGTTATCTGGGCTTTTCATATCGTATAAATTTAAGCCGTTAGCCTCACAGTTTTCAGCCATCGTTTCAATTTGTTTTTTAGCAATGGGGTCTGCAATCGGTAGATCACGATCTTTCGTTGGAACACAATGATCCATCGTCGCCAGGATACTGTGTGGGTTACGCACCGGCCTACTCGCCATCCGTAAGCCTTCAAACGCCTGCGGGCTTGTTACTTCGTGCATCAAATGCCTATCGACATATAACAACGGGGCTTGACCAGGTTCTTGGTGAACAAAATGGCTATCCCAAATTTTTTCATACATTGTTTTTTTCATATTACTTTCCAAAGCTAGTTCTTCTAATACTTTTACAAAGACCAGAAGAAAATGAACGACACTAATATTGTCAGTTGAACAGCACATTTTCGCTAATTTGGTGTTTTTTTGCAATTTAAGATTACATTTAAATGATTCAATACGATGAATAAAACGGGAAGGGGCACTCTGTCTAATCAATTTGATATCCACTGCTGTTACGCATTAAAGTCTATTAATTTCATCGTTAAATTAGTAAGATCTAATTTTAAATACTTGATAAAAAATGGATAAAAAAATGACTATGCTGACTGAGCAAAACACGAGTAAATATATACGAATTAATAATCTGGACATGACGCTTCACTATAACGAGGCCGGGAAAGGTGAAGAAACCGTGATCATGCTTCATGGTGGGGGGCCTGGTGCTGCCGGCTGGAGTAACTTTTCTCGAAACATTGATATTTTCTCAAAAAAATACCGCACCATTCTATTGGATTGCCCAGGGTTTAATAAATCTGACGCCATCGTAACTGATTTAGCTCGTGACGTGTTAAATGCCCGCGCTATAAAGGGCCTAATGGATGAGCTAGACATCGATAAAGCGCACCTTGTAGGAAACTCCATGGGTGGCGCCAGTGCTTTAAGCTTCTCTCTTGAGTTTCCTGAGCGCTTGGGGAAAATGGTTTTAATGGGTGCAGGTGGTGGTGGACAAAGCATGTTTTCGCCCATGCCATTAGAAGGCATTAAATTGCTGGTTAATCTGTATCAAAATCCATCACTTGATGCCCTAAAAAAGATGATCGAAGTGTTTATCTACGACCCCTCTCTGATGAGCGATGAACTCATTGAAGGGCGCTTTGAAAACATGATGAGAACGCCTGAACATCTTGAAAACTTTATGAAAAGCTTTGCTACATCAAAGGTCATTGTGAGTGACTTCACACCCGATCTTGGAAAGATTCAGGCTGAAACTTTTATTATTTGGGGTCGAGATGATCGCTTCTGTCCTTTAGATCATGGCTTAAAGTTTCTATGGGGGCTTCCAAATGCCGACCTTCATATCTTTAGCAAATGCGGACATTGGGCGCAGTGGGAACATGCTGAAAAATTCAATGCGCTAACGCTGGAATTCCTGGCGCGATAGCACCCTCGAAGTTCTCTACGAGGCACATAAAAAAAAGCGCCACTGAGTTATCTGGGCTTTTTAAATTCTTTAAACATTAAAAAAGCCCCTTAAACTAAGGGGCTTTAAAAATGGAGCTGGTGAGAGGATTCGAACCACCGACCGGCTGATTACAAATCAGCTGCTCTACCGACTGAGCTACACCAGCATTAGGGCGGGTATTCTAATCTAAATGACTATCTTGGGCAATGCTTAACATGCAATTTTACGCAGACGATTTGGCTCATCGGGTCTGGTTCTGTTTAAATAATTTTGAATTGGCTTTACATCACCTTTCGTTACCAATTTCACCCCATAACGATATTTTTCTCTGCTGATTACATCCGTTTTCACCCGCTTCTCAGCTAATTCTTTCACTCTCTTTTCTGTACTGTTTTGCGTGGCAAATAAACCTAAAGAAATAACCCCTTTATAGGGGCCACTGGGCACCAGCCATAAATCTTTAACGCCTTTTTCTTTCAACTGCTCAACTTTAAGCAAAGATTGATTCCAATCACCCTCCGACGGCGATATCACCCAATACTCTTCATAGGGTTCCATAGGAACAACCAACACGCCCTTAACCAAACCCTTTAAATCATTTGACAGGACTCTTGCCTCATTTTCATCTTCAAAATCCCCCAATAAGAAGCATGCATCAAGGGAGTCGACATCACGCTTTTCGATTTGCTCTTCCGATAAGGCCTGGTTCGACATTATGTGAACCAGCTCATTTTTTGAAACCGGTTTAAGCTCCTCTAATTGACTGTCTTTATACAAAGGAGCCACTTGATTTGCCGTCATTTTGTTTTCACCTGCTGTAAACCACCAAAAGAAATAAACTAAATTTAAAAAAAACAGCAAAAAAAACAGTTGCTTCATTTGTAGGACTGAGACACTAGTTTTAACCCATCTAATACAAGGTTTTTTTCCACATGCGCATTACCTAAAAAACCCTCCGCCAGTCTTGCAGAATGACCACCGGTCAGCACCAAGGTTATCTCCTGCTGATGCTTTTTTTCTATTTCAGCCATTTTCTCCCTAACAAAAATTTGCAGCATTTGCTCTATACCAAACATCACCGCTTCACTCGTATTTTGTCCCAATTGATCAGATTGGCGCGCATGATCCACATGAATTTTTTGCGTATTTTGCAACAAACTATTCTTCATTAATTCTGCACCCGGCACAATAAAGCCCCCCATATGCTCACCATTTCCCCGCAAAAAATCCAGTGTCAATGCTGTCCCACTATCTGCTATGCATAACATTCCATCGTATTTATTGAATGCCGCTATCATTGCCAGCCAACGATCAACACCCAATTGCCTTGCTTCTTGATAGGCGTTAAGAACACCGCATGATTCGCGCACACTCTCCACAAAAACAGGCTTAGGTTGATTTTTTTCTTCCGCCCAGGCTAATAATTGGCGTTGAAAATTTGCAGAACCCACACTGGCAACAAAAAGATGAGATAGCGCCTTGTTTGTCAAAAAGGCCAGACCCGTTTCCAAGTCGATATCATTTTTAAAAAAACCCGAATCAAGCAACACATCGTCTTCAAGCAACTGCCATTTAAGCGCTGTATTACCTCTATCGATATATAGCTGAGCCATTAATGATCACTTAGCCTCAAACTGACTTCACCCGACAGGATTCTTTTCATCTGCCCATTCGGCTTTAACAAAAGCAATTCACCGGTTTTCGAAATGCCTTTTGCAATACCCTCTTCGTACTCCCCAGCCGATATTATTCGGACTTTTTTATCTCGATAACAATCATAATAATTCCAGTGCTGGGCATAAGATTCGAGTCCACGTGCTTCATACTGATGAAGCAAGCTTAAAACATTATCCAACAACTTTGCCGCTAATACATTCCTGCTTATATCACCGCCATAAGCACTGCACACATCAACCCAAGGTTGGTCTATCGTTTCGGACATATCGGGGGGCATTTGGTAATTCAAGCCGATACCAACAATCGCGGTATAGCCGCCCTGACTCTCGCCTTGAATGTCGACTAGAATGCCGCCCAGTTTTTTACCTTGCCATAAAATATCGTTTGGCCATTTCAAACCATGGCCCACCACACCCAGCCTCTTTAGCGTATGACAAACGGCCACACCGCAGGCAAGACTTAGCCCCGATAAGGCCGCTATTCCCCCCTTAAAATTCCACAAAAAAGAAACATACAGGTTCTGGCCGTAAGGTGACACCCAGGTTTTCCCTAACCGCCCTCTACCCTTTGTCTGCATCTCTGCCATACAAATTGACCCACTCGGTAATGGCTTAACGGCGTATTGTTGAGCAAGAATCTGGTTTGTTGAAGTGCACACATCGAGGATATCTAATTGTTTTAGCAAATATTGGTTATCATTAGACAGGCCTGAAACAATTTGTTGCTTATCCAGCAGCTCAATAGGTAACTTTAAACGAGTCCCTTTACCTTTAACTGCATGAAACTCAAATCCAGCTTCTTCAAGTGATTTGAGATAATTCCAAATAGAAGCACGGCTTACCTTTAATTCTTCGGCTAATTGACGCCCGGAAAAAAATTGACCTTCTGCCATTCGCCGTATTATTGCTTTGTGTATCGCTGAGAGTTCCATTAAAAAAGCATAACAGCTTCAAAAGTTCAGCTAAAGAAAGGTGATAAAAAAATGTCTTTCGGGCTAATCGCTTTTTTCTCTAATATCATTCATCTGCTTTTTAACAACATGACGAATTAAGATATCTCTATCCTCATCACTCAAACGATTAAATTCAACCGCCACCCTGTAAAACTCACCCTCCGAATGACATGACACCACTTTAGAAAATGCTTTTATACTTGCAAGTGAAGGCCTCAGAATAAACTTTATTTCAATAAAATCGCCCGCTCTCAATGCTTCATCTACAGTAAATAAAATACCTGATCCACTGATATTAACGGGCTGAGTCGTTTTTTTAAACAACTCGTCCGTACTCTTCATGAGATGTTGGGCCAATAACGTAATTTTTGATTCTATAAAGGTAAAGTAACGCGCCACCTCTGGGGATTCTTTCTCGACATGACGAAAATGAATACGTGATAATTCATTCATTTTTTCTAATTCCGTTGCCAAAGACAACGTAGCATCCGTCGTAACTTGTAACTTTTCATCAGCAATCGCCTCTTCTTCCGAGGCCAACCGATAACTTAAGGCAACTTCATCATCTATTCTAAAAAAACGCCTGCGCTCTTTCTCAGTTTTTTCACTCATTATTGCTTCACCACATCTAAAATTGGTTCATTTAAATCCTGCGGCATTTCGCCCTGGATCAAAATAATTTCCACCCGCCTATTTTGTGCTCTATTTTCTGGCGTGTCGTTATCGACCAATGGCACTGTATCTGCATGCCCTCGGATAATAAACCGTTTTTCGTCCACTGTACCATCCCTCAGAACCGCCTGCGCAACCGTAACGGCACGAGCTGCCGACAGCTCCCAGTTTGAGCGATACAACCCGGCTTTAATGGGAATGTTATCGGTATGCCCGGCTATGGTCACCGTCCCGACACTGCCATTGACTACGGCCGTTATTTTATCCATTATCGGCAAAAACTCGGGGTTAAATTCAGCACTGCCGGATGGGAAAGAACCTTTCTCATGAATTCTTATCACGACACGGGCAAGATCCGTTTCGACACTGACCATGTTTTGGTCAATCTCTTCTATCATAAAATCTGTTATTTCTTCTGCCAGCTCTTTTGCATCATTTATTTTTTGTTCTGTTGCTTCAACATACTCCGTCACAATTTGTGCTTTGGCTTCTATTTCTTCTTGGTCCGCGGTTTCATTTTCTTTTTTTTCTTCAGACTCCGAGTCAGAGTCTTTACCCAGGAACTCACTTTCAGAATCAGTTGTTTGCTGCCTTACCTCATCAATAACCGTTGGCTCGCCCGCCGCAGGGCTAAAATGTTGCGCAACGACACTTGTGCCTTTAACGATTTCATAGGCTATAACCTCTCTTTGCACACCAAACGCATCATTGAGCGAGTCCGCCATTTTCTTAAATCGATTCGCATCCATCGTTGCCATAGAAAGCAATAATACAAAAAAGCACATGAGCAGCGACATTAAGTCGGCAAAAGTGCCCATCCAGGCTGGGAGACCTTCCTCACATTTAGGACAATTCTCTTCACTCATTTTGAACAACAGCCCATATTTTATCCTTCAGCTTCCTCTTGCGCGCCAACAGAAGAACGTTGATTTTCTGGCAAGTAAGTTTTAAGCAATGTTTCTAACACACGAGGGTTCATACCTTCTTGGATACTTTGAATCGTTTCCAAAATAAGCGTTTTATTAAGCCGCTCATTATGGCTTATGCTGCCTAATTTAGCCGCCATTGGTAATGCAAAAGCATTCGCTATAATGGCACCGTACAATGTTGTCAGCAAGGCCACTGCCATCGCAGGGCCAATGGCCGCTGGGTCAGACATATTTGCCAGCATTTGCACTAAGCCGACTAAGGTTCCGATCATTCCCATGGCGGGCGCCATATCGCCAACAGCCTTCCACATATTCTGGCCTACTTCATGACGGCCAATGGCTAAATCCATATCACGGCTCAAGAGTTTTTGCACCATTGCGGCATCGTGCCCATCAACACATAAACTTAAACCACGCTTCAAAAACTCGTTTTCAACTTCTTGATCTTCTAATGCTAACAAACCATTTTTTCTAGCAATATCAGATAATTCAACAGCCTTTTCAATGAGACTGATTGGGCTATCATTTTTATTCATAAATGCTTTAATGGCGACTTTAAAAGAACTTAAAAATTCTTTAATGGATAACTGCATTAAAGTCACCATAAAAGTACCTACCACCACAATCAATACCGAGGGAACATCAACAAACATGACAATATCACCGCCGGTTGCAATAGCGGCAATAATGATACCTAACCCACCTATAAAACCTATTAACGTCGCTAAATCCAAAACTTTTCCTTCCTTATATATATCAGACTTCTTATTAATAACAAATAATCGGCCCATCACCCTTAAAACTTTAGCAGATAAAACTGATTTTTAAAGAGTCACTGTTTATATATTTACCACTCGCTAACTGATAACTGACCCCCTCGGTGGATAATGTGAACGGTATTGCTGACTAACCAGCTCATTTTCTTACTTTTCTCAATTATTCGACTAACTAACATAACGAATGATTGGTTCATTTATAGCAAACAAAAAAAAGCCCCAACATCCTGTCGGGGCTCAAAACGATATAATGTTTTAACTGCTTAGAATTTGGCTTTTAAATCAATTTGCCAAGTATCTACATCTAAATCACCATTTAAGTCGCCAACATCCGTTGCAAAATATGTTGTTCCTACGCTAAAGTTTTTATCGATTTTGTACGATAGTTTAAAGCGGTGTCC
>Ga0181568_10001091_pt1 | contig 25025 bp, 26 predicted proteins | sample 101ome_20_FD_133758 | JGI IMG/M metagenome (GOLD analysis project Ga0181568, IMG submission 133758) | Coastal salt marsh microbial communities from the Groves Creek Marsh, Skidaway Island, Georgia - 101404AT metaG (megahit assembly) | ecosystem: Environmental > Aquatic > Marine > Intertidal...
ATTATCTATATATTTTACATTTGCTGGTGAATATAAAGGAGTGTTAATATCACTGAGTTCATTTGTTCATCATACATATACGTGCATTGTTTAAACATAGTTTTGGATAAAAATGACTTTATCCAAGTCGACGATTGATGCTTGTTTGAAGCAGATTACACACCACGTAAAGCGTGAAACGGTTGAGGAACTAATATGTGAGATAACCGAGAAAGATGAAATGACCAATGAATTACGTAATACTCTGCAGACATATATAGACAATATACCTGTAAAGAAAGGGTATTTGAGTATTGAAAAGAAGAAAAAGCGTCGATATTCAGGTTACCATTTGTACATGAAAGAACACCGAAAAGAAATCAAAACAAAATATCCGGAAAAGAAACCACAAGAACTGATCGCACTTGTTGCACGTTCTTGGAAAGACGTTTCTGATGAAGAAAAAAATGAATTCAACCGACGTGCCATGAACATAAAAAGTGAGGAGAAAGTATAAAAAACATTATTTATGATGGATGTTTATATCAAGTTCACCCACGATGTGTATGAATTTTATATTCATGTGAACAGGTTTCAAGAACAGTGTAATGAGAGGATTCCAGGAGATGAATATAGTGTTCGAATTGAAGATTTAAACAATAGTCTGAAGAAAATTCTGAAATCAGTGAAGAAAGTGATTATGGTGAATCGAGAACAATTGAGAGCTTTATTTCACATACTATATAAACTAATGTTAACTTCAGATGAAATTATGAAAACTCTCGTTAAAAGTAAAGAGATAACTGATTCAGATGTTGTATTCTTTGCGGATACAAAATTTGTTTGTTCTGAAGTATACAATAGTTTAGAAAAGAAGTTTGTCCATTAATTGTTCAACAGTAGAGTCATCATTATCGTGTATTACGATTACATCGTCATTATTGAGCAACCATTCGTCGTGAAGGTCGTGTAGTCGTTGCAAATAGTCTAAAGAGATAGCCTCTTCGCTTATTCGGGCTCGGCTCTGAATTCTTTTTTTACAGGTTATAGGATCTTGTCTCAGATAAATGATTTTATCATTGGTCAAATTTCCGTATTTGTGACTCAAATGTTTATAGTATGTGTCAAATACTTTGTACTCGATATCCGTCATATTTTTCAAGTCCAACATGCATTTTGCGAAAATATGTTTATCGGTCTGAATGGAACGTTCGCATAAGACTACACACTCAGACTGTTTTGCTTTCATCATGTTTTCGAATCGGGTCATGAGAACGTGCATCTGAAAAGCAAATGCATATTTTGTGGGGTCTTTGTAGTAAGATTCGAAGATGGAAACACCATCTGTGTCTTTAAAAGTAGTCCAAATGTTAACAGGTTCTTCGAATGCGGATAACGACTTTTCTTGCAACTTCCGAATGAGTGTGGACTTACCACTTCCAATGTTTCCTTCAATGATATACATCTGTTGAGAGTCTTCTTATTTCCAAATTAATATATCATATCATCATTTTTTAAAATGGTTTTCAATTGATGTTGTAACTAAAAAAATAAAATATGGACACGATAACGGTGAATTTTCACACGGTATGATTGCAATCCGATTGAATTCTCGAAACGCAGCGCACAATATGATGGTCGGGTTCACTATGTACAAAAGATTAAACAAAAAATAAAAGGTTTTATAAATGACAAGTTTCTACAGTATTGTTTTGATATTAACTGTCTTTGTTGTATGTATTTGTTATTTATCAGTTCACAAAAATATCTAGATTTTCTTGCAAAAAACATTGAAAAAAAAAGAAAAGATATTCATATTTTGGAATCAAGGTTGGGAAAACGCACCTTATGTATGCAAAATGTGTCTTAAGTCTTGGAAAAAATATAATTCGAATACCCATGAAATAATAGAATTAGATAACAAAACGATATCACATTACATACATGATGCACGTATCGTTAAAACTATAAATGAAATTGGCAACTTCAAATCTTGGACACAAGCATCAGATCTGTTACGAATTAATCTAGTTGCGATCCACGGCGGGTTTTGGGTAGATGCTACAATGCTTTGTACGAAACCAATCAACGAATACAAACATTTGTTAAAAAATAAGTATAATTTTTGGTTTCCATTCGACATCGACAGCCATATTCACTCCTACAACTACATTTATAGTACACCTGAAAATGCGATAATAAAAAATGTAGCTAATTCAATGAACCAACATTTTTATGAAATGAAAAGAAGTGAAAATCCATTGGACACTTATGAACCAATATTTCATCTATACCTTGGTAGACTTATGTACGTTCGACTTAAGAGATTGATCAATTGGGATGTCATCAAAGCGTGTCAGTTAACTCCTTCGAGTAATAAACAAAAAATTGGCTACAAAATGTTTCAAACGACAGATATATTATCACGGAAAATTACTAAAGAAGCGATTAATGAAGCCGAAAAACAAAGTTTCTTGAAACTTACCACACGACACGGTGTTAAATATCATGAATTCTTTGAACAAGGAACTGTACTTGATTATTTACTAAAAAAGTACACTTAAAATGTGAATATGTGTGAACATGACAACTCCATTTCAAGTTAATTTAATTTCTCTAATTCATCAAAATCTCGTTTGTAAATATGTTTTATTAAGTTCCTTACGTCATCATCTAGATCAGAACTTGTTATCGTGTGTTGTGTCATATTGTATATGCCCCATTTAATGTTAGATTCCTTCGCAACATTTTCAATTGTAGTTCCAGCATTTTTGGGAATGTGGATGAATTCCAAAAAACGTTCCACATTATGTTTGATAGATTTAAAACGCATAACAATAACATGCATTAAAAAAAGAATAATAGTATCACAAGTATAAAATAATAATTCATCATTGAATGTACATTTTTATTTTAGTGGTTGTTCATGGAGTAATGATTCAAATACACTTATAAGTACTTAATGTGTTGAACCTTCAAGCACAAAACTTTTCATTACATTACTCACGCGTAACATATGTTCATATGTTGAGTAATCAACCATTTCAAGTGAGCATCGTTTTTAATTGAAAATTCTTTTAATTTCTTCAAAATCTTTCTCATAAATTCTTTCAATTAAAACTTTAACATCTTGATCTAAATCTGCAACGGTTACTGATTTCTCTGTCGTATTGTATTTAGTGTCTTCGTTCAACTTTATATCAATACCGTGTTTTGATGTTAACTCGTTAAATTCTTTTGTTAGATTTTCAAAGTTCAAAACATTATCGCAGGTTCTTTCACCTTGTGAATCAAATAAATATTCGCATTGAGGTAAGAAATGACAATTCAATTCACCATCATTATATGTTCCAAAAACCAACATTTTTCTCAACCAAGCGTTCAGATGTTCTGGAGTTTGTTCAGATAACTTGTTTCTGTATTTGTATTCACTGACCATACGTTCGTAAGGATTTCTTAAAACGCAAAATGTTTCATCTTTTTTGTATAAAGAGTTCCTATTAAAATGTTTCGGTGGTAGATGCCAATATGTGCAATTCGGAGTGAATTCATTGATACTCTTATGTTCTTCATGTTCAGGTTTAAATCTTCCCCATTTGACATTCTGTGAATCTGCAATATTTTCTATCGTAGTTCCTGCGTTTTTTGGAATGTGAATAAATTCCAGGAAAGCTTCTACTTTACGATTAAGAGTACGTTCTCGAAGAAGAATGAACGAAAAAAGTAGTATTAGTGATAATACAATGAGAATACCTTTCATACTTTATTAGTATTGACATACTTTTTTAGAATTGTAATTGTAATGAAACACTTGGGTGTAAGTGAAGTTTTATGTTTTTTCATTCGAATGCGATCCGAGTTACATAGAGAAATCACTACCATTCATTTTTAGGGAAACAATCGAATATATATATTGATGTAAAAAAAAATCGCATCATCATCATAAACTGATGATGACTGATTGTGAAATATGTACATACGTGATGTCTGAAAATGTGTTGAACATTCTTGAAGAAAACGTACTTCGTTGTTCAAAATTATGTGGTACATCTAATGTAAAACATAATAAAATACTAGTGAAAGAGCTTTTAGAAGCGGGTGTGCAAGAGATTTGCACCTACAAAATTAATAAATCTTTTGGTTTGAATAGCATCAAAAACTCTGACATCGCAATTATTGCATTTAAGGAAATAAAAATGGAATCAAAACGGATGAGAAGTGGTCGTGAGCAGGTTTTGTCGAAGAAAGTTGTGTGTGGATTTGTATTATGTAACTACATTGAGAAATCAAATGAGTTATATGTGGATTTAATTTGTTCCCCGGCAGAGCCGGGATTTATAGTACGAGGAGTGGAACTATTAAACTGTGTGGAAGAACTTGCGGTTTCGCTACAGTGTTCACATATTCATTTAAGTGCACTTGAAGATGTATTTTGTTATTATGCAAAGTTGGGATATGTAGCTTGCGATCGTCCGTGTGAGTTGAATAAAGAGAGCGAATGTGCGCCTTCACAAAAAAAACGGATGAAAGGAAGTAATGAAGATGGTTGGAGAATGAAAAAATGTCTCAGAGAACCAATTCGACGTCAAGTTTCGGAAAAAATTCGATCTGGCAGATACAACATTCCACGAGGATGCAAGACTGATCAGACACGTATTAGTGATTTAAATCGTCGAAGAATTGACTCTGAAAACTTGAAGAAAAAGAGAAAAGAGTTCCTAGAAAAAAAAAAGCAGATTCAACCTATCGATACTAGTACAAATAATAACAACGAAACAGTAGAGTTAAGCATTTCTGGGAGAAGAACCCGTGTTCGACGTGGTGGTGGTAAAACCAAGATCAACCAATGATGTAATTCGTTGGGGATTTGAATTTTATAGATTAGTTTTATTTTTACATTTAAACATTGTCTTATGATTTTATTGTGTCTCCAAGGAAAATTATGACATAACAAATAAACGAAGATAGTATGAATCATAGAGAGTACATCATTCAAGCTACGAATGGTTTAGTCGGGGATGAGCTGAAAACAAAATTGTACGAGATGTATTCACCGTTGTGTAATGGTGAATACAAAAGATTCTCTTACAAAGCAATGCGTAAAATATTATACTCTGAACTTTTATCCACGAACGGAGACATTTATGGAGGACACAATCTTGAGAACGTACCAAAAGCACATATAAATTGTGAACACGTGTGGCCACAGAGTTTTTTTAAAGGACGTTCCCCGATGAAATCAGACATGAATCATTGTTTTGCATCTCATTATAAATTGAACACTCATAGAAGTAACAAGAAGTTTGATGAAATAGATGATGACGAGGCTGAATATTTGAATCAAGTTGGCGAAAAAGTGGATGACGAATGTTTAAGTACAGGGTCTGATTCAGATCTGGAGGATGAAGTAGAAGAAGAAAACCAAATTGACAGCGGTGAGTTGTGTGAAAAGTCTAATTATAACAACACATTTGAACCAAGAGATGTGAGCAAAGGTAACATCGCTCGTGCTATCGCATATTTTAATACAATGTATCCAAAGTACGACATTTCTAAGGTGATAGATATTCGAACACTACTTGATTGGCATCACGCAGATCCTGTTGATGGTGGTGAGCGTAAACGGGTCGATGTAATATACGAACATCAGAGAAATTTGAATCCATTTATTGTCTGTCCTGAACTCGTTGCAAGGGTTTATTTGGTTTCTTGATTTGCTTCAAGTTGAAAATGATGTGCTTCGTCAAGGTGTTATACAAAAAAAATGTTGTGTAGCACACGTTCCAAAGAATATTTCTTTGCAAATGGAAATAGTTTTCTTTTCACAACTTTAGAAATTTCATTTGTATCCGCGTTGCCAAACTGCAACCAATATCTCACTATGTTTGCAAATTCCCAATATACACTTGGGTTTTCAAATTGTAATTGTAATACATTGTTGAATGACATGCCACTTTCAAGAAAAAAATCAATTACGTTTTCGGACATTAGGTCTGGATGATATATCGGTAATACGATGAATTCTGCGCTTCGAAAACACGTCGTCATTCTGAACCATGGGATATCGAATTTGTCTGGGAGTACGGATCGACAAAGTGGGCATGTCATCGATCCTCTTCTGACCCATCGTTTGAGACAATGTGTATGAAATGTATGAGAGCAGTCTAGAACGGTCATCTCATTCATTGTGCATGGTTCTAAACAGACTGAGCAGTTTTCACGGGGAAGATGATGTCCACAATACCATTGATTGTTTGTATGGAAGTATTTTCCTTGGAATTTGCATGGACGTTCGGGATTTGTCTTAAGTTGTCCTGAACACGTATTTCGTGGAGCTTCTTGTGACGTGATATTTGTCTTAAGTTGTCCTGAACACGTACTTCGTGGAGCTTCATGTTGGGTGGTGTTTGTCATGGATGGTTACGTTTGACGATTGTGAAGTTAGACAGATAATTATAGAAAAAAAAAAGAATACTAAAATTCATCTAATAGTTTAGGAATGCGAAAGAGGGTGTCTTAATTTTGATGAGTGTGTGGAATCATTTTTGAGTTGGCAATGGATGCCCTCAGTGCGATTTTGAATCCATTTGCACAAGATCGCAACATACAGATCTTGACGGAATTTCATGCAAAATGGTCTCAATGTCCTGACACAATCGATGATATATCATACAGGTTTGGAATCACAACAGATGATACGAATCACATCGAAGAATGTATTCAAAACGAGAAAGAAATAATCTTCCGTTTGCATCAAGAACTATTGAGAAATGATTTGTTGAAGAATAAAAATGTGTTTGAGCAGTTTAACTTGGTATGTTGTAGAATACATTACGGACAGCAAGTGATCAATCAGATGCATCACTTTAAGCATAATGTGACACACATACCATCACTGTTTATGTTTAATCCTGTGGAGTATGAAAAGTTGAATCCATTTCAGAAATTGGTATTTTTTCTGTACGATTATTTCGAATCCAACAAATTGCGAAAATATGGCGAATATTGTTACGAAGAGATATGTAATCCGTATCCAACCAGAGCGTGGAAACAGAAAAGTAAAATCATTGATGTTGTTCACGAGCAGTTTGGAATGTTGAAGAACTACACACAGTGGCTTTTATTTACGACAACCAAAGATATGGATAAACGAATTACTGAATACATGTGTAGATCCGAAGACGCAAGATTTCCTACTTTAAAAAAACATCGAAATGTTTTCTCGTTCACTAATGGGATATACATCACATTGGTTCGATCAACACTGACTGATTGTTTTATTTTATACGGTTCGGAACAATACAAACTGTTGGATGATTCGTATGTTGCTTGTAGATACTTTGATCAACCATTTACAAATTCTGTTGAAACACCTGTGTTGGATTCAATATTCAAGTATCAGAAATTGGACGACGACGTGATTTCAGTGAACAAGATGTTTCTGGGACGAATGCTGTACAAGGTGGGTCAGTTGGACAATTGGCAGGTTATTTTAATGCTCATCGGGTGTGGTGGGACAGGGAAAAGTACAATCAATAACATCGTTCGTTCGTTTTATGATCATGAAGATGTTGGAATACTTGGAAACAATCATCAAAAGATATTTGGGTTATCCGATATTTATGACAAGTTTGCTTTTATCGCACCTGAAATAAAAAGGGATTGGAACATCGATCAGGCTGAATTTCAGGAGATGGTTAGTGGTGGAAAAATTAATATAAATATCAAACATAAATCGTCGATAATGGTGCAGTGGACAGCACCAGGCATGTTGGGTGGTAACGAGAACCCAGGTTTTGTGGACAATGCTTCAAGTATTCAAAGAAGAGTGGTTGTCACCAGGTTTGATATAAAAGTAGATGACGTGATTACTGATTTGAATTGTAGACTTGATAAAGAGATCTCTCAAATTCTGAAAGCGTGTAATCTTCAATACCTTAAATACGTGAGCATGTACCAAAACAAGGACATATGGAAATGGTTACCAGTTTATTTTCTGGAGACGCAGCACATTATGGCGAACGCATCGAACTCGCTGCATGCGTTTTTGGACAGCAACTTCTTGAAAAAAGAAGTGGACTTGTATATACCAATGTCAGTATTTTTCAGACATTTCAATGCGTATTGCAGGGAAAACAATTATATGAAACCAAAAATCAATGTGGATTTTTACAAAGCTCCTTTTGCAAAATTCGGGATACGAATCGTTTCCAAAGACAAAATCAGGTATGATGGAAAGATTTTCAAAAATGAGTCTATATTGTACGGTGTGGATGTAGTTACAAACAACTATGATGAGGAACAGTTGAATGAGTAGTTGGATGAAATACAGAGGACAATTTTTTAAACTTTAATTTGATGATAAACCACCTCTCAATCTAAGGACTAGATGCAATGTGGATTCTTTTTGAATATTATAATCAGAAAGTGTCCTTCCATCTTCTAGTTGTTTTCCAGCGAAAATGAGACGTTGTTGGTCTGGAGGAATTCCTTCCTTGTCTTGAATTTTAGATTTAATATTTTCTATCGTATCACTTGATTCCACTTCGAGGGTGATTGTTTTACCAGTCAGTGTTTTGACAAATATCTGCATTTTTAAGAGAAGATGAAATAATAAGCAACCTGTTTTTTAAATAGATTTGTTAAACTTATTATAAATGTAATTATCATAATAAACACTCAAAATAGAATTCTTTTTGCTAAAAAATTTATATTTAACATAACAATACTCTACAACAGAAACTGCTTTATTAATTAAATGAAATATATTGCTCATCGCGGATATTCCAAAACGAATAGGGACAACACCGTGATTTCAATACGAGAAGCAATTCATCGAAAATATGATGGCGTGGAGATTGATGTTCAGTTATGCAAAAGCGGTGAAATAGTTCTCTATCACGATGTGTATATAGATAACTACTTTGTAAGAGATCTGACATACAGAGAGTTGTCTGATAAAGGGGTGTATTCATTGATAGAAGTATATGATGTTGTTCCTGACTTGTCGAAAACAATTGTGATTATTGATATGAAAGGAAATGATATAGCGTTGTGCGATGCTCTGAAAGTGTTTTATGAAAAAAGAACGATCGAACAGGTATACTTCTGTAGTTTCAATCGAAACTTAATATATAGCTTACCGGACAACTTTTTAAAAGGTTCGACGTTCGAAACTACGTTTAAACGTGAGGAGTTTGAATTTGTTTGTCATAATTTAGATGCACTTGTTTTGCACTGGACTTGTTTGGATAAGAATTTAATACATTATTGTAAAACACGCACAAAACCAATTAAGATATTTACGTATACTCACAAGGAAGATATGGAAATAAATTACATGTTGAAGTTTGATGTGGATGGAATTGTTACAAATGGTATCCAGTGAATTGTGAAAAAATTGATGATAATGAGAATGAATGAACTATAAAATGGAAAGTTTAAATGCCAACAAAATTAGTAATTTAGTGAAACGGTTCGTAACTGAACTGATGGTAATAATGGAAAAGAAAAACGAACTTATTGACAATCAAGCGAATGAAATTGAAGAGTTAAAGCAAAAGATTTCTTTATTAGAAACAGGTAACGAGTTGATACAAAGGCTGTCTTTATTATAATCAGGTAATTAATTGTTATTTTTGAAATGAAGCAATAAAAATATAAGAAAAAATAAAATGAACTTTGTGTACGTTGCGTTTATTTTTTTGGTGTTTGATATGATATGGATTCAAATAATGACACCTGTATTGTACCGCGGGATTTTTCAGAATATTCAAAAGTCAATGTTAAAGTTTGATATCAAATATGCTGTGTGTGCGTATGTTGTTTTGATTGGAGTGTTATATTTTGTATGTCGTCCATTGAGTAAAACGAAGATGTATAGTTCCAGACCTTGGATAGCATACGGGTTAGTAGGGTTTTCTTTGTATGCAGTGTACAATTTAACGAATGCTTCGGTATTTTCATCATATCCTTTACAAATGATTGTAGTTGATTCATTGTGGGGACTTTCTGTATTTTCTGCAATTGGTGCCATTGATAGTTAGATAAAATATTGATGAAAATAAATATATGAAATGGAGATTGACACACAAAAAAAAAAGAGTGAAGTCCCAAAACTCTTGGGACAGGGTACATACGGATGTGTGTTCGAACCAAATATTCCGTGTGATGATGGAAGAGTTAGAAAAGTTGGTGTGGGTAAGGTGATGAAAATGCAAGATGCCATGGAAGAGGCTGAAATAACTTTCGAAATAATGGACATATTGAAAAAAAAAGTTGATAAGAAAGATATTCAGGATTACATTAATCCGATTATTGGGGAATGTTCGGTGAAGTCGAATGATGTTGCAAAAGAATGTCAATTGGTTAACGATAATGAAAACAACAAGTATCAGTTAATATATCATCATGTTGGTATAGATTTGAATAAGTACTTTAGTAGCAAGCAACTAACCCTTTATGAAAATGTGGAAATGATGAAAATGTTGGAAGTTATGATACGTAGATTAAATACAACATTTTGTTTGAACAAGAAATGTCATTTAGATGTGAAACCAGAAAATATATTATATATACCTGGTAAGAGTGTTAACAAACGGAAGCTGAAGGACAAATTTTTACCAATTGATTTTGGACTTGTTACTGATTTCGAAAATGTGTATACGTTTGATAATATTGGTTTGTTGGCATATGATTATCCATATTATCCTTTTGAGTTTAAGCTGTATACAAAAGCAATTCAAATCATGTACAGTATATATGATAAGAAAACATCTATCGATCCATTAGAAACATTGCACGGTCGTTTGATTCGTGAATTAGTGGATGGTACTAACTTTAATCACTTTTTGGAAAGTGATCAAAAGTTGGTACATAGAGTGATATTGGAAAAAAGTATTGGAATGCGAGGAAATATGAACAGTATTGAAAATAGCATATCAATGCGTCTTAAAACGGATGTTTTGAATACAATAAACAAATTTATGAATACTCTGAAAACACAACGGAAAACCGATCCAGAAGTTAAAAATAAAAAAGGGGTATACGATAAGTTTTTGATTCAGATGAAAAATCTTAATAAAGAGTTTTTTAAACATGTACACAAGATAGATGTGTATTCAATTGGAATAACAATGATAAACATTTTGAAAAAACAGGGTCGGGAAAATATTATTGCCCAATTGAAAGCGTCCTTGGATGATGATCTTATAAAAAAGGCGTTTATGCTCAAAAAGATAATTGACGGTTGTGTAACGTGTAATATGTACGAAAGGTATACATTTAATAAGTTGATAAAAGAAATAAAGGCGTTTAATACGGACATTGTGATATCCCACCCTACAGAAACGTTTCAAAATGCAGACAACTTACTCATGGATAAGACTGTTTCGAAACAAAGAAAATGTACAGGTATCAGTATAGATGACTTGATGAAGATCGCCCGTAAAAATGGTGTTAAGTTGATAGGATATACTGATAAAGATGAAATATGTGACGAGTTGCAGAGTTACTTGCCAAAAACATATAAAAAAGAGATGGCTGATGAATTAATGGGATGGCCATTTCAAAACAAAAAGATAAAAGTTAAAAGCATTCCATCATTTTCTCGAAAAACACATGTATCAAAGGAAAATAAAGGACTCAAGAATAAAATGAAAAGATTGCTTAAAAAAGTAAAAACAATTTACAACACAAAGAAACAACAATACTAAGAAAAGTAAATAGAGATTTAAGTTGCTTAGAACTCTAATTTATTGTATAATAAACTTAAAGTTTTATAACCTTGAACATTGCTTTAATTTTTGAAACATAACTTGTAGGAGACGTGTTGTTCGTATTGAAATCGTTTGAAATAACTTTTATGTGTTTTGTGATGCTTAGCTTTGGATCCTTTAATCTGCATAAATAGTTGCATAGGATGTACCCGTTTCTGAATATCACGCAATGGTCTGTTACGTGTGGATTTTTTTCAAGTTTTTTGTTGCATGGGTGTGTATACTCTGAGTTCAGAGTGCAAAAAACGATGTAGTTGCCTGTTTTTGTTCGTTCTTGAAGACAATCGATAATCTTTCTTAGATTTCCTTGAATCGGTTCTAACATATACTCATTTGTTTGCATGACTGTTGTGAAAAAATCGAATGGTATTTTTGAGTTGACAGGTTCATGAATATCAATGTTAAACTCTGTATCATCGAAAAGATATTTTTGCTGATACTCTTTGAACGCTTGATTTAATACATGTTTGAATGAATGACGAGGTCTTCTAGAGAACAACAGTCGTTGCATGACGAATAAAATACATTCTCCTTCCACAACGACGTCTGTATCCACACGAACATTTGAGTCGGGTGTGTATTGGGCGTGTTGTAATTGTGTATGATTATCCACCTGTGAAATGTTTTTGAAGGCAGTATTCGATAGATCCACATCTTTACCAGAGGGTTCATTTGGAGATGTGCTTAAAGCATCTTTAATGTCTTGTGGTATGCTTATCATGAATAAGAATGGGTCGTTCGTGTTTTCGAAGTTGTTTGTGTCGAGCGTGCATAGTGATGTGTCGTCTTCGATGTTCATCGAAAATAATGAGAATTTTGTTTAGGTGTGGCTTCAAGTAAACCGAAATAATATTCTAAATGTTTAATTATTTTCGTGATTTATTTTCGTATTTTTTTCTTATATAAGAGAACATAGTTGTTTGTTGACTCATAATTTAAGATGTTTCGTACGGCATCGCGCGATCAATTTGATGGCATGGATGAATTTGAGTATCGTGAACAACATCCACGTAAGCGTATGCGGTACGAGGTGAACAACGCGTACCATCGTGAAGATGATTATCACCATGATGAGCATTCCAAGGACTCTATGATGCGCAAGGTGATGAATTTGGAGCGTATTGTTGAACAAGAGCGACATAACGCTGCCATCGCAGAGCGCAAGAGACGTCAGACACTACGTGCATTTTTTACGTTGGTACATGATGCGCGTTATCACGCAACACTGATGCGTAAATGGATTGAGAGACAGTCTCAAATGGACGAACAAGGAGAACTGGAGAAGTCTTCCACTGATATTATACATGAGATCAAAGCTCGTGTTGACAAGATCATCACTCTTGGACACTGTCCGTTATCTGGCGAACCACTTGGGGAACAGACGTACATTAACACTTGCGGACATATTTTCGAAAAGTCTTCGCTAGCTCCAAAAACTATGGAGTTGTGTCCAGAATGTTCTCACAAGATGGTCTACCCGCGGTATTTTTAATGTATAATACTGAATAAATAAACATCAGAAAATATATATTTAGTTCACTCTGATGCAAGTGTAATTATTATATGTTTGTTATGTTTCATTTGAGTTATTAATGAGTTCATCAGTTTCTTATTGTGTTTTATATTCAACTAAACAATACACTGCGGTTTCCATATAAATCGCTACCTTTTTGGTGAGGCATATATAATATTTTGATGAAATAACTAAATTAATTATATACTTTTACAAATGGTATATATTTATATCCTAAAATTGGAAAAGGGTAAATTTTATATTGGTAAAACAATGAACCCTTCTTTCCGATTAGATAGTCATTTTAACTAAAAGGTATGGACTAAAATGTATAAACCAATAAAAATGATAGAATTAATACCGAATTGTGATGATTACGATGAAGATAAATATACAAGAATGTTTATGGATAAATATGGAATTGACAATGTTAGAGGAGGTTCATTTGTTTCAGTAGAACTAGATCAATCTACTATTAATTATTTGAAACAGATGAAAAATGGAACAAATGATAAATGTTTTAATTGTGAAAAATCAGGACACTTTGCAAAAGATTGTAAAGCATGAAAAAAAGAAATAGTTTGGTGTTGCGAATATTGCGATAAAGAGTTTATTGATAAAAAGAAATGCGAATACCATGAACATAATTGTAAATATAATTATGAAGATAGTGAAGATAGCAAATACAGTGAAGATACTGAAGACAGTGAAGATAGTGAAGATGAATATAATCACAGATGTTTTAGATGTGGTAGAGAAGGACATTATATGAATTCGTGTTATGCATCAAAACATGTTAGAGGTCATTATTTAAAATAAATGTTTCTTTGTTTCACAATGTCGTGTAAATTGTTAAAATAATTATTTTAAGAAATTTAGTTTTACTCTGATGCAAGTGTAAGTATTTTACTATGGATAGTGTTGCACACTGAAAGAAGTTCAATAATGGTTGAGTCTTCACATGCGTATCCATGAGGTACGAGTTCATCTGCACCAATCCAGTGTTCGCTGTTTTCCTGTAGATGATCAACAACAAAATAAACATGTTACAATGAAAACACAAATACAGCCAAAAAAAACACAAATACAGCCAAAAAAATGATGAACAGAGAATGTTTAAGATGACACACCTCTCCAGTCGTTTGCACGTGCAACATCAATTTTGTACCATTTATTTTGAATCCATTGATGGTGTTCCCAGTTACTGGAGAGACACAAGCCGGTATGATCTTGATTGGAAATTTTGGGGTTGTTTGAATTTCACCGGCATTGCGAACTGCGAATGTGTGATGAGTGGAACTTGATGCTGATGTTTTACTCCCTGCTTCTATATTGATCTCCAAGATTTTCTGATTCAGTGTTTTAATATGATCTCTGAGTGTTTTAACGTGCAAAGGTTCGGATTGACTCGGACGTCCTGGTCGAACGTTATACCTTTTGTACTCTTGATACGCATCCTGTGGAAGTTCATGGAAAATAAAAATGAATAAAACAAAAGAAAAGAATAAAAAACAAAACAGTGAATCTTGGGTATAAAAGATACCTTTTTTTCCTTCAGAAGATCTTGTAGGGTTTCTTCGTATTCTTCGTATTCTTCGTCTTCTTCATCAGATGATAACATATTGAATATGTGAACCTGTGAAATGGACAAAAATAGAGATGTCAAATAGTTATATGGATAAGATGAACTCAACATCATGTTGTCACACGCGGTTTCTGTATCTTGTTATTTTTGGAAAGGATACAAACATCACCACCATCGCGATGACATGCAGAGATAATATACACGGATAATCAGACACCTATTGTTACTTGAAACATGATGATCACGTTTATTTTTGAAAAAGTGAACAAAAGATGCGTGATAGAAATGTCGTGACTGAGAAAGAGAGTGTCCAATATGTATCAAGGTACATATGTGAACATGAACACATACCTGAGGACGAGATGAGTCGCCGAAAGCGATTCACAATATATCTGAGTTAGAATACTGTTACGTTGTTACATAAACTCATTTCTAGCGGATCGACGTGGCGGCGGATCCACGCGTGTGTCACTCTCGGATACTATGACCGATTGACGGATACCATGTGAGGTAACATACTCACTATACACACTTTCGATGTTAATAGATGGGAACTGGTGTTGTGTGGAGATATGATCTTCATCGTAGTTTCATCTGGAGTTGCTAATATTCGGATGTGGGAATGGATTTACAGATGATTGGCATAGTTGAACGTCTGTTGATGATACCACATCAAGATATTATTTGTCAACAACACGAGGTACATTAAAAAATATGGATCACATACTCATGGATAACGATGGAATAGAAATTGAGGTAAGTGATAATTGTGAAAAATGATGCATGTGATATGGTGGTGTAGTCAACAGTTGACAACACATTAAGTTTTTGTATATGGATGGATTTGTTTGATTTATGAACGGTATATCATGATGATGATGATGAGTTTGTTATTTTTCAGGATAATTTAAACTTGAACGACTTGGACATGATGAAAACTTCTGAATTGGTCAACCAGATATTGAATCATGATTACGAGGTATTTTTGAAATGATGATGGTATTGATTTTTGGAGTGTTTTTATTTCTCTGAATTGAATGTGTGTTTTTTATTGAAGGTTTTGCAAAATTTGACTTCTCCTTCTACATCAATCGAACCACTCACTCCAGATATTTTCACATCGCTTGATAAAAAATTTCAACATGGGATGGTGAGTATGTATATTTTTTAATTTGTTTTCTTTTACGGTTTTTTTTTTTTTGAAAATTAGATATATGTTTTGATGTATGCAGGAAATACAAAGACCATACATGTGTATACGCGATACAAGTTCTACATCAGATTTCGTGGATGATGTGATTGAGTACGATCGCAAATATGAACTTTACTTGATTCGGTGGATTATCGATGAGAATGCAAAGAAATCAGAGTACTCGTGGCAACGATTGTCGAACATGAATGATGCTTGTAAGCTTTATTCTATTAATAAATTTAAAGTTAGATGATTCATATCTGTGAATTACTAACGACGAAAAATATCAATAAGAACTACTTTACAAAATATATGATTTTGAAATGTCAGTAATATAAAATATGTGTTTTTTTGTGATTATGGTAGTACACTTATTGCTAATGATGGTATTCCCGATATATTTCATTCGTCTGATATATTTGTTTCATGATGCGAATTGCAGAGTCACGGAGCGTGATTCTAGTTTGCATCTCTCATCAACTCCTGCTTGTGGGTGGCGCGCTAGACAGACACGCGATGCACGAAGAACCACTTCTCCTGCTCCTGATCATCCCCCGGCTCCAGTGGCAGGTACCATGCACCATCGTCCGAATTGCAAAATGACAACAAATTTTAAATCAAATTTTAAATGCATGGTTATCTCACCGAGTCACTTGATGCAATATAGGATAAAAGCGCAGTTAGCATGTAGTCTGTTTGAAAATGTGTTGATTCACGCTCGAGAAGGTTTAGCGAATTGGTCAGCCATTATTCCAATTTGGATGTCACGCGCCAATGAAATCAAAATACCTATCTTCTGGATGGTTTCTGATTGGTCTTTCAACAATGAAGATATATTTGATTTAAAAAAGCTAGGTCCAAACGAGTTATTTCTTCCAGGGGAAAGAGGCCAAAGTGGTAATATCGTAAAAGAATTGAGGACAACAGAAAATACAGAATTCTTAGTAAAGCACACGCTTGATATTATTGACCATATAATACAAAAATTTCCACATGTACGACTAATTTTTTGGTGTCTATATGCACGAACAAAGATTCGTAAATCTAATACGTATGATGCTGCTTATGGATATGACGCAATGCGTCAGCGATATCATAATAACTGTGTTGACATTGATATGTACCTAAAAAGCGAAAATACGACTTTTGATAAAAGTATTATCGACGACGGAGGACACCCGAACCATAAAGGATATTCGATATTAAGAAATATTTTCGCATGCTAACAAAAAGTGACCATTGTATAAGTGTATTAAATATATGTTCTTATGAAGTATTGGTGAACGCTGAATGAGATTCATATGAGATTACGCGTAAATGAAAATGGTTTAAGGTATTTACTTGTTTATAAACCCAATATTTATGAATGGATGATTACTTGCTAATATCTTTTACGAATGAGTATCATAAATTGTATGAGAAATATAAGTATGTTTTCATTCTGACTCAATACAATTTAACTTTTAATGTGAATACTGATGAAGATATGAAATACAAAGTGATAAGGAATATTGCATTTGATGGAAACCATTTGGAAACAATCAAAAAGTTATTGGATGACATTCCATTTAAGTTTGAGAAAGTAACTTTTTTGGACGATAATATGAATTTGAAACAATTGATGATTCCATATGAGTTGTATTCTTCGATTCAAAACAAATATGACCCATCTAAAATAAAAGTGGTGGTTGCTTATTATAACGAAGATCTGTCATGGGTGAGATACTTGCGTAAAGAATGTTGTATAAACGATATATTATTAATTTCAAAGAAAAATGGAGATCATCCTGATTACAAAACTGTGAGTTTGCCAAATATTGGAAAAGAGTCACATAGTTTCATGTGGTACATAGTGAACAATTATGAAAAGCTTCCAGAAATTGTTTTTTTTTGTCAAGGCGGTGTCACATCGAACGAAATGAAGTATCTAAAGTTTATGTATGTTGTGAAGAATCTGTGTAATGTAGAGAAGAATGGTGTGATCGCTTTGCCAGGACAATTAGGTTTTAGATATGGTGCATTTGACTACGATTTTAAGATTGATGAACATCATTCATCAAACCCATTAAACGAAAACTTAACATACGAATTGATTCCATCGAAAGTACGCCCTTTCGGCAAATGGTATCAAACATTCATCACGAATGATCTAACGAAAATTTCAAAATATGGTGTTTCGTATAATGGAATTTTTTGTACGACGAGAAAATCTATATTAAAGTTTTCTAAAAAGACATATGAAGAATTGTACAAACAGAGTTCCGTAGGCGAAAGTACTGAGGTTGCTCATTATTTAGAGCGTTCATATTATAGCATGTTTGTAAATAATTATTTGATTGATAGAATAACAGATTTGAATGAATTTCATGTATTCAATATTGTGAATGGTGAGTTATTAGATGAACAGAAAACAATGTTTGCACATAGAAACAATCGAGTATATTTTTTTTCGTTATTGTTAAGGGATGCTATTTCATCCCTTGGAAGAAGCGTTTCATTGAAAATAGGGTATATCTATAGTGATATCGGCATAATGAAAAATGAAGAAACTGTAATGAACTTTTGTGATATAGTTTTTTATGTTGTAGATACATATCCGTTGAAAAGAAGTAATGTCAACAAGAAATATGTTCAAATGGGTTCTTTTGATTTTGAATGGTTTGGAGAAAACAGATATGACGAAGAAACAAAATTGGTGGCAAAGATGGGTGAAACACCATCAACAACGAATAAAATTGTTTGGTATGGAAATATTCAAACAAATCCAATTAGGCAACTGTTTTATTCAATTGCTGAAAAATATCCAGATACGTTTCATGTTGTAAATGTAGATAAAATTGTAAGTGATATATGGCACAATCCCAAGTTTTTGTCGGTTCTAGAACAAGTGAAAATGGCTAAATATCTTATTGATCTTCCAGGGAATGGATGGAGTGGACGAACACAAACACTTATGTTTTCAAATCGACCATTACTAATAGTAAAGCCATATTTTGTAGAGCATTGGTTTTATGAATTAGTACCGTGGAAACATTATATTCCGATAAAGTCTGACTTGAGTGATTTGTTAATTGTTGTGAAGTGGTGTTTTGAGAACGAAGAGAGAGCGAATAAAATTGCGGCAAACGCATTATATTTTGCGAAAAATAATTTGAAAAGGGAGCACGAGGTGGGTCGTATTCGCGAAAGTATAATGAGAGTTTGTTAGAGTAATTCCTGTTTAAAGAACAAAGTTATATTGTTTTTTAATTAAATAGTTAATATAATTATCTATACTTATAAATATATGAGTGTTCATTTCAAAAAAAGATTATTGAAACTGAACAGCTGGGTAAAGTGTATACATTTAAATGTTCAAGTATACATAAAGCGATATATGCGGTAAATTACCCATACAAAATTCTAAAACAAATTTCAACGACACAAACTGAATCTCAAAAAGATGAATTTGCTAAAATACTTGATACTGTTATTAATAAATACAAAAAAGATATTACGAATAGGCTAACTGTTGATGACTTGAAACGTCTTAGGCGAAAACATATACAAATTGTGTATGATGAAACAAATTCTGAAGATATAAATCCAGAATATAAAACCATCATTCGTCGCGGTAGAAACTGGTATGCTATTTATCTTCAGCATAACAATGTTGATAAGAAATTGATTATTGGCAAATGCAAGGATATAAGATGTACAGCTATAGGGTAATAAATGTTCACAAACCTGTTTTCAATGTCGGTCATGGTAGTTGTGTCGGAAAACCTGTTTATTCAAAGGATATCGACTTCAAAGTTTAATTTAAGAATGAACATAGTTCTTAAATAAACGCATCAAGAGTATTCGTTTAATATTTTTGACTGTTATCATATTCCGTTTTGAATTTTATTTTTAATATCTGCACGCAGATCATTTATTGGTTGTATTTGATCATTATTCAACTCAGATGGGGAAGGATTATAGTAATTGCACAAGTCTTGTTCCAAGTCAACAAATTCTCCATCTTTTTCATCATTATATATTCTAAAGAATAATTGGTCTCCTGAAATAGAACCATCCTTAGATTTAGATTTAGATGATATAGAGTTCATTTTATCTAATACCGCTTGTATAATTGATTTTGATAGTTCAAACGTATTAAGAATATACTGTTCATATTTTTTTTTTTTGTTTTCGTGTATATCAACTTGACCATCTGACACCCTAAGATGTTGTTCATATTTAGTATTATTGCTGTATATCGAATTTAACAATTGATCAGTTTTTTTTATTTCTTCAATCTGGTTTTCTAAACTCGCAAAACTATTTTTAATGCTACACCTCCATTTATGAAATCCATCCACAAATTGATCAATTAACTCCTTTTCATCAGAACCGGAAACATTCAATAAGTTGGAAAGCTTGTTATTAAGATATTGCAAATAATGATATTCAGCTGTTATTTTTTCATCTTTATTGCTGTTCTCTATATGTTCACTATAGACTGGAAAATCAAAATAATATCTAATTGAAGAAGCACTATTAAACAAAACTGGAATTTTTCGCATCCTTGCTATACAACACGCGAAAATATCTTGGGATGTAAATACAATTATAGGATAATTTTCATTAATATTATTTTTTATCCGTTCCCCAATTTGACAGTAATATTCCTTGATATACGATATTTGTATACTATCTCCCATTCGTTTCCAGTCTAAAAGGTGTAACCATAAATGTCTCAAATTTTGTTCTATAAAGTCTGGACTTTTTTCGGTGAAAATATAATGTTGCGATCCAAAAATCTCCTTAATTTCGATTATACAGTCATTTACAGTCATTCCGCCCCATGATTCTTTCGTTGTAAATTTTTTTCGCGAAGAATATTTATAACTTTTCTCCATATATTGAAGAGATTGGTTTCTACTTTTTTTGTTGGAACATATTAACAATTCCGATATATAATACGGTTTTCTTTGACTTTCTGCATAAATCCAGGTAGGCTTAACAAGCAAAAACACGTTGTTGTCAAAAACGCTAAGGTTGGAAATATCGATGTAAACGAACGGATGTGTGTTCGGAGTTACCAATTCCGCCAATTTAGAATACACATACTTATATTCATCTGTTCCATGATCATCATTAAAAAAAAACATCTCTATTTCAAACGCTGATGTTATTTGTATTTCTTTGAATAAAAAAGTAATCTTGAGATGCTCATAACGAAGTTTGCATTGTGGTATCTTATCAATTTTGAAATTAACAAGCAAAAATTTGTAATCCTGGTCTTTGGTTGTAGTTGCAGGGTCAATCAACATAGCCGGTGTCAAAACCTGGACATTCTTTTTATTTTCAGTATTATTGGACTTTCCCAATTGAGTATATAATTGATCAGGAATTGTTTCTTTAAAAGACCCCTTTATCGCATCTATACAAACGTACATACTGTCATGATTATTTTCATTGAATCTATCTATCCATTTTAAAACACAGTCTGTATCAAGTGATAAATTATCGGCTGCGAGGTTACATTGTAATCTATCATTGGTCAATGGTGCACTAGGAAATCTATCAATCGTTAGAAGGCTACTAAACAGATTTTCTTTTATTTTATCAAAGCGTGCCTTGCTTTTGTCTTCTGTGGGGTTTGTAGGGTTTTTGGTACCTTTTTTTTTCACTGGATATTTATCTCGTAAAGTTTTATAAACATCTGGGTTTAAAATCAAACGTTCATGATTAGTTTTGGCGTTGTCGACAGCATCCAAAACTTTTCTAATGTCGTTTTCATGGTATTTTTCTATTCCTTTATTAATATCACGATTGAAGACGCTAGCAGCTTGTGATATTACATTGTTCATAACGAATTCATAATATTCATCTATGCTTGTTTTCAAATGTGAATCTGTATTATTTTCACCACCAAATAAGCCTTCAATAAACTTTTTCGGGGTGATGACATTCTTTTCTGTTCTAGCAAATATGGATATGATATCGTGTCCTTTTTTGTTGGTGGTATTTATAATCTTGTTCAAAATATCGCGATCAAAAATATCATGAACAGAATCTAAAACATACAGATGTTTCAGATATGTTTCGATTTCTTGATTCTGATAGATTGAAACAATCATATTTTGGTCTTCAGTAGGGTCTACCGTTTGGTTAATCACAATTGCTATCTCATCTTTGTTCATTGCTATCTCATCTTGTTCAACTTTTTTATTCGCAATGTTCGCCGCTTTATTCGGTTTGGTTTTTTTCCTATTTGGAGAACCATTAGTTATTTGGTTTTCTTTTGAGTATTCTTTTTTTTCTTGTAATATCTTCAGTCTTGCTGAACGTCGTATTGGGCCAACTTCTTTCCTTGGTTCATCTACTTTCATTGGGTCATCATTTTCCACTTGCAATTCGTCTAAACTTTGGTTTAGAACCGTGTAGTAGTTATGGTGTAATTCTTCAATATTGTCATCAATTTCATCGGTTGAACATGTAATTGTTGTGTTCTGTTCTTCATTAATTTTTATTGCAATATTTTGTTCTTCTTCTATTTGTCCAAGTTCTTTAAGTTTATTATTAATTTTTTCATTATTACCACCGGAACTCGTCAACATGTTCTTCAAATATGTGAAGTATTTATTTCGAGTTATGTAAGTTGGATTCAAATAGTCAATAACACGTTTATTAACATTAGATTCCACATTTTCGTCAATGTGATTAATTAATGCTTGATCATCATCAGCTTCAAGTGTAGAGTTTTGGCGTTTATTATTAATTGTTTCATTATTACCACCAATAATTAATTTATTATCAACATTATTCTCTTGAAGATAAATAGCATACCAATTTTTACCACGTCGAATGATGGTTTTATATTCTGGATTTATGTCTTCAGATTTCGTTTCATCATACACGATTTGGATATGTTTTCGTTTAAGACGTTGTAAGTCATCAACGTTTAGCCGATTCGTTATCTCTGATTTGTATTTCTCTATAACTTTATCATAGGTTTTAGCAAATTCATATTGGGATTTTTTTTCAGAAAGCGGATGTATTTGTGAAAGTTGTTTTAACACCTTAACTGGGTTCTTCACAGCGTATAACGCTTTATGTAGATTTGAACACTTTAAAACATACACTTTTCCAAAATGTTCAGATTCAATACACTTCTTTTTATAAGAATCTTTTATCATTGTTGTATTATTATTATAATATTATTTTTTTTGACTTCATTCTCTAGTTAGCAGATGGAGAGCTACTTCCAGCTGGAATTGAAATATTGAATTTCCCAAACGGCATAACTATTTTATGATTTGCGACAGAACGGACATTTATTTGTGGCTTGTTCTTCTTTAATATTAATGATATCTTCTCTTGCGTTACTATTAAAATTATCAATAATACAATATTGAATATATCTATCTTCAAATTCAATCATTTGTTCGTGATTCATCCATGATGGACGTGTTTGTCTTTTTTTTGTATTTTGTAAATTCTCGTCGATACCATTCGTTATCATCTGGTTCGTCATTTGCTTCAAACCATTGAAAATACTCGTCTTTATTTTCTTGATATTTAACTGGAAATTTTGGTGTTTCAATTTCTGGAAACAAACAAGTTTTTTCATTGATAAATCTATTATTTAAATAACCATTATATATATTAGAGCAACAACGAGTGCATAATGAATGCGTACAGTTTGGTAATTTGACAAGAAACATGTAATCGTGTGTACAAACACTGCATTCTTCTTTACAATTGAACTTGATTTTTTTAAAACCATACAATACTGTGTCAGCTTAGAGTGTCAGCTACAGAGTCAGCACTCATCAACTGGTTATAATATTCTGAATTCATCAACGCTCGGGGTTTTTCACCATCCATATTTTTAGCATCGACATTAGCACCTTGATCAACTAAATATATTAAAATTTCACGGGTGCGATTAAACATACATACTGGTAACATATGGGTACTAGCACAAGCAATATGGAACGGTGTGTTACCATTTTTGTCTTTAGCATTGACATCTCCGCCTTGTTCAATATATTGCTTTACTTTTTTTATATTCCACATACGTATTGCTTCGAATATATCTACATTTTGTACAAATCTCAACATACAAAGTTGATCCATTACAACTGCAACATTTACTTTAACTCTACACAGAGGACACGAATTCTCGTATTTTTGAACAAACCATTGTTTAGCACACTTTGTACAAATCTCGTGGTGACACTCATCGATTTGAAAAGGAATTATATTATTAGTTTCATCCCATTCTTCGTGACAAACCATACACTCTTTTGTGGGGTATTTACGCACAGTGTCTTTATCGATAAGAACACCACCCTTTTGTTTTCGTTTGGCATTAGTGCCGAGTTTCTTTACTTTTTGTTGTGTTTTCGTTATGTTTTTTTTGTCCGCAGAGACACACCCCGCAAGATCCTTTTTAGTGAAGTACTTTACTCCAGTGGTTTCCTGTAATTTTACCAATCGTTTAAAGTGTTCGCCTCCGAAACGAATCAAATTTCCTGTTTTTAGATTTTTGATTTCCATACTTGGTATATATATATTATTTTGATGATTTGTGAATTTCAACAACAGTTGGAATCATTTATTCAGACTTAATTGAATAAACTATGAAAAGAAAGTTGATATTATGATAAACTATGAAAAAAAAAGTTAAAGTTGTTTTGTTTTTACTGAATTTGCCACCACAACGTGTTCTATTGTTTGTATCGCTTACAATCCACGCTTTTAAACAATACAAAAATGGTTCTTTGGGCTTATGACACACCCCGTCATTTCTGAAAATAAATTCGCACGAAGAGTTGCGCGAAGTGGCCTGGAGTCGCACGAAGAGTTGCGCGAAGTGGCCTGAAATCGCACGAAGAGTTGCGCGAAGTGGCCTGAAATCGCACGAAGAGTTGCGCGAAGTGGCCTGAAATCGCACGAAGAGTTGCGCGAAGTGGCCTGGAGTCGCACGAAGAGTTGCGCGAAGTG